>Ga0335071_10002502_pt1 | contig 19696 bp, 12 predicted proteins | sample Lox_Sample_15_FD_206724 | JGI IMG/M metagenome (GOLD analysis project Ga0335071, IMG submission 206724) | Soil microbial communities from Loxahatchee National Wildlife Refuge, Florida, United States - Lox_Sample_1.5 | ecosystem: Environmental > Terrestrial > Soil > Wetlands | place: USA...
AACAGCTGCGCGTCCGCGGCGAGGCTGTCGAGCAGGTCGCGGTCGACGCCGAGCGCCTCGGTGATGCTGAGGTGTCCGTGCAGGCGCTCGATGCCGCGGCGCAGCAGTTGCAGCGCCAGCTGGTGGTGCGCGCGCAGCGTCTGCTCGGTGACGGCGCAGTCCACGAACGGGTTGCCGTCCCGGTCGCCGCCCATCCAGCTGCCGAAGCGCAGGAAGGAGGCGTCGACCCGCGCCCCCGGGTAGCGCTCGGCCACCGCGCGCTCCAGCGAGCGCACCACCTCGGGCGCCAGGTCGTAGAGGACGGTCTCCAGGTAGAAGAGGCCGTTGCGCACCTCGTCCATCACCGAGGGCTGGTACGCGCGCGTCTCCTCGGTCTGCCACAGCGAGACGATCAGCTCGCGCAGGTCCTCGAGGGTCGCCCGCCGCTCCTCCGGCGTGGGATCGTCCCTGTCCAGGGCCCGCAGCAGCTCGGCGACGTTCGCCAGCTTGGTCAGGATCGTCCGGCGTTTGGCCTCGGTCGGGTGGGCGGTGAACACCGGCATGATCAGCAGGCGGTCGAGCAGCGCCTGCATGTCCTGGGGGCTCAGGCCCGAGTCGTGAAGCTCGCGGACCGCCGCCTCGATCGTCTCCACGGCCGCAGAGCCCGAGGCCTGCGCCTCGCGCTCCCGGCGGCGCAGGACCCGCACCCGCTCCTGGTCCTCGGCCAGGTTGACCAGCTTGAAGTAGCTGGAGAAGGCCTTCACCAGCCCGCGGGCCTCCGGCAGCGGCAGCGACTCGACCCGGCTCAGGAGGCGCTCGCCGGCGGCCTCGTCGCCGAGGCGGTGCGCCTTCGCCAGCCCCCGGACCTCCTCCACCAGGTCGAACAACGGCCGGCCTTCCTGCTCCACGATCGTCTGCCCGAGCAGGTCGCCGAGGACGTGGATCTGCTCGCTGAGCCGGTCGCGCTCGGGGGACATGGAACGAGTCTAGCCCGTCCCCCGTCCGGCCCGGGCGCAGGCCGCGGCGGCCGCGGCCAGCAGGGCCGCCAGCAGCAGCGCCGAGCGGGCGAGGCCCAGCAGCGGCACGAACACCACCGCGCCGGTGAGGCCCGCCACCGCGGCGCCGAGGTGGTCCGCCGTCTCCACGCGGCCGGCCGCCCCGGCGGCGCTCTCGGCGGCGGCCAGCCTCACCGCGACGGCCAGCGGGAACACGCCGCCGGTGACGAGGCCGGCGGCCAGCAGCAGGGCGGCGTGCGCGAGCACGGCCACGGTGAGGCCGGAGACCGAGGCCCGGCCGGCGGCCGCGAGCGTCAGGGGCAGCGAGCCAGCGAAGGCCACGGCGCCTGCCAGCCAGACGACGAGCACGCCTGCCGGCGGATGGGCGGCGGCCGCACCGTCCACCGCGCGCGCCGCGAGCGTGCCGCCGACGGCCAACCCGAGCATGAACACGCCGACCAGCGCGCCCATCAGCCCGTACAGCTCGCCCGCGCGGGTCTGGAAGGCGAAGAGCACGAGCAGCGACCAGCCGAGGCCCGCGGCGCCGGTCACGGCCACCGCGTGCGAGGCGGCCACCGGGCGCCGCAGGGAGCCCCGCCGCGCCACCCGCAGCAGCGTCACCAGGGACGGCGCGAACGCCAGCGCCACCAGGGCGGCCGGCGGGACGGCCAGCACCGACCCGAGCAGGCGCGCGGGGACGCCGCTGACGATCTGCTGACGACGCACGAGCGCGTGGAGGAACGAGACCGGACGGTCGTCGAGGCTGAGCGGCGCCCGGGCGGCGGCCGCGTCGATCGCCGCCTGCTGGCGTGCCACCTGCTCCGCCGGCAGCAGGGCCGGCAGCAGGGCCGCGTCGAACGAGGGCGATTGCACGCCTCGTGCCCGCCAGCGCGCGGCGAGCACGGCGGCGTCGAGCGTCACCGCCTCGGCGCTGGCCCCGGCGATGGCGAAGGCGTCCGTGCCCAGCGTCGCCCGGACCACCGGGAAGGCCGCGCGCAGGGAGCGCACGAGCGAGCCGTCCAGGGCCTCCGTCTCGCCTGCGAGCACGGTGGCGGCGGCGGGGAGGCTGGTGACGAGGACGCCCTCCGCGGAGAGGCAGGCTGCCGCAGTGCGGTAGAACTCCACCGTGGCCAGCCGCGCCCGCAGCAGCGTGGCGGGCTCGGGGCCGAGAAGGATCACCAGGTCCCAGGCCAGGCCCCTGCTATAGCATTCATTGATATAGCTGCGGGGGTCGCCGACGACCAGGCGGACGCGAGGGTCGCGCCAGGCGGCCGTGTCCGCCGGCGGGAGCCGCGGCTCCAGGAAGCGCAGCGCGGCTCCGTCCGGCTCCACCGCCGTCAGCCGCTCGACGCCGTGGCGCAGCAGCACGGGCACCAGCCCGCGCTCCAGGCCGCCGATCAGGAGCACGCGGCGGGGTGACTTCCCCAGCAGCGCGAGCAGGTTCCCCTGGCTCTCGGCCGCGTAGGGGTCCGGGAAGCTCGCCACGTACGCACCGCTGGAGTAGAGGTGGCGGACCTCGTCGCCGCCGAGCGCCAGGTGCTGGTAGGGCGTGTCCGTCGCCGCCAGCAGCCGCCCGCCGGCCGTCCCCGCGAAGCGCAGGGCCTCGCTCCAGCGGTCGAGAGCTCCGGACGCCGCCAGGGCCAGGCCGCACGCGGTCGAGGCCGTCAGCAGGCGGCCGCGGCCGCCGGCTCCGGCGCCGAGCCCCAGGAGCGCGCCGGCGAGACCGCACCCGGCGGCGAGCGCCAGCGGCGGCAGCCCGGCGAGCACGGCGGCGGTCACCGCCATGCCTCCGAGCAGGGAGCCGAGCGACTCGAGCACGTAAAGCCGGGCGACCGCGCGTTCGGGTCGCCGGCCCGCGGCGCCGGCGGAGGCCAGGGCGGTGAAGGCCGCGCCGACGGCGACGCCGGACGGCAGCAGCGTGGCCAGCGACAGCAGCAGGGTGAGGCCGGCACCCGGCAGCTCGCCCGCGCTCGGAGCCAGCGCCTCGCGCAGCACGCGGCCGGCGAGGATGGCCAGGGTCGGCAGGACGGCCAGCAGGGCCAGGGCCCGCGTCGCGTCCGCCGCCGCCGCGGCGGCGGGCCGGCGGCGCGCCAGCGACGCCCCGGCCGCGATGCCGAGGAACCAGGCGGCGAGCCCGACGCCGACGGCCGTCTCGTCGCCGGCCACGTCGACCATCAGCTCGCGCAGCAGCAGCACCTGGGCGGCGGTGGCCAGCAGGCCGGCCGCGAGGTACGCGGCGTCCGGCCGTCCCGTCCGTTCCGCCATCGCCTGCTGCCTCGCTGCGAAGTCTACCCGTCTGCGGGAGAATGGGCCGCCCTCGGAGGTCCGCATGAAGCGTGCCCTCGCCCTCTCTGTCGTCCTCGCCGCCGCCGCGCTGCTCACCTCAGGCACCGGCCGCGCCGACGAGGCCGTGCGCGCCTGGGAGGCCCCCCTGCGCGTCCCCGCCTACCCGGTCGGCCCCGCGGAGCCGAACCCCATGTTCTACGCGGGCCGGGAGTACCAGGGAGCGCAGGGCCCGGTCTACCCGTACCCGCTGCTCGACCAGCTCGGCGACCGGCGCGAGGAGCGCAGCTACCGGGCGCTGTGGCTGGAGAACGAGTACCTGAAGCTCTCGGTGCTGCCGGAGCTCGGCGGTCGCATCTTCTCGGCCGAGGACAAGACGGACGGCTATGCGTTCTTCTACGGCCAGCACGTGATCAAGCCGGCGCTCATCGGCATGGCCGGGGCCTGGATCTCGGGCGGGGTCGAGTGGAACGTCATGCACCACCACCGCGCCACCACCTTCATGCCGGTGCAGAGCGCGATCGTGGAGAACGCCGACGGCTCGCGGACCGTCTGGGTCGGTGAGACCGAGTGGCGCCACCGCATGCGCTGGGTGGTCGGCCTCACCCTGCGCAAGGGGCGCTCGGTGCTCGAGGCGCAGGTGCGCATGTTCAACCGCACGCCGCTGCCGAACTCGGTCCTCTACTTCGCCAATCCCGCCGTCCACGCCAACGAGCAATACGAGGTCCTGTTCCCGCCCGACGTCGCCTGGGCGACCTTCCACGCCAAGGTCGACTTCGCGCCCTGGCCGCTGGCGCGCGGGCCGTTCGTGGGCATCGACTACCCGCCGGGGACCAACCTCGGCCTGTGGAAGAACCACCCGCATCCGGTGTCCTTCTTCGTGTACCACTCCGACCTCGACTTCCTGGGCGGGTACGACCACGGCCGGCAGGCCGGGGTCGTCCACGTGGCGGACCACGAGACGGTGCCGGGCAAGAAGTTCTGGACCTGGGGCAACGGCCCGGACGGCCGCATGTGGGACCGGATCCTGACCGACGAGGACGGCCCCTACATCGAGCTGATGACCGGCGGCTGGTCGGACAACCAGCCGGACTACTCCTGGATCCAGCCGGGCGAGGAGAAGGCCGTCGTGCAGCGCTGGTTCCCGGTGCGGGAGCTCGGCGGGTTGAAGGCCGCGAACGCGGAGGGCGCCCTGGAGCTGTCGGTCGCCGACGGCCGAGCGCGGGTGGCGGTCAACACCACCTCGCGGCGGCCCAACGCGCACGTGCGCCTGTCCGTCGCGGGCAGCAACGCGGGCAGCAACCCGGTGCTGGACGAGACCGTCACGCTGGCGCCCGACCGGCCGTTCACGCGCCAGGTGACGCTCGGGGCCGGCGTGAGGGAAGAGGACCTCCGGCTGGTCGTCTCCGCGGCCGACGGCGCCGAGCTGCTCGCCTACCAGCCGCAGCCCCGGCCACGGACGCCGGAGCCGCCTCGCTACCAGCCGCCGCCCGCGCCGGCGCGGGTGAAGAGCGTCGAGGAGCTGGTGCTCGCCGGCCAGCGGCTGGAGCAGTTCCACGACCCGCACCTGGAGCCGGAGCCCTACTACCGTGAGGCCCTGCGCCGCGACCCGGGCAACGCGGCGGCCAGCACCCGACTGGGGGCGATCGCCCTGAGAAACGGCCGTTACCAGGAGGCCGAGGCCTCGCTGTCGCAGGCGGTCGCCCGCCTCACCGCCAACCACACCCGCGCCCGGGACGGCGAGGCGCAGTACCTGCTCGGCCTCGCGCGTGTGGCGCTCGGCCGGCCGGAGGCGGCGCGCGACGCCTTCGCCGCCGCCGCCTGGGACCTCTCCTGGACCGGCGCTGCGCTGCTCGAGGAGGCGCGGGTGGAGTCGGCCCTGGGCCACACGCCCGCCGCCCTCGGCCTGGTCGAGCGATCGCTGGCGGCGAACCCGCGCGCCACCGCGGCGCTCGCGCTGCGGGCGGCGCTCTGTCGCCGGCTCGGCCGCACGGACGAGGCGCTCACCGCCGCCACCGCGGCGCTGGCCATCGACCCCCTCGACCCGCTGGCGGCCCGCGAGCGCGAGCTGGCGCGCAGGGCGGGCGCCAGGGTCGAGCCCTCTGCGGTCGACAGCCTGGAGGCGGCCGCGCTGCGCTCGCTCGACGAGGACGCCTACGCGCTGGAGGCGGCCCACGACTACGCGCGCGCCGGCCTCGACCCGGACGCGATCGCCGTCCTGCAGGCCCGGCTGTCGAAGGCGAACGGCCGCGTCGACCCGCTCGTCGCCTACACGCTCGGCTGGCTCTACGGCCGCAGCGGCGACGCCGCGACCGCCGACCGGCTCTACGCGGCCGCCCGCGCGCTCCCGCCGGACTATTGCTTCCCGTTCCGCCTGGAGAGCGTGCCCGTGCTGCAGGCCGCCATTGCCGCCGACCCCGGCGACGCCCGCGCGCCCGACTACCTGGGCAACGTCCTCTACGACCACCAGCCGGAGGCGGCGACCCTGGCCTGGGAGAAGGCGCGCGCGCTCGACCCGGGCTTCGCGCGCGTGCACCGCAACCTCGCCTTCGCCTACGCGCGGGCCAGGGGCGACCTGGCCGCCGCGGTCGCCAGCCAGGAGAAGGCGGTCGCCATCGAGAAGCGGGAGCCGAGGCTGTACTACGAGCTGGACCAGTACCTCGGCTGGACGCGCGCCCCCCTCGCCACCCGCCTCGCCCGGCTCACCGAGAGCCCGGCGACCGTGGCCAGCCGCGAGATCACGGCCTCACGCCTGGCGCGCGTGCAGCTGCTGCTCGGCCGTCCCGACGACGCCCTGCGGACGCTCGCCGGGACCCGCTTCCACGTGTGGGAGGGCGAGCGCGGCGTCTCGGAGGTCTACCTGCAGGCCCGGCTCGCGCGGGGACGGCAGCAGCTGGCCTCCGGCCAGGCGGCCGCGGCACTCGAGGAGTTCCAGGCGGCCCTCAGCGTGCCGGCGAACATCGAGGTCGGCCAGGCGGTCGGCAGCCAGCTCGCCGCCGCGCGGCACCACGTCGGCCTGGCCTTGGAGGCGCTCGGCCGGCGGCAGGAGGCGCAGGCCGCCTTCGGCGAGTCCGCCGCCGCGCCGGCGCCGCTGCTCGAGGCCCACTACTGGATCGGCCGCTCGCTCGAGAAGCTGGGCCGGGCTGCCGAGGCGAGGGCGCGCTTCCGGCGACTCGCAGGCACTCGTCCGGCCGCCGTCGACGCCTCGCGGCCTCTGGAGAACCGGATGGCGGCGCTGGAGGCCCGGGCCGAGGCCGAGTACCAGCAGGCGCTCGGTCTGCTGGGCCTGGGCCGCGCCGGCGAGGCGCGGGCCGCGCTCGCCCGAGCGCTCGGCGATGACCCGGACCTGGTCGCGGCCGCCGCCCTGCGCGACGCGCTCGCCGCGAGCCTCGCCGCCACGCCTGCGCGCCGGCCCGCGGCGGCGAAGCCGCGCCCGCGCGTCGAGGCCACCCGGCCGATCGTGGAGGCGCCGCCCGAGAGGAACCGGTAGGAGCGGGCGGGCCTGTCGCGGTGTGGTCGCGGCGAGCCCCCGGGAGTGCGCAGCCGTCACCTCACCGCCATGGCGACGCTGCATGTGTGACATGTCGTGGATTGCCGGAACCCGCCAGGGACCGGCCGCGTACCTCTCCTCAGAACAGAAGATTCGAGCCAACCGGCGCTTACAGCGCGCTGGACGTTCGGGAGCGAGGTGGGTCATGAGCTTTCCGCACACGGGTATCCGGATCGACCGCATCCCGGCCGAAGGCGTGGGCGGCGGCATCTTCGCCGCCGGCCTCGGGGCGGTCCTGCTGCTGCAGTTCCCGGCGCTGCTCCCGGTCGCGGCGGCGGCGATCGTCTCCGGCGTCGCGCTGGCGCCGGTGCTCCACCGGCTGCACACGCACGGCTTCTAGTCAATCGACGACGTCGAGCCTCGTGGCCAGGAGGTCCGCCGCCCGCGACGAGCCGCCGACCATCACCGTGTACGGCACGTGCTCGACCGCCCAGGCGGCAGTGGCCGCGTCGTACCAGGCGAGGTCGCGCGCCCGCAGGTCGATCGACACCCGCCTCGTCTCGCCGGGGGCGAGCGCCACCCGCTCGAAGCCGCGCAGCAGCTTCACCGGCCGGTCCACCTTCGCGTTCGGGAACCCCGCGTAGAGCTCGACGACCTCCTCGCCCGCGCGCCCGCCGGTGTTGGTGACGTCCACCGACGCCGTCGCCGTCCCCTCCTCCCGCACCCGCGCCGGCGACACCGCCAGGTTGGCGTAGGCGTAGCGCGTGTAGCTGAGGCCGTGCCCGAACGGGTAGCGCGGCTCCTGCCCCTTCTTCTCCAGCAGCGTATAGCCGTGGTAGTAGCCGTACTCGACGTGGAGCGAGCGGTTGTCGAAAGGCGGCAGCTGCGAGGCGTCCCTCGGCACCGTGAAGGGCAGCTTGGCCGAGAAGTTCTCCGCGCCGAAGAGCAGCCGCGCCAGCGCCGCCCCACCCTGCTCACCCGGGTAGAACGCCATCACGATGGCAGGCGCCCGCTCCTGCCACTCCTCGACCGTGATCGCCGAGCCGCCGATCAGCAGCACGATCGTCTTGGGGTTGCCGTCGGCGACCGCCTCGATCAGCGCGCGGTCGGCGGGCCTCAGCGCCAGGTCCACCCGGTCGCCGCCCTGCGCGCCCTTGTCCGGGTTCTCCGGGATGTACTCCCCCTCGTCGGAGTGGTCGAAACCCGCCACCACGATCGCGACATCCGCGGCGCGGGCGACGGCCGTCGCCCGCACGCCCGCGGCTGCCGAGTCGAACGCGACGCGTCCCGGGCCGAGGAGATCGGCCAGGCCCTGGACGACGGTGACGCTGGCCGGCGGGTACACGCGGCTGCTGCCGTAGTCGCCGAGGTTGGGGGCGCCCGCCAGGCGGCCGAAGACAGCCACCCGGGCGAGGGCGGCGGCGTCCAGCGGCAGCAGGCCGTCGTTCTTCAGCAGCACCGCCGACCGCTCGGCGGCCTCGCGCGCCAGCGCCACGTGCTCGGGCGCGCGCACGAGCCGTGGCGGGTAGGCCATCGGGTCGGGGCGGGTGGCGTAGTCGACCTTCCGCCGCAGCAGGCGGAGCACGGCCTCGTCGACGACGGCGGCCGGGACCTCGCCGCGTCGCACCGCCGCCAGCAGCCGGGCGCCGTATGCGTTCGTCCACGGCATCTCCAGGTCGAGGCCGGCGAGAGCGGCCTTGCGGCCGTCGTGGACGCCGGCGAAGAAGTCCGACATCACGAAGCCGCGGTAGCCCCACTCCTGCTTGAGGATGTCGCGCAGCAGGTGCCGGCTCTCCCCGCAGTAGTCCCCGTTCACCTGGTTGTACGCGCTCATGAAGGCCGCCACGTCGGCCTCGGCCAGCCGCCGGAAGTGGGGCAGGTAGACCTCGCGCAGCGTGCGCTCGTCCACGCGCACGTCCACCTTCGTCCGCGTCTGCTCGATCGAGTTGAGGGCGAAGTGCTTGGCGCAGCCCATCACGTTGTGGGCCTGCACCGCCTCCATCTCCGGCAGCGCCATCTCGCCGACCAGGTACGGGTCCTCGCCCAGGGTCTCCTGGGCGCGACCCCAGGAGGGGTGGCGGAGCAGGTTGACGCAGAGGCCGCCCCAGAGGTTGCCGCCCTGGGCGCGGATCTCGCGGCCGACGGCGTCGCCCACGCGCCGCTGCAGCCCGCGGTCCCAGCTGGCGGCGCGCGCCACCGCCACCGGGAAGCAGGTGGAGTGGTTCAGGGCCACGCCGCGCGGTCCGTCCGAGAAGCCGATCGGCGGGATCCCCAGGCGCTCGTCCGCGCCGGCGGTGATCGGGCGGTCGTTGTACTTGCCCCTGTCGACGGTGACCAGGCGCAGGAGGTCCCAGGCGGAGGTGTCGCCGGACATCTGCAGCACCTTCTGCTCCGGCGTCATCCCGGCCATGAGGCGCCGGGCGTAGCCGTCCACTTCGTCGGGATCGAGCGCGCGGCCCTTCGGGACGTCCGTGAACCTGAAGACGCCGGGGCCCGCCGGCCGGACGAACGGCCCGCTCACCGTCCGCTTGGGGTAGGTCCACCACAGCAGGAACACGGCCGCCGCCACGGCGACCAGCACCAGCGCGGCCACGACCCTGAGGACCGTCTTCAGCGGGCGCATGGGAGCTCCTCGCAGCGCGCGGACGCCGGCAAGCCTACACCTGGGCATGGGCGGCACGCCGCCGAACGGGCCGCGGCCCGAGGCCACGCAGCCGGGGCTCGCGTCACGACTGCGGGGAGCCGAGGCAGTCGCGCAGGGCGGCCAGCAGCAGCTCCACGTTCGCCAGCTGCGGCGGGCCGAGGCCGGAGCCGATCTCGATGCCATAGGCCTCGAGCAGGCGCGCCCGCACCGCGGCTTCGTCCACGCCGCCGGGGACGCGGACGGTGGTGAGCGAGTCGCCCGGCTCCAGCAGGTTGCCGAGCACGGCCTCCATCCCCGCCATCCCCGTGCCGGAGACGGCCAGCGTGCGCTCGTTCTTGGTGCGGAACACCCGCCGCAGCAGGACGCGGATCTCGTCCAGCATCCGCAGCAGCGCGGGGTCGAGGTGGCCGAGCGCGGGCGCAGCGAGGGCTCGGGTGACCCGCGGGTGCACCGGGCTCGGCCCGGGGCCGAGCAGAAGTCGGGCGGGCGGATCGAAGGCAACCGACGGTTCCATCGACTCCTCCTGGGCGGAGCGACCTCCCTCGGACGCTAGGATGGCGGCGGCGTCGAGTCAAACCCTCCGGTGGAACCGGCCGACCCCCTCCGGTGTCCAAGCCCCCGAGAACGTCGTGACGACGTCCCTTGAAGGAGGTCTCCATGTCTCGCTCGCGCAGGGCGGTCCACCTCGGCCTCACGGCCGCCGCCATCGTGCTCTCCGCCGCCTGGGTCGTGTCGGGGGTGCCGCTGCAGGCGGCGAAGCCCGCCGCCACGACCGCCACGATCAGCATCGAGGACGTCGCGCACGGCGCCGCTCCGCGGAAGGTGAAGGACGTCAAGCCCGTGTACCCGGAGGAGGCGAAGAAGGACGGGGTGCAGGGTCTCTTCGTCATCGACGTCGTGATCGGGCCCGACGGGGCCGTCCGCGACACGAAGCTGGTCGAGTCCGCACCGACCCCGGAGGCGAAGGTGGTCGGGCCAGCCAAGGGTGCCGGCAGGGGTCCGCAGGGCGATCCCAGGCTGGCCCGGGCCGCGCTCGACGCGGTGAGGCAGTGGCAGTTCGAGCCGATCGCCGTCGCTGGCCGGCCTGTGGAAGCGCACCTGACCGTCACCGTCGCCTTCAAGCTGGACGAGAAGAAGGTCGGCCCCTAGAGCTCCGCGCCAGGGCGCGGGGCGGGCGCGCTCAGGCGTGCACGGGGGCGCCGCGCAGCGGTCCGCGCCAGCCGACGGCGTGGCCCTGCAGCGCGGCGAGCAGCGAGCGGACCAGCACCACGTACATCAGCTGCCGGTAGTAGAAGCGCTGGAACAGGAAGGAGGCGAGCAGCGACCACTCCTCGTCGCGCTCGAGCGCGAAGGCGAGCACGCCGGTGAGGAAGTCGATCAGCATGAACGCCACCAGGAACACCGTGGCCCGCAGCAGGTCGTCGGCCGTCCACAGCTCGGGGATGCGGGCGATGTGCAGATGCGACAGGGCGAACAGCAGCAGCGAGCCCAGGAACAGCAGGTCGATCACCGGCGAGAACACCGGCAGCAGGATCTGGAACAGCAGCACGTTCGGCAGCGCCACGAACCCGAGCGAGCCGTAGCGCGGGCGCAGCAGGGTGTTGCGGTGCTTGGAGACCGCCTGCAGCGTGCCGTAGGTCCAGCGGAAGCGCTGGACGATGAGCCCCTTCACGTCCTCGGGCGCCTGCGTCCAGCCGATCGCCCGCTCCTCGTAGCGGATCCGCCAGCCGCGGCGGCGCACCGCGATGGTGAGGTCCGCGTCCTCGGCCACGGTGTCGGGCGTGAGGCCGCCGACCTCGCGCAGGATCGCCGCCCGCCAGGCGCCCAGCGCGCCGGGCACCACGGTGATGCAGTTGAGCAGGTCGAAGGCCCGCTTCTCCAGGTTCTGGCTGGTGACGTACTCGAGCGCCTGCCAGCGGGTGATCCAGCGGTCGCGGTTGCCGACCTTGACGTTGCCGGCCACCGCGCCGACGCCCCGGTCGGCGAAGTGGCGCACCAGCAGCCCGATCGCCGCGGGCTCGACGGCGGTGTCGGCGTCGATGGTGACCACGATCTCGCCGCTCGCCTCCGCCAGCGCCCGGTTGAGCGCGGCCGCCTTGCCGCGGTTCGGCTGGCGGATCAGCTGCAGCCGCGGGTCACCGGCCGCCGCCGCCAGCGCGCGCTCGCTGGTGGCGTCGGCGGAGCCGTCGTCCACCACGATCAGCTGCAGCGACGGGTAGTCGCTGGCCAATGCCGAGCGCACGGTGTCGGCGATGGCCGCCTCCTCGTTGTGCGCCGGCACCAGCACGCTCACCAGCGGCCGGGCGTCGCTGTGCGGCGGGTGTCGGCGCAGCGCCTTCTCCACCAGCGCCAGCAGGCCGATCAGCAGGGCGCGCGCGCTGACCAGGCCGATGCCGGCGACGAAGATCCAGGCGACGCCCAGGCGCGCCCAGTAGTAGAGGTCGAAGACCAGCCGGTCCACCCGCGCCGTCCAGCGCTCGCCCGGGGTGAGCGGCGGCATGGTGGCCGCGCGCGGCTGCCCCAGCAGCTCCGAGACGGAGACGAGCTTGAAGCCCTCCGCCCGCAGGCCGTCGATGATGGCCGGCAGCGCGGCCAGGGTGCCGCTGCGGTCGCCGCCGCCGTCGTGCATCAGCACGATGTTGCCGGTGCCGGCCCGCGCGGCCGACAGCACCCGGCGCACCAGCTCCTCCGGCCGCGGCGGCGGGCCGCCGCCCGGCTCGCCCCAGTCGTGGGGGTCGATGCGCGAGCCGACGATCAGGTAGCCCATGGACTGGGGCACCGGCAGGAGCGCCACCTCCTCCGGCGCCTCGGGCTGGTGGTCGATGCCGTAGGGCGGGCGGAAGAGCAGGGTGCGTGCGCCGATCAGCGACTCGAACAGGCGCGCCGTCAGGTTCAGCTCCAGTTGCAGCTGCGCCTGGCTGATGTGGTCGAAGTGGGGGTGGGTGTAGGAGTGGTTGCCGATCTCGTGCCCCTCGCGGTACTCGCGCCGCAGGATGCCGGGGTTGCCGTTGGCAGCGATGCCGGTGACGAAGAAGGCGGCGGGGGCGTTGCGCGACTTGAGCACATCGAGGATGCCCGGGGTGAAGTGCGGGTCGGGGCCGTCGTCGAAGCTCAGCACGACCTCGCCGGCCCGAGCCCCGATCTGCTCGATCTGCCAGGTGCGCGGCAGGCGGGTGTACGCCTCCGAGAGGATCAGCCCGGTCGAGGGGTCGGCGCGCAGCTCGCGCCGGCCCGGCTGGGGTGTCGAGAGGATCCGCCAGATGTCTCCGTCGCCCTCCAGCACCAGGTCGTAGCCGGGCGGCACCTCCGCCAGCCGGTCCCCACCCACCGAGCCGGCCCGGTTCTGTCCCCAGAAGGTCCACAGCGACGGGTCCTCCGAGCCGAGCCGCCACAGCACGGCGCCGCGGATCCCGGCGTCGTCGCAGGCGCGCAGCTCGTTGTAGGCGGTGACCGCGTCGGTCAGCCAGACCTGGTGGGTGCGTCCGTTCTCGTCGCCGTAGTCGAAGTGGGGGTTGAGGCTGTCGGGGTCCAGCTCGACCGTCGCCTCGGACTCGAGCGCGGTGACCAGCGCCTCCTGGAAGCTCATCGCCTGGGCGCGGGTCTCCGCCTGCTCGTGCGGCTTGGGCAGCGTCCAGTCGTAGGCGTAGCCGGCCACCGCCATCACCAGCTTCTCCCGGGGAACCGACTGGAGCGTCGTCTCCACGTTGCGCACGAACCAGTCCTGCGCCGCGATCGGGCCGGGCGGGGAGGTGAGCCAGTGCTGGTCGTAGTTCATCAGCATCACGGCGTCGGCCTCGCGTCCGATCGCCTTGTACTCGTAGCCGGGGTCGGCCGCCGGCAGCGACACCATCAGCTGCGCCCCGGAGCGGTGCAGCGCGCCCGCCAGCTCGCGGACGAAGGCCGTGAAGTCGCGCTGGCGCTCCGGCGGCACCTCCTCGAAGTCGAGCACCAGCCCCGGCCGCCGGGCGCCGGCCACGTGCGCGACCAGCTGCGCCACCCCCTCGGCGCGGGCCTTGGGGTTGGCCAGCATGAGGCCGAGCTCGTCGATGTACCAGCGGGTGCCGTCGCTGTTGTTGACCAGCGGCATCACCTGCAGGTCGCTGGCGGTGCGCAGCCACTCGTCGAGCTTGGGGTCGCTCTCCGCGTCCACCCGCCCGTCGGGCGAGATCATGTGCAGGCTCTCGGGGATGACCAGGTCGAGCTCGGCGTGGTGCAGCCGCAGGGCGGCGAAGCTGGCGGGGTCCCAGCTCACGTAGAAGGCGGCCCGCAGCGGGTCCTGCGGTCCGTTCGCCGTCTGCCGCGGCAGCACGCGGTGCAGCCGGCCGCGATGGGGGTGGAGAAGCGGCGTGCGGGGGCGGACGGCGTGCAGGATGGGCCGCGAGTCGGGGACCATCAGCCGCGGCAGGTCCGGCCGTCGCGAGACGTTGAGGAGGAACACCACCAGCACGAGGGTGAGCAGGGCGCTGGCAGCCTCGCCCACGCGGCGGGTGCGGCGCCACCGCTTGCGCTTCTCGTCGAAAAAGACCGGCTTGTGCGAGCCCACGGTGCTGGAACAAGCTACGGGACCGGAATGACACTGTCAATGCGTCCGGCGAGAACCTCCCTGCACGTCGCCCTCGCCCTGGCCGTCGGCCTGGCGTTCCGGCTCTGGGTGGTGGCCGCCTACCCCTACGAGGCCGGCGACACCCCGCTCTACGAAAACCTGGCGAAGAGCCTGGCCGCGCACCATGCGTTCGCCCTCGAGTACGAGGGCCGTCTGCTGCCGGTGAACGTCCGCATGCCGGGCTACCCGTCCCTGCTGGCAGCCTGCCACGTGCTGTTCGGCCCCGGGTTCCAGCCGGTCCGGGTGGTGCAGGCCGTGACCGACACCGCCACCTGCCCGATCGCGGCGGCGATCGCGGCCATGCTGGCGTCCGCGGCCTGGCGGAGGCGGGTGTTCCTGGCGGGGCTCTGGCTGGCCGTGCTGTGCCCCTTCACGGCCAACTACGCCGCCGCCATCCTGGCCGAGACCCCGGGGGCCTTCTGGAACACGGCCGCGACCGCCCTGCTGCTCCTGGGTGTGCAGCGCGGCGACGGGCGCTCCTTCCGGGACCCGGGCGCCCTCGCGGTGCTGGCCGCGGCCGGCGCCGCCGCGGGCATCGGCTGCTACTTCCGGCCCGAGACGCCGCTGGTGCTGACGGCGGGGGGCCTGGTCCTGCTGGGGCTGTGGTGGCGGCCGCGGGACTGGGGGCGGCTGGCGCGCGTCGGCCTGGCGCTCGGCGTCGGTCTCGTCGCCGCCCTGGGACCGTGGGCCCTCCGCAACGCGCTGGTCCTCCACCGGGCGGAGCTCCTGCCGCCGCCGGCGGCCAACCTCCCCGGCGAGATGGCGCCGCTCGGCTTCAACCAGTGGACGCAGACCTGGCTCACCACCAACCGGGAGATCTACCTCTTCTCCTTCCGCGTCGAGGACGAGCCGCTGGAGATCGACAAGCTGCCGAGGATCGCCTACGACAGCCCCCAGGAGAGGGAGCGGGTCGCGCGCCTCTTCGAAGAGCACAACCGGGATTTCACGCTGACGCCGCGGATGGACGCGGCGTTCGCCGAGCTGGCCCGCGAGCGCACCGCCCGCCACCCGCTGCGCACGTTTCTCTGGGTTCCCCTGGCGCGGGTGGCGGCCCTGTGGATCTCGCCGCGGCTGGAGCTCCTGCCCTACTCCGGCGTCCTCACCCCCGTCCGCCAGGCCTGGGCGGACGACCCCTACGACTTCGCCGCCACCGTGCTGCTCTTCAGCGCCAACCTCCTCTACATCGTGCTGGCGTTGCTCGCGCTGCCGCGCGTCCGCTGGCGGACGGGCGGGGCCATCGTGGTGGCGTACCTCCTGCTGCGGACCGCCCTCATGACGCTGATGCCCGGTCCCGAGCCGCGCTACGTGGTCATCGCCTTCCCGCTGCTGGCGGCTCTCGCCGCCCAGCTCTGGGCGGGGCGGGACGCGGCGGCGGTGCAGGCCGCGTAGTCGACGCCCTGCCGAGAGCGTCGGTCTCCCCTCGGGTGCTAGATTCAGGTGTTCGGCCTCGAGAACCCCCCAGAGTGCCTATCCAAAGGAATCACTCGATGAACAGGCGTGAGAGCCCGACCCTTCTTGTCGTGGCCGCGATGGCATCCGCTCTGGCGGTCTGCCCGACTGCACGGGCGGCGGATTCTTGCCAACCCGTCTTCGATGCCTTGAAGAAGGTCGCAACAACTCCGAGCCACAGTTACACGGCCAGCGCCGCCGCCAACGGCGCCAAGGCAACCGAGGGCGAGACGATATTCGCCAACGGACAGAAGTACATTCGCGCGCGGGGAAGGTGGATGCGCCTTCCCGTGACCTCGCAGGACGTCCTCGAGCAGGAGAAGGAGAAGGAGGAGCGCGGCAAGTCGGCCTGCCAGTTCCTTCGAAGCGAGTCTGTGAACGGTGAAGCCGCCATGCTCTACTCCGTGCACCGCGAATACGGAGAGGTCACAGAAGACGGGAAGATGTGGGTGTCCAGAGCCACCGGACTGCCGCTGCGTGTCGAAGAGGACGTGGACAACAGGGGCAACAAGGCGAAGGAGCATCGCTCGACGCGCTTCGAGTACGGCAACGTTCGTCCCCCGATGTGATGTCAGCAAGCGGAAGCGGGGGCGTCCCCCGGCGAGCCCACCGAACGTGCACCGCCAGGCCGCCGTCGCGGCCCCGGACCCGTCTCCTGCTGCGCCGGGGGACGGTCGGGGAGAGAACCTGCCGCGTGTCGGCAGGTGTAGGATCGCGGCGGTCCCGGAGGACACCATGACCGCTGCCCGCCGCCGCCTCGCCCTCGCCGTCCCGCTCGCGCTGGCCCTCGCCGCCCCCCTGCGCGCCCAGGCGCCCGTGGCCCCTGCGGCGGCCGGCACGCCCGCGTCGCTCGGCCTCTCCGCGGAGCGGCTGCACCGCATCGACGTCGCCATGCAGCGCTACGTCGACCAGGGCCGGGTGGCCGGCCTGGTGACCATGGTGCTGCGCAACGGCCGCGTGGTCCAGCAGGCCGCCTACGGCAAGGCCGACCGGGAGGCAGGCACGCCGATGCGGAAGGACACGATCTTCCGGGTCGCCTCGCAGACGAAGGCCTTCACCAGCGTGGCCGTGATGATGCTGGTCGAGGAAGGCAGGGTCGGCCTGGCCGACCCCGTCTCCAGGTTCCTCCCCGGCTTCAAGAAGACGACCGTCGCCGTGGCGCCGCCCAGCGGGGCCGTGGATGGGTCGCCGGTCAGCGCCGTGCCGGCCAGGCGCGAGATCACCATCCGCGACCTGCTGACGCACACCGCCGGGATCAGCTACGGCCATGGCCCGGCGGCGGCGCAGTGGAAGGCGGCGGGCATCCAGGACTGGTACTTCGCCGACCGCACGGAGCCGGTGGGCGCCGTGGTCGAGCGCATGGCGGCGCTGCCGATGGACGCGCAGCCGGGCGAGCGATACCTCTACGGCTACAACACCGACATCCTGGGAGTGGTGGTGGAGAAGGCCTCGGGCCAGGACCTGGCCGAGTTCTTCAAGACCCGCATCACCGGCCCGCTGGGTCTGGTCGACACGCGGTTCTACCTGCCGCCCTCCCAGAAGGACCGGCTGGCCGCGGTGTACGCGGCGAAACCCGACGGCACCATCGAGCGCGCGACGGACCCGAGGTTCGGGCAGGGGCACTACCTCGAGGGCCCCCGCGTCGCCTTTTCGGGAGGCGCGGGGCTGCTCTCGACCGCCGCCGACTACGCGCGCTTCCTGCAGATGCTGCTGAACGGCGGCGAGCTGGACGGCGTCCGCCTGCTGAGCCCCAAGACCGTCGAGCTGATGACCGCCAACCAGGTGGGCACCCTGTTCGCCGACAGCTCGCCGGCCAACGCCGGCCTGGGCTTCGGCCTCGGCTTCGAGGTGACCGAGGACGTGGGCCGCAGCGGCCGCTACGGCTCGGTGGGCGCCTTCGGCTGGGGCGGCGCCTACCACACGACCTACTGGGTCGACCCGAAGGAGAAGCTGGTCGCCGTGCTGATGACGCAGCTGCTGCCGGCGGGTGACTCCGACCTCCAGCGCGTCTTCCGCGCGGTCGTCTACCAGTCGATCGTGGGGCCGGCGACGAGGCCCGGGGGCGCCCGCTGAGGCCTCTTCTCCGGCACCAGGACGGCCGTCTCTCCTCTCAGTTCCTCTGCCGCCAGGCCGTGACCAGCACCACTCCGGCCAGCACCAGCGCCGAGCCGAGGAGCAGCCGCGGCCGCAGCGGCTCGGCGAAGAGCGCGGCGCCGAGGGCGACGGCGACGATCGGGATCAGGTAGGAGATGAGCGAGGCGCGGGTGGCGGAGACGCGCGCCAGCAGCCAGTAGTAGACGGTGAACGTCAGCGCCGAACCGAAGACGGCGAGGTACAGGAGCGCCGCCACCGAGCGCGCGTCGAAGACGACGGGCAGCCGGCGCTCGACCACCAGGGCGATCGGCGCCATCACCACGGCGCAGAAGAGCATCGGCACGGCAGAGAGCGAGAGCGGATGGATGCCGGCCCCCCAGCGCTTGATGGCCACCGAGGAGGCGGCCGAGACCGCCGGCGAGATCAGCATCACCGCAGCCGCGGTCCGCACCTGCTCGCCCCCCAGCAGGCGCAGATCGTCCGAGAAGATGACCGCCACACCGGCGAGGCCGAGCAGCAGCCCGGCCAGCCCGCCCCGGGAGAGCCTCTCCCGCGGCAGCGCCAGGTGGGCGAGCCCGGCCACCATCAGCGGGTTGGTCGCGAAGAGCACCGAGGTCAGCCCGGAGGGGATGTACTGCTCGCACCAGTAGACGACGGAATAGGAGATGCAGAAGGAGAGCGTGCCGTTCACCACCCACAGGGCGCGCTCGCGGCGGCTGCGGCCCAGGCCGATGCGCCGGTGCAGGGCCAGGCCGAGCAGCAGCGCGCCCGCGAGGGCGAAGCGCAGGGCGACGCCCGTGAAGGGCGGGATGCCGGCCAGGCCGACCCGGATGACCGCCCAGGTGGTCCCCCAGACGAGCGTGAGCAGGAGGAACGCGGCCAGGACCCTCCCCGTCGGCCGATCGGTCAAGACGCCGCCCCGGGCATCGGTCCTGGTCTGGACCGGCGCCGCGTACACTGGGAGCCAGCCGCGCCCTCTCCCGCGCCGGCGAGAGGGAGAAGACCATGGCCAGCGATCCGATCCTGGACGCTCTGGGCGAGCTCGAGACCCGGCTGACGAGCCACATCGACGGCGTGCTCAGGCGACGGCTCGAGGAGCTCCGGCTCCAGATGAACGGCCGCTTCGATTCGATCGAGGCCGGCCTCGACCGCCTGGAGACGGGGTCCCTGTTGGGGGTCGTCCAGAGGATCGAGACCCGGCTGGGCGGCTAGCACCGAGCTCACGCCTGGGGCGGCGGCTCCTTCGCCGCCTCGGCCGGCTTCGCCGCCTCGGCTGGGGCCGCAGCGGCGCCCTTGCCGAAGCTGCGTGCCCTCTCGGCGAACTGCGTCAGCCGATCGTCCACGCGCCGGTTGACGCTGCCCTCGGGGAAGCGCCCGTCCGCGCCGCGCTCACCGGCGGGCAGGCCGGTCAGCAGCTCGACGGCCTCGTCGACCGTCGAGACCGGCCACACGTGGAAGACGCCGCGCTCGGCGGCCTGCACCACGTCGTCGCGGAGCATGAGGTGGCGCACGTTGGCGGCGGGGATCAGCACCCCCTGCTCGCCGGTGAGGCCGCCCGCGCTGCAGACGTCGAAGAAGCCCTCGACCTTCTCGTTGACGCCGCCGATCGGCTGCACCTGCCCGTGCTGGTTGACCGAGCCCGTGATCGCGCACGACTGCCGCACCGGGACCTCGGCCAGCGCCGACACCAGCGCCACCAGCTCCGCGCAGGAGGCGCTGTCGCCGTCCACGCCCGAGTAGGACTGCTCGAAGACCAGGCTGGCTGCCAGCGACAGCGGCCGCTCGGTGGCGAAGCGCTGGCCCAGGAAGCCGGCCAGGATCAGCACACCCTTCGAGTGCAGCGGCCCGCCCAGGGCCACCTCCTTCTCGATGTCGACCACGTTCCCGTTGCCCAGGCGCACCCGCGCGGTGATCCGGCTGGGCCGTCCGAACGCGTAGCCGCCGAGCTGCAGCACCGACAGGCCGTTCACCTGGCCGACCGCCTGGCCGCGGGTGTCGATCAGGATGGTCCCCTGCCGGATGTCCTCCTGGATCCGCTCGCGCACGCGGCCGGCCCGGCGCACCTGCGCGTCGAGTGCCGCCTGCACGTGGGAGGTCCCGACCACCCGCGCCCCCGCCTCGGCGGCGAGGTGGTCGGCCTCGCGCAGCAGGTCGGCCAG
>Ga0335071_10002503_pt1 | contig 19692 bp, 1 predicted proteins | sample Lox_Sample_15_FD_206724 | JGI IMG/M metagenome (GOLD analysis project Ga0335071, IMG submission 206724) | Soil microbial communities from Loxahatchee National Wildlife Refuge, Florida, United States - Lox_Sample_1.5 | ecosystem: Environmental > Terrestrial > Soil > Wetlands | place: USA: Florida...
TCCAAATACGGCGCTTGACCACGTCCCGTCAGCACGTTTGACCTTGCACCCGGGGCAGTGGCCTGATAGCTGCTGGCGTCTGGCCGCATGCCGGGTGAGCGACCAGCCCTCAGGTCGCCACCTTCGTCCACCCACGTCACCAGCTCTTCTGCGCTTCTGGGCTTTGAACCGCCACGCCTGAAGAGCCGCGCAAGCCGGGTCCCAGCGCCAGCTACCGCTTCGACCGCTTCGGCGGCCTTCTTCACCGCGTACTGCTTCGCTGCCGCGTAGGCGGCCCCAGCGCTCACGCCGGCGAAACCGCCGGCGGCACTAGCTGCTCCGCTTCTGACAGCGCCACGATCGCCTTGGGCGATATTCCTGACGTCCTCTTCCGTCATGCCGGACGGCAGCGAGTTGCCGCCTGCGAGCGCCCTGGCCCTGTCAGCCGCGTCGTCGCTCATCTTGTCGGCGTTAAGCGCCTTCCGCGCCATCCCACCGACGATGGTGTCTGTACCCTTGGCCACCTCCTCAGTGCCGTTGAAGGCAGCCCACAAGCGCGCGAGAAGTCCGGGCTTCTCCCCGGTGGTCTCCTCCACCACGGCTGGCTCAGGCGCGTTCTGCGGTCCCGTCTGGTGCCATGGCTGCGGGTTGTCCGCCATCTGCTGCAGGAGCGCCTTCGCATCCTGCTCATTCCCTGCAGTTGGGGCACCGCCGGGATTCGCCGCGTCATTTCCGTGCCCTGTCGGATCGACATAGAAGGTGGGCCGATCGGCCGCGTACAGATACCAGTGCAGGCTGGGCGGCTGATCGATCTGGCCGAGGAAGGAGTCCTGCGTCAGGAATCGTCCGAGCTTGGGATCGAAGTACCTGGCCTTGGCGTTGTAGAGGCCGATCTCGGTGTCGAAGATGTGGCCGGTGAAGGCGAAGCGGTTGCGAGAGGGGTTGAGCTCGGCGGGGAATCGGAAGTTGCCCCAGGCGTCGAGGTGGTACGACGCGACCGTTGAACCCGAGTCGTCGGTGAGGTTGACGACGGAGCGCAGACCGTCGAGCGAGAAGTAGCGGCGGCCTTCGTCAGACCGGGTCAGCGAAATGAGCCGGTCCGAGCCATAGTCGTACTTCGCGCGGAGATTGGCGTTCTCGTCGTACTCGGCCAGGAGCGACGTCTGGTCGTAGACGTACTGGCGCAGGCCCTCTTCGCCGATCTTCTTGATGCGGCGGCCTTCGAAGTCGTACTGGAAGCGGCCGAGGACCGACGTCGGCGGGGCATCCAGGCCGGGGGCCTGCTGGACCTCGACCAGCTTGTCGCGCGGGTCGTAGAGATAGCGGGTGGTGCTCGGCGCGTCGTCCGGGCCGAGCGTCTTGCTGGTCTGGTTGCCGTTTGGGTCCCAGCCGAAGCGGGTGAGCCGGGTCGAGTCGGACTCCGGCAGCGCGAGGTCGGTCAGGGAGACGAGGCGGTTGAGGCTGTCAAAGACCCCCTGCCGGTCGGCAAGGACGCCACCGGCGCCGTCGGCTTCGGTCTCCTGCGTCCGGTTGCCGACGGCGTCGTAGCCGTAGGTTACCACCCGGCCGCTCGGGTACGCGGTGTCGACGGGGTAGGTGACCGTCTTCAGGCGGTCGAGGGCGTCGTAGGTGTAGCTCGTCGCCTCGGTCCGCGAGCCGTTCGTCTCCGTCTGCGTGAGCCGGTTGCCGTTGTGGTCGTAGCTGTAGACGTAGGCCGAGACCGCAGCCCCGGCTGGGCTGGCGTTGGTGAGGGAGACGAGGCGGTTGGCCCGGTCGTAGACGTGCGTCGCCTCGACGCCGCTCGGGTAGGTGACCTCGTGCAGGAGGTCGTCCGGGTAGTAGGTGTAGTGGGTGGTCCCGCCGGCGGTCGTGGCGGTGTCCAGCCGGTTCTGGGCGTCGTAGGTGTAGCTGGTGACGAGGCCGGCGGGGTCGGTGAGGGACTTGCGGGTGCCGTTGCCGTAGTAGGCGTGGCGGATGGTGGCGGTGCCGCCCTCGGGGAGGGACGTCGTCTCCGTCTCCAGGCGGTCGAGGTGGTCCCAGGTGCGCTGGGTCGTCAGGGTGACGGGTGGGTCGTTGCCGCTGGCGACGGTCTCGTCGACCTGGAGGAGGTTGCCGTTGGGGTCGTAGCTGTAGGCGGCGTCCGTGGTGTGTCGCCACAGCAAGGCCGCGTCCGTGGCCGGCACCACGGTCCAGGCCCGCGCCTTGAGGCGGTTGAGCTCGTCGAAGGTGCTGGTCGTGGTCTGGGTCTTGGGGTCGGTCAGCAGGCGCTCGTTGCCGTTCTCGTCGTACTCGTGCAGCGTCAGCAGGCCGAGCCCGCCGTTCGCCGCGTCCTGCACCGTCGACCGCAGGCGGTTGAGGTCGTCATACGTCATCTGCGTGAAGTGGCCGTTGGCATCCGTCTCGCCGACCAGGTTGCGGTTCGGGTCGTAGCTGTAGGACGTCAACAGGTTCCCCGGCTGCGTGACGCGCAGCAGCTTCCCGCGCTCGTCGTAGGCGTAGGTCGTGACCGCACCCTCCGGCTCGGTGACGGAGGTACGGTTGCCCTCGGGGTCGTAGCCATACTGCGTCTGGTCGTTCTCGCCGTCCCTGGTCGAGACGACGCGGTTGAGGGCGTCGTACTGGTGGCGCTGGGTCGGCTCGTTCAGGCTGTGGCGGTCGTCGTACTCGATGGTGCGGTTGCCGTTGGCGTCGTAGACGTAGCTGGTGGCCGAGGCGACGGCCGAGCCGAAGCCGTCGGTGCGCTTCGTCAGCCGGTTGACGGCGTCGTAGTCGAAGCGGGTGACGTGGCCTTCCGCATCCGTCTGCGTGAGGCGGTTGTTGTCGCCGTCCCAGGTGTTCGTCTCGGAGTCGATGCCCACTCCCGTGGTCGCGTTCCAGTCGCGGGTCACCTTGACGACACGGCCCAGCGGGTCCGTCTGCGTGCGGGTGAGCGTGCCGCGGCGGTCCTGGTCCAGGCGCAGGTTCGACGCGTCCTGGTAGGTGGTCACCGTCGTGTGGCCGGTCGGGTCGGTGGTGGTCGTCAGCCGATTGAGGGCGTCGTAGTCGAACTGCGTCGTGTAGCCGCGCTTGTCCTTCACCGCCCGACGGTTCACGCCGTCCCAGGTCGTGTCGACCGAATGGCCGAGGGCGTCCGTCTCCTTCACCACGCGGCCGAGGTGGTCCAGGAAGGAAACCGTCGCCTTGCTCCGGGCGTCGGTCTCGGTCCGCTGGTGGCCGCGGTCGTCGTAGGCGATCTCGTGTGTCCAGACGACACCCGAGAGGGACGGCAGGACGGCGGTCAGACGCGGCCGGGCCAGGGCGTCATACGTGTACGACGCCGCCACGCCGCGGCGGTCGGTCTCGGAGAGCTTCAGGCCCTCGCCGTCGTAGGTCGCCTGGCTGCTGTGGCCGAGAGCGTCGGTCATGGAGGTCTGTCGGCCGAGGCCGTCGAACGTCCACTGCGTGACGTTGCCGTTCGGGTCGCGGACGGCCTTGCGGCCGCCGAGGCCGTCGTACGAGGTCCGCGTCTCGAGCGAAAGCCCGCCGTCGTCCGCGACCACCTCGATCGGCCGGTCGAGGCTGTCGAGCCGGGTGGTCGTCCGCGTCTGGCGCGGGTCGGTGACAGTGACGGCGTGGCTCTTGTCGTCGTGCTGCATGAGCGTCGTGTAGACGGCCCCACCGCCACCCGCGCCGTCGAGGCGGACCTCGCGACGGGTCTCACGGTTGAGGGCGTCGTACGCGTGCGCCGTGCGCAGGCCGCGCACGAGGTCGCGCTCCTCGCTCTTGTTGAGGTGCGAGCCCTCCGGGTCCAGGTAGGTCGCCGTCGTCTCCTGGCCGAGGGCGTTGCGGGTGAGGACGACGCGGTCCAGGCCGTCGTACTCCCAGGCGGTGGTGTGGCCGTTCGCGTCGGTCAGCGAGAGGCGGTTCCCGACGCGGTCGTAGGTGTGGCTCTCGGCATACGGCAAGCCGCCTGCCCCGATCTCCGGGAGCGTCTTGCGGGCCAAACGGTACAGGCCGTCGTAGACGAAGGACGTCGTGTCGCCCGCCACGTCCTGCTCCGAGGTCTTGTTGCCGGCGAGGTCGTAGCCGTAGGCGGCGATCGTCCCGTCCGGGCCGCCGCCGGTGCTGCCGGCCAGGATGTCGACGCGGACGAGGCGGTTCAGCGCGTCGTACGTGTTCAGGCGGGTGACGCCGCGGCGATCCGTCTCGCTGACCTTGTTGCCGTTCGCGTCCCAGGCCGTCGCCGTCTCGTAGATCGGTCCCTCGGGGAGCTGCGTCGTCGTGTGCACGACGCGGTTCATGTCGTCGAGGACGTAGGTCGTGCGGGCGCCGTTGGGGTTGGTGGCCTTCCAGGGTTGGCCGGCCGGATAGTACTCGGTGTGCGTGACGGCGTCCGGCGAGAGCGGGAGGCCGTCGGGCGCGTGGCACGGCTCAGCGCAGGCCACGCGCTTCTCGGTCACCGGCCGGTCGAGGCCGTCGTAGGTCGTCTCGGTGCGGTGGCCGAGCGAGTCGGCCTGCAGCGTCATCCGGCCGCGCGCGTCCCAGCTGCGGTGGGTGACGTTGCCGAGGGCATCGGTCGTCGTCTTCGCGTTGCCGAAGGAGTCGAAGTCGCCGTGCTGGGTGACGTGGCCGCGCGGGTCGGTCGCCGACTGGAGCCGGCCGTGGCTGTCGTACGCGTAGCGGGTGACGTCGCCGACGGCATCGGTCGTCGACAGCAGGTCCCCGTTCTGATCGGAGATCTCGTGGTGCGTCTCGTGGCCCTCGGCGTCCCTCTTCCAGGTGAGCTTGTTGAAGCGCGGGTCGTACGCGTACTCGGTGACGACATCGCCCAGGTCGGCGGTGCGCACCGCCTCCTTTGTCAGGTTGCCGCGCTCGTCGTACTCGTACGTCGTCTCGCGCTGGAGGGGATCGATCTCCCGTGTCTTGTAGATGTCGTTCGTCGCCCAGTCGAACGTGGTGGTCCTGCCGAGCGGCTCCTCGATGCGGGTGGGCGCGCCATAGCCGTTGAGGACGTACAGGGTGTCGTTGCCGCGAGCGTCGGTGACCGTCGTCTTGAACCGGTTCGACAGCGCCTCGGTGTAGTCGAACGAGTACGAGATCGTGAGCGTCTGGCCGTCGGCCGGGAACTCGCGGACGGTCTTGACGTACTCCTCCTTGCCCCAGACGATCACCGGCAGCGTCTTCGGGCTGCCCGACTCGCCGGGGAAGGGGTCGTCCTTGGCGTAATAGGCGTACTCCGTGCGGTTGCCGTTGGGGTCGACCGCCGAGAGGAGCTGGTGGCGGTCCCGCAGGTCGCCGGTGGAATAGCGGTAGCGCTCCACCCGTGTCGTCGCCGGGGGCTGGCCGGCGACGTTGCTGCCCGTCCGCCGGACCTGGACGAGGTTGCCGAAGGCGTCGTACTCGTAGCCGACGCGCAGGCCGAGCGTGCTGTCGGTCTGCACGCTGCTGATGCGGTCGAAGCCGCCGGCCTGCGTCCAGGTGAACTGCAGCCGGCGCACGTCGCCGGCGTCCGGCTGGTACTCGGAGACCGTGCTGACCCGACGCGAGCCGTCGTAGGTCACTCGGATGCGGTCGCCGTGCGGCTCCTCGATGTAGTCGAGGCGGTACGCGCCCTCGCCCTCGGCGGGATCGACGGGCTCTCGGTAATGGTGCCTGTTCCCGGCCTTGTCGGTGAAGTCGTACGAGTGGTCGCCGTTGCGGACGAGCTTCGTGTGGTAGCCCTTCTGCGGGGTGAAGGTCTGGCCCCCGTCGGACGTCCGGAACGTCTGGCTGCTGCCGTCCGGCGTCGACACCACGTACAGCCCGCAGCTCGTCGGCGTGACCGTGCCCTCGTAGTTGGCCGACCAGCCGGCGCCGAAGGCGCCGGCGCTGCTCTCTCCCGCGCTCGAGTAGGAACGGGTGACCTCGAGGCCGAGGTGGCGGCCGCCGATCCTGAGGTCGGTCGCCTGCCGCACGAGGTGGCCGTCGTAGATGTCGACGCCCTTGACGAAGGTGTGGCCGACCGGGAGGACGGACCGGTTGGTGGCGTCGGCCTCGATCTGCCCAGGCTGCCGCACCACCTGCGACGGGTCGGCGATCGCGTGCGCCTCGGCCACGAAGCCCTTGCTGGCGAAGCCCACGCCGAGCGTCGAGGCGGGGACATAGACGGTGTGCACGCCGGGGCTCAGCGCCACGCTGCTGAGGTCCTGGGCGGCTCCGCCGTCGATCGGGGCGTTCAGCGGGTGACCGTCCACCGTCACCGTCACGGTGGCCGCCTGGCAGATGCCGAGGACGAGCTTGCCGGGGTCGCCACAGAACGTGTCGTTGAGCGGGTCCCGTGTCAACTTGAGGGACACCACCGGGGTGGCGAGGCTGAGCAGCGAGCAGTTGGCGTCGGGCTTGACGACGGCGGCGTGGAGCCCGCTCTGTGCCGTGACCTCGCCGAAGGCCGACCGCAGCGTGGAGAAGAGGACACCGGAGTCGGCCCCGAGGGCGAGGCGGCCTCCGACCGTCTCGATCGGCGCCCCGGCCATGAACGGGTGGGCCGGGTCCTTGATGCTCACCAGGTACGTGCGGGTCGTCGCCGCGACGTAGGCGAGGTCGCCGTCGATCGTGATGTCGGTCGGCGACTCGGGGAGCGGCAGGAAGCCGAGGGGCGACGGCACGGCCGGTTGGCTCAGGTCGACCACCGCCAGCATCGGGGTGGCCGCGGGCGGGTCGCCAGCGGCGCCGGACCCGCCGACGACGGCGATGGTGCGATCGCCCGCCGTCCCGACGGCGATGGCAGCGCCGTAGTCGAGGCGGTAGGCGCCGTCCGCCGAGACGAGCGCGCCCTGGGCCAGCACGCTGGTGGACTGCGGGTTGACGACCGCCAGCCCGACCGTGCCGACGGCGGCGACCAGCGGCTGGATCTGGCCGTCCGCGGTGCCGTCGAAAACCTTCAGGTCGACGAGCTGTGCCGGCATGCCGGCCGAATCCTCGACGTCGGTCGTGCTGACGACGGCCTCGGGACCGAACCGCTGCCCGTCGGTGTTGAGCTGCCGGACCATGTCCCAGTAGCCGAGGCTGTAGAGCGAGCCTCCGGTCGCGCCGTCGAAGCTGCTGGTCGCCTGTGAGAGGTCCACGACCTGGATGCCCTTGTGAAAGGTGGCGACGTAGGCACGGTCGTCCCTCACGACGACCCGCATGATGAAACCGTCCTGGGCGCCGCTGGTCAGGCCCGCCGCCCCCACCCAGTGCACGCGCGGCATGTCGCCGATGTCGAAGACGTACAGGTTGGAGGGCTTCGACTGGTTGGTCGGCCCCGTGGCCACCACCACGGTCTTGTCGTCTCCCGCGATGTCGACGGGGCGATTGGTGACGGTCGTCTCGCCTTCGAGCTCGAGCGGCGCCGCGAACACCGGGTTCGAGACGTCGAACGCCTTCAGGGTGCCGTTGTAGAAGTTGTTCTGGACGAAGAACAGCGTCGAGCCGAACTGCACGAGCCCGGGTGAGCCGAACGACTCGCCGTACCCGCCCGTGGCCAGCGCCTGCGGCCCGAAGGACGTGAACTCCGAGTCGTACGGCGCGGGGTTCAGTGCCTTCGGCGCCGGTGCGCCGGAGCCGTCGCGGTCGAGGTCCACCACCCCGCCGTCGACCTCGATCCGGTAGCGGGTGCCGAGCTTCAGCCCGCCACGGGGCTGGAAGGTGAGGGAGGTGACGGCCGTGGCGTCGTCGGTCAGCGGCTCCCACACGGTCGGCTGGCCGTTGGCGTCCGGGCCGACGCCCGAGAGGACGACGTCGACGGCGGTGCCCGCGGGCAGCTCGAGCAGGCGCACGTGGCCGGGGACGTGCTGCACCGGCTCGCTGAACACGACCTGCGGGAACACGGACGGCGACACGCCGGAGGCGCCGGAGGGCGGCACGGTCTGCTCTCCGATCACCGCCGGCGGGTCGTTCGGCAGGTTGTCGGTCCCGCCGCCGCCGGCGGCGATCGCCCGGAAGCTCCGCGTGGCCGTCAGCGGCGAGCCGAAGGCCGGGAGCACGGTCGCGCAGACCGTGTAGGTGCCGGCTACGCTCGCCGTGAAATCCTGGTCCAGCACGTAGTCCATCGCCAGCGGCTGGTCCTTGGGCCAGGCGTCCGGCTTCACGGCGTACGTGCGGCCCTGGACGGTGGCCTGGTTCAGCACCCCGCCGTTCTTCAGGCGGAAGCCGATGACCAGCGGCACGCCGGTCATGGTCAGGCCGTTCGGCACGATCCGCCGGTTGCCGTCCGCCACGTCCATCACGTAGATGTCGACTGCCGGCGGCGGAGGCGGTGGTGCCACCGCCGGGAACGTCACGTTCGCGGCGTAGACGCTGCGGTAGTAGCGCAGGTTCGGCGAGCGGCTGTCGGTCGGGACCTCGTACACCGAGGCGTTCCCCGTCTGGCCGTCGACGACGGCGGTCACCGTGGTCGTCCCGCCGGTGTTGCGCAGGTCGAAGAGCGCGTAGGTGCCGTCCGCCTGCGTGCGGGCGACCACGGCGCCGTCGGCCGGAGTCAGCGGAGTGCCCGCCGCATCCGTGGCCATGACCAGCGAGCCCGCCGGGACCGGCTCGTACGACGGCGTGGTGGCGCCCGGGTCCCACTTCGTCCGCAGCACCTGGCCGGTGATGACGCTGCCGAGCGCCTTGCCGGGCAAAGCCTGGTCGAACGTCCACATCAGGTAGCTGATGTTCCAGGCAGTCGACGCGATCTTGCCGAGAGGGTTGTAGCTGCTGCCGAAATCGACGAAGCCGATGAACGGCGGGGAGGCGGTGACGACCCGCGCGGCGGTGCCCTCGCCGTCCACGAACGCGTGGTCGATCGTCTCGTGCGCGACCTTGCCGTCGGGGCCCTCGAGCTTCCGCAGGACGTAGTAGAAAGCGCCGCTCGGCGCGTCCGCGGGCACGGCGAAGGCGAGGTGCACCTCCTTCTGGAAGGCCGGCATCTCGGCCGACGTCACCTTCAGCGCGCCGCCCATGTGAACGAGCGGGGCGCCCTGGGCGTCGGTGCCGAAATCGGGCCGCTGCGCCTCGGGAATCGTCGACGGGTCGACCGCCTCCAGCTTCAGCACCACGGCCTTGTCGGTCGCGCCCGCAGGAATCCGCAGCTCCACCCCGCCGGTCCCGGTGACGACCCCGCCGCCGGCGCCGATCGCCGTCGTGCCGTCGGCAGCCACGAACTGGCTGCGGGTGAAGGTGGTGGCGTTGCCGGAGGGGTCGGTGACGGTCACCAGCATCTGGTCGTCGATTCCTGCCTGCATCTCGCCGTCGACCGAGCCGTCGTTGAGCGCCGACAGCGTCACGACCATGCCGCTTCCGGAGTCGATGATGAGGATCCGCGTGCCGGGGGCGAGCGAGCCGGCAGGGGCGGTGACCTTCGTGATCCCGCCGTCCGGCATCGAGAACTGCAGGGCGTTGGCGTCGAAAGCCGAAGGGGTCTCGTCCCGGGTCGTGAAGCGGACCCTCGGCACGACGACGGCGGCGTTCAGCGTCGTCTCGAGCCCGGTCGCCTGCACCGTGTACGTCGTCGAGGGCGCGAGGGCGCTCTCGGGGACCAGCGCGACACGCTTGCCCGACGCCGAGAGGACGACGCGGACGGTGACAGTCGCACCGTCCTTCAGCAGTTGTAGCGTGCCGGTGGTGACGGCGGCGGGGTCCAGCGGCACGTCCGAGGTGATCTCCACCTGGGTGGTGGTGGCCACCCCGGTCGCGCCATCCTGCGGTGAGACCGAGACGACGGCCGCGCCGCCGGTGAGCGGGAGGTCCAGGGCGGTCGTCTGCAGCTCCGCGACCTGGGCCGGGCCAGTGGCGGATCCCGAACCGTCGAGGGCACGGGCCGACACCGAGACGGAGCCGGTGAGGGTCGGCAGGATGTAGCGGCCGTCGGCTCCCGACAGGAACACGAGCGGCATCCCGTTGCTCATGACCAGCGCTGCCACGGGCCCGTTGCCGTCGACCGTCCCGGAGACGAAGCCGACCGGCACCGCCGAACGCAGGAACACGTAGCGGCCGTCCTCGCGGACGCCCGGCAGCCCGGGGTACGGCTGGGTGACGACGCGGTCGCCGACCCGAGCCGCCAGGCTGACCACCTGCAGCCGGGGCACGCCCTCGACGCGCACCACGCGGGCGACCAGCAGCGTGCCGCCGGTCGGGAGCGAGCCGGCGTCCATCGACAGCTCGGCCGCGATCGTGAGCTGCGCGCCCGACACGTCGACGACCGCCTCGGCGAGCGGCGTCAGCGACGCGGTCTGGGGCAGGAAGCTGGACAGCTCCGACGCCTCCAGCGTCACGGCGGTGTTCTTCTCGAGCGAGCCGCCCGCGACCGAGAGGGCGAGGTTGCCCGACGACAGCGTCACCGCGTCGTTGCCTGCCGCCTTGCCGCGGACACCCTCGCGGCCCGCCAGGATGTCGAGGTGGACGTGGCCCTCGACCAGGTCGGTCGGCCCGAACGTCCGCGACGCGGTGACGGGGAAGGTGGCGGCGAGCGCCGCATCGGCGGGCGCTCCCGCACGGAACAGCACGATGTCCTCGAGCCGCTTCTCCTCCGAGGCGACGTCCCCGGAGCCCAGCGTGTAGGTCTCGGTGACCGCCGCCTGGACGACGGTCCCCGACGGCAGCGAGGTCGCGGTGACGAGGGCGAGACGGCCCTCGGCCGTTCCGCCGGCGGCCGGCAGCGTCGCCGGCGTGGCGGCGGCGAGACTGCTCGCGTCCTGCGGCAGGTCCGCCGCATCCACGCCCGCGAGGTCCTGGCCGGCATCCGGGACGACGACCACGGGCTCGCCCTGGTCGGCCGCCACCAGCGCGTAGGCGCCCGGTGCCGGCAGGGAGGCCGTCAAGGTGCCGTCGGCGGCGTCGAGGTCGCGGGCCACGACGAACCAGCCCAGCGTCGAGGTGCGATACGCCGCCAGCTGGACCGGGCCGGCGGCCCAGTTGGCGATGCGCAGCGTGAGCGGCCCCAGCGTGGGCGCCGCCGTCCGCAGGTCCAGGGCAACGAGTGGGCTCCAGCCGAGCGGCAGCAGGCCGGGGAGGCCCTGCGCCGAGAGCGGCGTCAGCGCGAAGTCCGCGGGCGCGGCGACCGTGCCGGGCGGGACGACGACCTCAACGCCGTCGCCGGTGGCCGCGAGCGTGCCCCCGTCGGGCCCGATGGACACGGGACCGGCGAGCTGCGTGAGGCGCGCGTCCACCAGCACGTTGCCGACTTCGGAGACCATCGAGGCCTGGCGGTCGACCGAGGTGTAGCCGTCGCGCTCCGCCCGGACGGCGACGCGCACGCCGTCGGCAGGCAACGTGAAGCGGCCGTGCTCGTCGGTCTCGGTCTGGGCGCCGCTGGTCCCCGACAGCATCCGCACCGCCACCGCGCGCATGGGCAGGCCGGTCGACGCCGCGAGCACCTGGCCGACGATCACGCCGGCCGCGGCCACCCGCATGCCGCGCTCGGCCGTCACCGTGTTGCCGGCCCGGTCGACGGCGATGGCCGTGACCGTCAGGGTGTCGCCGTCGTGGGCGGTCGCGGGCACGCTCAGGTCCGCCTCGTACGGCGGCGCCGTGAAGCTCGCGACCGAGGTGCCGTCCAGCCGGATCTCGACGCTGGCGACGGCGATGTTGTCGGTGGCGGTGACGCTCACGCGGCCGGCGCGCTCGCGGGCGACCACCTCGGGCGCCGAGAGCAGCACCACCGGAGGGGTGGAGTCGCGGGTGACCAGGATCGTGTCCTCGCTGCTGCGTTGGCTGCCCGGCCGCTGCGCGACGGCGTGGATCGAGTTGTCGCCCTCGAGCAGCGGGACCACGACGCTGAAGCTGGTACCGCTGACCACCGCCGCCGCGCCGTTCACCTGGACGGTGGCGGAGGGCGGCGTCACGGTCCCGGTGACGGCGACCCCCCCCTCGCGGGTGACCGACCCCGAGGCGGGGGAGCCGATGTGGACCGCGGGGGGAGACAGGTCGATCTGTGTCTGCACCGAAGCCGACGAGGCGTTGCCTGCGGCATCGGTGGCGCGCACCTCGAAGAGGTGGCTGCCCTCGGCGAGCGAATCGAGGCTGACGGACCAGGCGCTGCCGGTGACCGTGGCGAGGACTCCGTCGACGGCCACGCTCACCGCGCTGGCATCCTGGACCACGCCCTGGACCAGGACTGGCAGCGCCCCGAGCACCGCGCCGGCGACCGGCGCCACCACCTCGAGCTGCGGAGCCGTGCGGTCGACCACCACCCCGACGGAGGCGGCGGACGCGTTGCCCGCCGCGTCGACGGCGGTCAGCGTCAGCTGCTGGTCGCCGTCCGTGCTGCCCAGCGGCGCCTCGACCTCGAACGACCCGTCCGGCGCCGCGGCGACAGGCATGTTCCCCAGCGTCAGCGTGACCCTGGTCTCGTCGTGGACGGCCCCGCTCACGTGGATGGCGGCCGCGTTCGTGACGGTGCCGCCCGCGGGCGAGGCGATCGTCAGCAGCGGCGGCGTCGAGTCCACGATGGCCGAGACCCGGTCGGTGCCGACGTTCCCCGCGGCGTCGTGGGCCGCCGCCTCGACGAGGATAGGACCGTCCGTCACCGTGACGGTAGCGCTGAACGTGCCGCCCGGCCCCGACGGCTGCAGGGTCGCGGGCTGGCCGTTCACGTACACCATCGACACGGGCGAGTCGTCCTGGAACGTGCCCTCGACGTGCAGGGCCCCGCCGCGCGAGGCCTCGCCCGGCGTCGGCCGGCTGATGTGCACGACCGGCGGCACCCGGTCGACGACGAGTCCCACCTGGTGCGCCGCCGAGTTCCCGGCGGCGTCGGTGGCCGTGGCCCGCACGGCCATAGGTCCGTCGTCGCCGACGGGGATGCCGACCGCGACGAAGCTCTGGCCGCTCACGGTCGCCGACACGCCCAGCACGTCGACCTGCACGGGCGAGCGGTCGACCACGGTGCCGGTGACCGTCAGCGAGCGAGCGTTGGTGTAGCTGCCGTCGGGCGGGTCGAGGATGTGCACCGTCGGCGGGGTGGTGTCGACGTTGAGGTTGCGCGTCACCGTCGTCGCGTGGCCGCCGCCGTCCGTCAGCGTCACCGCGACGGAGTTCGCCCCCTCGCTGAGCGGCACCGAGCAGGAGAACTGGCCGCCGGCGACGGTCCCCGACACCTGGACGCCGCCTGCGCTGCACTGGACCGACAGCCGCGGGTCGAGGTCGTCGACCTGCCCCGATAGCGACAGGTGGCCGTCGGCGTCGAGCTTCGCCACCCAGGCCTCGTCCGCGACCGAGAGGTCGTGAACGGCCGGCGGGCGGGTGTCGACGAAGAACGAAGACACGGCGGTGGCCGGGTTGCCCGCCAGGTCCGTCACCCGGACCACGACCGCGTGCGGTCCGTCCGCCAGCGGGACGCCGACCACGCCCTCGGCCGAGGCGGCGCCGACGGTGAAGTCCCCGGTCCGGTCGGAGCCGTCGATCTCCACGTGGATGGACGCCGGCTCGATGCCGGAGGGGGAGTCGCCTGCGTCCGCGAACACTGCGCGCACCGGCGGGTTCGGCAAGCCGACGAAGGAGCCGTTGACCGGAGCCTCGACCGCTGCCGTGGGCGCGACGGTGTCGACGCGGAAGTGAACGACCGGGGCGGCGGCGGCGTTGCCGGCTCGGTCGAGGACGGTCAGCTCCGCCTGGTGCGCGCCCTGTGACAGCGCGTCGTCGCCGGCCAGCGCGCCGGTGGCGCCGGTGGCCTCCCAGGTCAGCCGCGGCGAGCGGTCCATGCCGTCGACCAGCAGCGCCAGACGGGAGCGGTCGATGCCGGAGCGGTCGTCGCCGTAGCGAACGGCGAAGGCCGGTGTGGTGGTCGCGACGACGGCGCCGTCGGCGGGAACCTCGAAGCCGGCGGTCGGCGCCACGGTGTCGACCACGAAGGTGGCGCTCGCCTGGGCGACGTTGCCGGCCAGATCGCCGGCGGTGACCCGGAGCGTCCAGGTGCCGTCGGCGAGCGCGTCCGTCTCGGCCAGCCGACCTCGAGCGCCCTCGGCCTGCACGGAGAGCGCAGACGTCACCTCGGTCTCCGGCTGATCGCCCGGGCGCAGGTAGACGTGCACGGTGGCGCGGTCGACGCCCGTGCCCGGCCCGTCGGACCAGGCCACGCTCAGCTCCGGCCTCGCCTCGTTCACGAAACCGTCGGGCGGTGGCGCCACCACGGCGAGCTGCGGGGCGGTGGTGTCGAGGACGAACGCGCGGGTCTGCTCGGCCGCGTTGCCGGCACGGTCGCGCACGGCGGCCTCGACCTCGTGCGGCCCGTTCGCGAGGGGCGGGTCGAGCGACAGGACGCCGGTCGCGCGAGACGCGTCGACCGCGAACAGGCCCGTCCGGTCGATGCCGTCGACCAGGATGCGGGCCGACGCGGGGTCGATCCCGGAAACGGCGTCCGTCCACTCGACCGTGAGCACCGGCTGGGCCTCGTTGGTGCGCTCCTCTGGCCCTGTGAACGTGATGGAGGGCGGCGTCGTGTCGATCACGAACTCCGACGCGGCGGTCCCCTCGTTTCCGGTGAGGTCCTCGACGAAGGCGACCACGGTGTGGGTCCCCTGGGGCAGCGGGGTCGGGATCTCGCCCCAGGCCGCGTCGGGTCCGACCTGCAGCAGGCTCGTCCGGTCGACCCCGTCGACCTGCACGCGCAGGCTGGTGGTGTCGATGCCGTCCGCATCGGCGTACGCGACCAGGATCGAAGGCGTGGCTGCGTTCACCAGAGCGCCGGGAGACGGCTGGGCGATCTGCACGGCCGGCCTGGTCGTGTCGACCACGAAGCTCGTCTGGGCGCTGCCGACGTTGCCGGCGCGGTCCCGGGCGCGCGCGACCAGACGGTGGACGCCGTCGGCGAGCGGTCCGAGCCAGCCGGCGGCGCCGTCACCCGTCCGCGGCAGCCGGACCGCCGCGTCGTCGAGGGAGAGCTGCAGCCCAGCCGGGTCCAGGGCCTGCGCGTCCTGGCACTGCACCGCCACCTCGACCTCAGCGCTGCCGTGGCGCGACCCGTCTGCCGGCGTGCCGATCGTCACCACGGGAGCGATCGTGTCCACGTCGAAGGCGGCAGCCGTGGCCGCGTGGTTCCCCGCGCGGTCGGCGATCTGGGCCTCCAGGTGATTGGGGCCCTCCACGAGGCCGGAGGTCAGGTCGAACACGGCCGTCGCGGCGGCGGCGTCGCGAGCGAACTGGCTCGTCACCTCCATCCCGTTCAAGCTGATGCGCAGCGACGCCGGGTCGAGGGCGTCGTCATCGGAGAACGTGACCTGCATCCGCACCGGCGGCCGGAGATAGCTGCCTGCCGCCGGCTCCACGACGGCGATCCGGGGCGGCGCCAGGTCGACCTGGAATGCCGCGGTGGCCTCCGCGCGGTTGCCCGCCTTGTCGCTCACGCGCGCCACCAGCCTGTGCGCTCCCGGGGCCAGCGATTGCGCGTCCGGGATGGTCGCGCTCGCATCCGTGGCCCGGGCGACGAACAGCCGGGTCCGGTCGACTCCGTCGAGAAGGACCCTCAGCGAGGCCGGATCCACCCCGGAGGCATACCGCTCGCCGGCGCCCACCGGGTCCGCGTAGGTGACCACGAGGCGCGGCGTCGGGTCGGCGGCGAACGAGCCGTCGCTGGGCTGCGACCAGCTCACCTTCGGCGGCGTGTGATCGCCGCGGGAGCCGCAGAGGCGCAGGCGGAGGAAGGCACCGGGGGCGCTCTCCAGTCGCAGCTCGAGGACACTCGTCGTTTCGAGGTTCACGCTGCGGAGAAGCCCGGCCACGTGGGCGGAGAAGTCGGAGGTCCTGGCGACCTCGACGTCGTCGACCACGATCGTGGCCGCGGAGACGCGGTCGCGTCCGTCGGCCTCGCCGTTCGTCACCTGGAGCCGGTACGGCGGGCTGACCCAAGGCGGCACGGTGACGGGCTCCGTGTACCGGGTCGGCTTGCCCGGGGTGCGGGTGAAGCGCCGCGGGCCCCAGAACTCGACGTCGCAGTCGGGATGCTCGTGCTCCGGGTCCTCCATCCGCTCGTCATCCCGCGTGGCCCACTCGTCGGTCTGCCGAGCTTCGACCGGTTGCTGCGACGGCGCGGTCGACGCCTGTGATTCGACCGTGGGCGCCAGCGCCGCCGCGACCGGCGACGCGAGGCCTCCCCCGCCCCACAGCGTGCTGGCCGGCATGACCCAGGAGAGCAGCAATGCCGTCGCGCGCCGCAAGAACGTGCCGAAACGCCGTCTACGGCCGCTCATCGCAGCCAGGTCTCCAGGATCGACGCGACCGTCCTGGCATCCGTGAGCGTGCCGCCGAGGGTCCACTGGATCGCGGTGTCGCGCATGCCGAAGACCATCGGCACCCCCTTCAGCCCCAGCACCTGGAAGCTGACGTTCGACGGATCCAGGAGCACCGTGGCGCTCGCCAGGGCAGGATGGGCCTGCACGAGCGCCGTCGCCTGAGCCGCGTCTGGGCCGGCGATGACGACGATCCTCGCTCCTGCGCTCACGGAGAGCGGCTCGAGCTGGCCGACCAGCGCCCGGCAGGCGGCCGACTGGGGCAGCAGGTAGACGAGCAGCCACCGGCCAGGACGCGCGACTATCTCCCGGGCCACGGCGGCTCCGTCGAGGGTGGTGAGGCTGAGCGCGGGAAGCGCCCGGACGTCGGCGAAGGCCCCGGTGGATGCGGCCACGAGAAGGGCGGTGAGAGCTGCGGCCACGGCGAATCGGCGGTAGCGCAACATGGTCGTTCTCATGGGATCAGGAAGGTCGCGACCTGCGACTTCTCCTCCGGAGTCAGCCTCAAGAGCGCGGTGTCGGGGACCACCTCGATGCGAGCTGCTGGCGGCCCCGCGTCGGTCGCCAGAGCCGAGACCTGGTCGGTGCCGGCCGGCACGTGGAAGTTGACGACCTCCGCCCGCTCCTCCGGGCTGAGACCCGCCAGCGCGTTCGGATCGGCGAGGCCGACGAGCGCCTGTGCCTGCGCCTCGGCGCCGGCGGTGTCGCCCGGTGCCCGCTGGACCGTGAAGTGCATCACCGCGACCGTCCCGCCGGGCGGCACCGTGACGTCCCAGTCCGACTCGAACGAAGCCGTCCCGGTGACGAGACCGGCCACGACCGCTCGGACCGTGGCATCCGGGCCGCCGAACACGTAGGCGGCCTCCCATGACGCGTTTCCGGCAACGGCGTACGTGTTCGAGGTCGCCCCTGGGACCGTCGTCACCCCGACGTCCGTCGGGTCCGAGGAGTAGCTGAAGTCGGACTCGACGCCGATGCGGGTGGTCACCGGCGCCGCGCCCGGGTTGCTCAGCAGCTCCAGGTAGCGTGCGAACCCGCCGCCGGCGGGAACGAACACCTTCCGCGTGACCACCAGCGTTCCCAGGGCGGAGGGGCCCAGCGACACGGTCCGATCTGTCGCCGCGACGCCGGCGTCCTGGCAGCCGAACCAGCCACCCTGGACCTTCAGGTCGTCGCCCGGGTAGCCGCCCACCTGCCCCATCCCGTCGCACGCTGTCTGGTACGCGAAGCCGTCCGCTCCCGTGAGGGTGGCGGGGAGGCTGTACGCGTTCCCCATCGTGACGTCCGCACCCGGCAGGCCGCTGGTCGTCAACGTCGCGTCGACATAACCGGCCGTGGGAGTCGAAGCTGCCGAGGCGTCGGCGGGAACGGCGACGCGCACTCGGCCGACGGGAATGTCCGACAGCGAGTACCTGCCATCGGACGCGACCCGGCCGTAGGTCTTGAACGGACCCAGCGGTCCGTCGTTGTCCAGGCCGACCAGCACCAGGCTGCCGTAGGTGACCGGCGTGCCGTCGGCGTGTCGGACGCGGCCCGAGATCGACGCGGTCGCCGGGACATCCAGGTGAACCCGCTGAGCCTCGCCTGGCGCGCTCAGCACGCCACGTGCCGACGTCCTCAGCGACGTGGGCCCCTCGACCGCCTGAACCACGTAGGCGCCCACCACGACACGGTCGAAGCCGAACGTCCTCCCGTCGTACGAGTACTCCGTGAGATCGAACTGCCCTTCGCTCGCCAACGCGACATTGCAGGCGTCGGTGCACGCCGCCCCGGCGCTGTCGACGGTCACCTCGAGGGTGCCGGTCGCCGGCAGGTGGACCGGAAGCACCACTGGAACCTGGACGGCCGCAATCGTCCCGGCCACCTCGGCGGTCAGGCCGAACTGGTAGTCCTGGGCGGTCAAGTCGAACGGACCGACCGCCACGCCGAGGAAGACGAAGTCGCCCTCAGCCGTCGTCGAGTACGGGTACGACGCCGTGGTGCGCCCGGCCGCGTCCGCCTGAGTGACGAACACGCTCAGGTGCTCCACTGCGTCACCGTCGAAATACGACACCTTGCCCTTGATCACGCTGTGCGGGAGCCGCACGTCGACGGCAGCGGGTTCGCCTTCGTAGGCGAAACCTCCGGGTGTGTCGTACGCCGCTCGATCGATCGGCGAGGTCACCCGGACGAGGAACCCGTCTCTCCCTGGCCTGATGGTGTCGACGCCGTAGTGCCCGCCGTCGTCGGCTGTCGCCCACGCCAAGACCGTCCCGTCGGTCGCATCGAGGACCTGCACGGAAGCGTTGCCGATCGGGGTCTCGCCGTCGCCCGCGTAGACGTGGCCTTCCAGGGTGCCGCCGGCGTCTCCGGAGACGGTGACGCTCAGCGAGCCGCCGCCGGCGAGCGTGCCGGTGCCGGTGTCGCCGACGAAGGGCGCGGCCCAGCGCACGGTAACTGCGCCGGCCGGCAGGCCCGGCACGACGGCGTCGCCGTTGCTGTCGAGCACGACCGCCGCGTCCCAGAGATCGCCGAACGCGTCGGCGTGAACGATCAGCGTCGCGCCCGCGGCCGGTCGGCTCGAGCTGGACCAGGTTCCGTGGACCAGGACGGTCCCCGTGGCGATGGGCTCCAGCGCAACCGATACGGTCCGGGCGGGGCTGTCGATCGTGACGCCGGCGCGGGCGGCGGCGCCGGTCGTCGGGTCTCCGACCACGACCGTGTACTCGCCGTAGGGCAGCGCCGCGGTGAGCACGCCCGGGACGTCCGTTCGTCCGAGGTCGAAGAACTGCCCAGTGCTGTCGAGCACACCCACGGACGCGCCCGCAATCCCCGTCCCCGTGACGGTGACCGTGAGCTGACCGACCTGCGGCAGCGTGAAGTTGACGATGGACGCTCGTTCCTGGGGGGTCAGCCCGGCGAGCGCGTTGAGATCGCGGAGGCTGGCCAGTGCCCTGGCCTGTTCGGTTATCGCTGTCGCGTCGCCGGCCGGACGCGAGACGGAGAACGAGAGGACGGCACGTGTCTCGCCGGGCGGCACCGTGATCGGATACGACATCTCGACGTAGCCGCCCGAGCAGCCCTCGCCACAACCGCCCGGAATGAACCATGCGGAATCGGGCTTCGTCGCCCCGTCTGATCCGTCCCCGAGCACGACCGCAGCGTCGTCGAGCCGGCGCTGCGGCTGACGGAAGACCGCCCATCCGGTGTCCGAGTTCAACTCCGCGACTCCCGTTGACGTGCTGAGGACGGTCCAGTCGAGGTCTCGCCCGGGGCTCTGGTCCCCCAGGCGAAGGCGGAGGTAGGCGCTTCCGCTGAGCGGGAGGGACGTGGGGTTGGTCAGCACCGTCAGCGTCCGGCTGAACGCCCCCGAGGCGGGCACGAACACCTGCCGGCGGGTCCGCAACCTTGAGTAGTAGTCCTTGGCCGTGAGCGACCGCACGGCGCGGTCGTCCAACTCGCGAACGGCCACCTCCGTGCCGCCGTACGGGTCGACGAACCCGCTCGGTCTCGGGGTTTGGCTGCAGTCTCGCGA
>Ga0335071_10002504_pt1 | contig 19685 bp, 14 predicted proteins | sample Lox_Sample_15_FD_206724 | JGI IMG/M metagenome (GOLD analysis project Ga0335071, IMG submission 206724) | Soil microbial communities from Loxahatchee National Wildlife Refuge, Florida, United States - Lox_Sample_1.5 | ecosystem: Environmental > Terrestrial > Soil > Wetlands | place: USA...
TCGGTCGGGACCGCGACCCTGAGCCCCGAAACCGGCCTGGGCGTCGACGCGACGCTGCGGGGGGAGTTCGGGCACGCCACGTTCACCGTCTCTCCCTACCTCAACGTGATCACCAATTACATCTACGGATTCCTGCGGGGCGATACGATCCAGGGGTTCCCGGTCCGCCAGTTCGCGGCGACCAACGCCCGGCTCGCGGGCTTCGAGGCGGCCGTGGCCGTGGCGCCGACCCCGAACCTGATCCTCGACGCGCACTCGGACTACGTCAACGCAGAGGACACAAAGCTCAACGTCCCCCTGCCCTTCATTCCACCCCTCCGCGGCCTCCTCCGCGCGACCTATGAGCGGGCGAACTGGGAGGGGATGGTGCAGTTCCGGATGGCCGCCCGGCAGACCCGCCTCGGCGACGGCGACACGCCCACCCCCGGGTACGCCGTGATGGATCTGGGCGTCGGGGTGCGTCTCACGAGCGGCGCCGTGATGTCCCAGCTCAGCCTGCACTGCGAGAACGTCTTCAATCAGGTGTACCGGGACAATCTGTCGGTCATCAAGGACTTCGCGCCGCAGCCGGGTCGCGGGTTCCGCCTGAACTACGAAGTTCTGTACTGAGCGGCTCCCGGCCGAACAAAAAGCCCCGCCTCGAATCGAGGCGGGGCTTCTTGTTTCGTCCCTCACTGGGGCGGTTCGTCGGGGTCCCGATCCGGGTCGTCTTCGTCGGGGACGTTCCCCGGCTTGGCCTTGGTCACCGCCGCGCCGGTCTTGCCGCTCCCGCACACCGGCATCGCCGGCGGGGCCCCGGCGGAGACAGCCGCGAGGCTGTTCTTCACCAGAAGCGTGTTGAACGCCGGCAGGTCCTTCACGATCCCCTGCCAGGCCGTGACGGCCTTGGACAGGTCCGAGCAGGCGGCGCCGTAGGCGGCCAGGTCGCCGGGCGTCGGGGCGCCGTCACCCAATTCGATCTGATTGAGCTGGCGGACCAGCGCGCCGTTCACGCCCGAGAAGTTCGGGGTCGTGGGCCGCCGGAAGAAAAAGCCGCCGGGGGCGCCCGCATTTCCCAGCACGGTATCGATCCGGGCTGCGAGCGCCCTGGCGGCGGTGGCCACCTCGGCGATGCTCGAGCCGGTGTCGGCGGCCACGGCGGCGCGGACATCCTCGGCCTGGTGATAGGCGTCCCAGGACTCCGCCATCCCCTGCGTCATCTTCATCTGCAGGGCGTGCTCCGCGCGGAGCGCCGCGGCCGTCGCGGGCGAGCGCGGATCGTCACGCACCGTCACGGTCTGGGAGTAGGTCTTCCCGTCCACCGTCAGCTTGATCGTGTAGACGCCGGGCAACGCGAGGGGACCTTCCGGCGAAGCCGGGGTCTTGCCGGGGTTGGCGTTGATCTCCCAGGAATGGCTGAACGCCGGCGGATCGTCGTACCGGACGTCCCAGTTGACCCGGTTGGTGCCGGGTGTGGTCGGCAGCGGCTGCGGCGTCGCGAGCCAGAAGCTCGGGTTGGGCGGCGTCGCGGCGTCGGCCAGGGGCGGAATAGGGGCGCTGGACATGTGCCGCACCACGGCGCCGGCCGAATCCAGCACGTCCAGCGTGATGGTCCCCGAGGGCCGCGACGCCAGGTAGTAATAGATCAACACGCCGTCCGGGGCGTTGTCCGAATGCGGCACCTCGGGCGGGAATGGCGTGTCCTGGTTCACGTTCCGCCGGATGCGGATCGCGTCGCCGGGCTTGAACAGCGTGACCGCCTCGGCCGGGGCCGTGCCGGTCATCTGCCGGAGGGGCGAGATGTCGTCGAGGATCCAGATGCCCCGCCCGTAGGTCCCCACCACGAGGTCGTTGCCCTTGATGAATCCGTCCCGGAAGGACGTGGTCGGCAGGTTGAGCTGGAGCGACTGCCAGTGGTCGCCGTCGTCGAACGAGACGTACATCCCGCTTTCGGTGCCGGCGAACAGCAACCCCGCCTTCTTCGTGTCCTCGCGGATCAGGTGCGTGAAGGACCCGGCGATCTGCCCGGTGGGGAGGCCGTTCACGATCTTGGTCCAGGTCTTTCCATAATCCCGGGTGCGATAGAGCTGCGGCTGGTAGTCGCCGGTGTTGTGGGCGTCGAGTGCCGCGTACGCCTCTCCGGGGTTGAAATGGGACGGCTCGAGCATCTGCACGGCGGTGCGATTGGAATCGGGGAGGTCGGGGATCGAGGCATCGGTCCAGGTCACTCCGTCGTTCCGGGTGACCTTGATCAGGCCGTTGTTGGTCCCCACCCAGATCAGCCCGCGGCCCAGCGTGGAAGCCCCGATGGTCTGAATCACACCGCCCCGGGGCGCTCCGGGCTTGGGCGTGGCGGTATCGGGGGGCGGAGTCACGCCCTTCGGGTAGCCGAGGTCGGTGCTGATCTTTTTCCAGTGCATGCCGCCGTCGGTGGTCGCCATCAGGTACTGGTAGCCGGCGAGCAGCTCGCGCGGATTCCACGGCGCGAACACCAGCGGGTTGTCGGCGTTCGCCCGCAGGTGCAGGTCCGGATCGTTGGCCGGAGAGACGTTGACGATCTGCTCGGACGGGAACGAGATCTTCTGAATGCCCGAGCCGGACGCGTACAGAATGTTGTTGTTCAGGGGGTCGACGACGTCGGTGCCCCACTCCCACCCGCCGGTCGGGCTCCAGTCCAGCGGTCCGATCTCGCCGTAGTTCCCGCGGCTGCGGACCCGGATGGCGCCGGCGTCCTGCTGGGACGCGTACACCCAGTAGGGGAAGGAATTATCCGGCGAAATGTGGTACACCTGCTCGGTGGACTGGTTGTACCAGGTGCTCCAGGTGCGCCCCCCGTCGAGCGTCACCGTCGCGCCCTGGTCCATGCCGAGGAGCATCCGCTGGCCGTCGGTGGGATCGATCCACAGCTGCTGCGGATCGTCGCCGCCCGGGGCGCCTTTGAACCCGGTGAACGTGTTGCCGCCGTCCGTGGAGATGTAGCTCGACGTGTTGATGGTGATCACGACGTCCGGATTGGACGACGACACGTACACGCCGCAGTTGTACCCGCCCTGCCCGTTGCCCACACGCCGGTCGGTGGCGTCCATCTGACGCCAGCTGGTGCCGCCGTCGTCCGAGCGCCAGAGCCCGAAGTTGCCGATCAGGTACATCCGCTGCCCGTTGGTGTGCATCGCGACCGCGAGGCCCGTGCGGCCGAAGAGCCGCGGCAGGCCGCCGCCCGTGACCTCGTGCCAGGTCAGGCCCTGGTCGGTCGACTTGTACAGCGCGGTGCCCGTCGGCCCGTTGCCGCCGGGGCCCCCGCGGCCCGGGTTGCCGCCCTGGGGGGCGATGTAGTGCCGGTCGGTGGTCGCGAGGATCACGTTCGGCTGGTCCGCGGCCCAGGCGAGCTTCTCGATGCCCGTTTCGTCGTCGATGTAGAGGGTCTTGGTCCAGGTCTTCCCGCCGTCGGTGCTGCGGAAAACGCCCCGCTGGTCGCTCTTGGCGCGGAGGTTCCCCTGGGCCGCGGCGAGGACGAGGTTCGGATCCTTGGGGTCGACCAGGAGCGAGGGGATCTGGCGGGTGTCGTCCAGGCCCACGTGCTGCCAGGTGCGCCCCGCGTCGGTCGATTTGTAGACGCCGTCCCCTTCATTGATGTTGCCGCCCGTCGGCATGTCCCCGGTGCCCACGTAGATCACCGACGTATCCGACGGCGCCACGACCACGGAGCCGATGGCCGAGGTGGACGTGATCGCGTCGAAAATCGGGTCCCAGGTAACCCCGGCGTTGCTGGTCTTCCAGAGGCCCCCGGTGGGAAATCCGGCGTAGAACACGCCGGGCTCACCGACGGCGCCGCCGACGGCCGACACGCGGCCCGCGCGGAGCGGACCGATGTTGCGCCACACGAGCCCCGACACGGGATCGGGCCCGGTGGCGCGGGCGGCGCCCAGGGTGACGGCGGCGAGGCCAAGGAGGACGGCGGACCAGGAGCGGGACAGACGCGTCATAGGGGACAGACCTCGGGTGCGGGGGAAAACGGCCGGCGGGCACCGGCCCATCATTTCACTACGGCGCCCGCCGGCTTCACGTTGCAGGGAGGGTCAGCGCTTGGCGTCGGCCAGACCGGCCACCACCGCCGCCAGGGCGCGCACCTTGGCGGGATCGCCCGATTGCGCGGCGAGTCCGTTGAGCCGCGTGGCCAGGCGGGTGAACGCCTGCTTCCGAGCGCCCGCCGGCGCCTTCTCCGCGTTCGCCAGTCCGGTCCGGGCCTCGGACACCTGCGCCGCGGTAAGCCCGGACCGCTCCAGCTGGTCGAGGTAGGCGCGGGCGACCACGGGGTTGGCCGGCCAGGTGATGCGCTGCTGATCCTGCACGTTCTGCTGGCCGACCTGCACGAGCTTGGCCGCGTCGATCTCGTTCTGCGAGAGCAGCGCGCTCGGGGTGAGCTCGAGGATGTCGAGCCCGCGGCCGATCTCGGAGCTCACGATCAGGCCGTTGCGCCAGTAGGCCGACCAGGAGCCCGCGTTCACCAGCTTGGTCGAATCCATCGGGCCGCGGTCGAAGAACGCGATCTCCTTGGGGTGCGCCGGGTCGGTCCAATCGAACACCGAGATCCCGCCCTGGTACCAGCCCTGCACCATGATGTCCCGCCCCGGCACCGGGATCAGCGAGCCGTTGTGCGCGACGCAATTCTCCTGCTCGGTCTGCGCGGCGGGCATCTTGAAGTAGCTCTGGAACTCGAGCGTCGAGTCCTTGATCCGGAAGAGCGCGTCGGCGCCCCAGCGCGGATCGTCGGTGGCCCGGCAGCGCGGTGCGAGCCCGCCGCCCCACTCATCGGAGAACAGCAGCTTCGTGCCGTCGTTCGAGAAGGTGGCCGAGTGCCAGAAGGAGAAGTTCGAGTCGGACGCCGCCCAGAGCCGCCGGGGATGGACCGGGTCCGTGATGTCGAGCAGCAGGCCGTAGCCGCCGCAGGCGCCGCCGGCGAGCCCGATGGCCGGATACACCGTGATGTCGTGGCACTGGACCGGACCCGGGCGCGGGCCCGTGGAGTTGTCCGCCCCGACGATCTTGTCGACGATGCTCTGCAGGTTGGTCCGGAGCGTCGCGGTGTCGGCGGCCGTCGGCGCGCCGGTGCCGCCCCGCGCCTTGACGATGCTGTCGAGCTGGTTCCGGAGGAACCCGCCGCCCACGACCACGTCCCGGCCTTCGACTTTGGCGATGAAGCCGCCGGCGGCGCGGACCGAGTCCACCCGGTGCTGCATCCGGGCGAGATCCGAGGCGGCTTCGGGGTGGGTACCGGCCTGGGTCAGGCCGGCGAGGATGGCCGGCTTGCTGACGACTTTCGCCTGCTCCGGGTGCGCCAGCGGCACCTGAATGACCTCGATCCGGAACAGCTCGCTGTTGGGATCCTTGTCGGGCGTCATCCCGGAGCACCCCGCCAGCTCGTTGGGTGAGCGGACGAACGACGAGCCCGAGACGTAGACGTAGACGTTGGCCGTGTCCTTCGGATCGGTCACCAGCGTATGCGTGTGCGAGCCGCGGCAGGTCTGCACGTTGACGACGAGCTTGGGGTGCCGGATGTCCGAGATATCGAAGATCCGGACGCCGCGGACCCGGTCGGCGCTCACCGTATCCTGGATGTGCGCGCCGCCGCAGTCCTGGTGGCTGTCGGTCGACTCCACCGACGTGAACAACAGGGTGCGGTAGACCGAGACGTCGTTCTGAAAGCCCGGGCAGGGCAGCGCCGTGACGAGCGCCGGGTGGGCCGGCTGACTCACGTCCCAGATGAGCACCCCGTGGAAATTCCCCTGGATGACGTACTTCCCGTCGAAGGCCAGATCGGAATTGATATAGTTGAAGTCGCCGGGCGCCGAATCGACCACGAATCCCGCGGGACGGGGCGTGGCGGACACGAGGCGCATGTTCCACTGCGCCTGGCCGGCGTCAAAGACGCCCGCCTTCAGGCCGACCCGCGGATCGGGCGTCGGCGCCTGCGCGGCCGCGGTCCCCGCGACGCACGCGAGGCCGGCGGCCAGGATGGTCCGGCGGATGAAGGAACCAGAGAACACGGGCAACTCCAGGTTGGAAGGTGACGTCACGGAAGTGACAACAGCATCTGCCGCATGCGCGTGATTTCGGCGGTCTGGTCGGCGCTGACATCGGTGGCGAACTGGAAGACGAGGCCCTTCCCGCCGCCGGGGGTGTTGAAGAGCTGCCGGACCATGGCGACGGCGCCCTGGTGATGGCGGATCATGTCTTCGAGGAAAAGCCGGTCCCAATCCGGGCCCCGGGCGCTGTCCAGGCGGGCCAGCTCTCGGGCGGTGAGCATCCCCGGCATCAGCATGGGCCCCATCCCGGGCATCGCGCGCCCGTACATCAGCGTGCTGTCGGGCAGGGGCTCCCGGTGATCTTCGAGCCACCGCTTCATCAGGGTGATCTCATCGCGCTGGGACACCACGACCTTCCGGCAGTACGTCCGGAGGGCCGGGCTCGCCCCGTGGCTCTCGGCCCATCCGGCCATCAGCACCGCCTGCGCGTGGTGCCCGATCATTCCGGACATGAACGCCACATCGGGGGCCGAGGGGGAGTCCGGGGCGCCCTGCCCCGCCAGGGGGGCGGCGCCGAGCAGGCCGGCGAGGAGCGCGAGGGGAATGGGGGAGCGGCGGGCGGTCATGGCAACGGTGGTAGGATACTACAGTGTTCCGCCCGAAACGGAACCGGGTGACCTTCCCTCCCGGCCTGTCCGGGGACATTTTTGGTCTCGTCCCGGACCGGGCGCCGCCCCCGGACCGAAACCGCGACTGGTCGCGAGGAGTAGTGCCGAATGATGACGTCGTCTTCCGTCCGCCTGGCCGGCGCGCTCGCGCTGGCCGCGGCGGCTGCCTGCGGCGGCGGCCGCGCCAACACCACGCCGGAGCCCGCGCAGGGCGAAGCCGCGGCGATCGCCCGCGCCCGGGCCGACAGCCTCCGCCACCCCTACACCCGCGCCGACATCGACTTCATGTCGGGGATGATCTCGCACCACGCTCAGGCCATCGTGATGGCGCAATGGGCGGACTCGAACGACGCCGGCCCCGCCGTCAAGGTCCTGTGCGCGCGCATCATCAACGCGCAACAGGACGAGATCCGGATCATGCAGGGATGGTTGCGCGACCGGAACCAGCCGGTGCCGGAGCCGGACCGGACCGGCCTGGGCATGATGATGATGGGCGGCGCGATGCGCCACATGTTGATGCCGGGAATGCTGACGCCGGAGCAGATGGCGGCCCTGCACGCGGCGAAGGGGCCGGCGTTCGACCGCCTGTTTTTGCGCGGCATGATCCAGCACCATAAGGGGGCCGTGCAGATGGTGAAGGACCTCTTCGGGACGGTGGGCGCCGCCGAGGACGAGCTCACCTTCAAGCTGGCCTCCGACATCAACGTCGACCAAACCACCGAGATCGCCCGCATGGAGAAGATGCTGACGATCGACGAGCTCTTTAGCGGCAGTTCGCAGTGACACCCACACCGTACCCAAGGACCCACACCATGCACGTCACGCCTCACCGTTTCTCACTCCGCTTCGTGACCGCCGCGGTGGTCGCGGGCGTCCTGGCGGCCTGCTCGCATCCGGTCCCTTACGGGGTACCGGTGCCGGCGACCGACATGAGCCGCGTCCATCCGAACCCTGATCCGCGCGAGGGCCTGAAGTCCGGGCTCTGGGACGCGGGCGAGGCGGCCTGGAACCTGCGCGTGGTCTCCCACACCCATTCGCCGGACTCGATCTTCCTGCACAGCACCAACTCGGACCTGGCGTTCCTCGGGAACTACGTGATCCAGGGCAACTACAACGGCTACCAGGTCTGGGACATCAGTGATCCCGCGCACCCCACGCTCCGGACCAAGGAGCAGTGCCCGGCTTCCCAGAGCGACGTCTCCGTGTACAAGAACCTGCTGTTCGTGTCCGGCGAGGGGAACGGCGGGCGGCTGGATTGCGGCAGCGAGGGCGTGAAGGACACCGTCAGCAAGGAGCGCCTCCGCGGCTTGCGGATCTTCGACATCACCGACATCGCGAATCCGAAGTACATCGCGAACGTCCAGACCTGCCGCGGGTCCCACACCCACACGCTGCTCGCGGACCCCAAGGATCCGGACAACGTCTACATCTACATCTCCGGCTCGGCGCCGGCCCGCTCGCCGAACGAGCTGGCGGGGTGCAGCAACGCCCAGCCGAGCGAGGACTCGACCACGTCGCTGTTCCGCATCGAGGTGATCAAAGTCCCCCTCGCCCATCCGGAGCAGGCCGCGATCGTCTCGTCGCCGCGCATCTTCCACGACCTGACGGCGCCCCCGACGCACGGGCTGTCCGAAGCCGACAAGGAGTCGCTGGACAAGGCCCGCGCCCAGGGCAAGTACGTCGTCACCGTGTTCGGCAATCCGTTCGTGCTGCCCGACCGGATGATCAGTCCCCTGCTGGACAGCATCGCGAAGACGCACGGCGGGACGACGCCTTCCGGCGCCGACAGCGCGGCGCTCCGGGGCTCCATCCAGGACATGGTGAACCGGATGATCGGCCGGCGGCAGCAGAAGGAAGGCTCGGGCCCGCCGCCCGGACCGACGCAGTGCCACGACATCACCGTGTACGCGCAGATCGGCTACGCCGGCGGCGCGTGCGAGGGCTACGGCCTGCTCCTCGACATCCACGACCCGGCGCATCCGTTCCGCGTCGCCGCGGTGGACGACTCGAACTTCTCCTACTGGCACTCGGCGACGTTCAACAACGACGGCACCAAGCTGCTGTTTTCGGACGAGTGGGGCGGCGGCGGCGGCCCGAAGTGCCGGAAGAAGGATCCCAAGGAGTGGGGCGCCGACGCCATCTTCACGATCAACAACAACCAGCTCACGTTCCAGAGCTACTACAAGATGCCGGCGATCCAGACCGACAACGAGAACTGCGTCGCGCACAACGGCTCGCTCATCCCGATTCCGGGCCGGGACGTGATGGTGCAGTCGTGGTACCAGGGCGGCGTCTCGGTGTTCGACTGGACCGATGCCGCCCACCCGCAGGAGATCGCGTTCTTCGACTACGGGCCGATCGATTCCACCAAGCTGGTGGGCGGCGGCACCTGGTCGGCGTACTGGTACAACGGCGTGATCGTCTCCTCCGAGATCGCCCGCGGACTGGACATCTTCGCGCTGCAGCCGTCGGGCTTCATCTCGCAGAACGAGATCGACGCGGCCAAGACGGTGCACTTCGACCAGGAGAACGTGCAGGGCCAGCGGAAGTTCGTCTGGCCGCCGTCCTTCGCCCTGTCCCGGGCCTACCTGGACCAGCTCGAGCGGTCGAACGGGCTGACCGCGGCGCAGATCGCCGCGGCGCGGCAGTCGCTCAAGGCCGCGGAAGGCGCCCAGGGCTCCACCCGGCAGGGGATGCTCACCCTCCTCGGCACGCAGCTCTCGAACGACGTGGCGGGCTCGAGCGACGGCGCCAAGGTGCAGATGCTGGCGCAGTCGGTGAAGGACCTCGCGGCGGCGTCGCACTAGCCGCGCCGGTCCGCTGAGCGAACGGGCCCCATCGCCGCGAGGCGGTGGGGCCCGTTCCCGTGTTATGCTTGGCGCCCATGACGGCGCCCCCCGACCCGTACGCCTCCCTCCGCGTTCCCGATTTCCGGCGCTTCACCGCGTTTCTCGCCGCCCAGACCCTCGCGACGATGATGCAGACCGTCGCCGTCGGCTGGCAGATCTACCTGGTCACACGCGATCCCCTGGCGCTGGGCCTCGTGGGGCTTTCCGAGGCGCTGCCGTTCATCACGTTCGCGCTCCCCGCCGGCCATCTGGCCGACCGCCTCGACCGGCGGCGGCTGTCTCTGGCGGCGCTCGCGGTGCTCGCGGCCTGCAGCGCCGCCCTCTTCACGGTCACGCGGCTGGGGCTGGTCCGGCCGGGCACCGCCGGGATCGTCTATGCGGTGATCTTCGTGTCCGGCATCGCCCGCAGCGTCCTGCAGCCCTCCCGGACCGCCCTGTCGGCGGACCTCGTGCCGCGCGCGCTGTACGCCAACTCGATCACGTGGCGGTCGTCGGTCTGGCAGTCCGCGGCGGTGGTGGGGCCGGCGCTGGGCGGCGTCGTGGTCGCCATCGGCGGACCGGCACTCGCCTACGGCGTCGCCGCCGCGCTCCTGGTACTCGCGTGGCTCGCGCTCTGGCGGGTGTCTCCCCATCCCCATCCGCCGGGCCAGGCGCCGAGCGCCGGGCTCCACGAGCTGCTCCTCGGCATCCGCTTCCTGCTCACGCAGCCCGTGCTGCTGGGCGCCCAGCTCCTCGACCTCTTCTCGGTGCTGTTCGCCGGCGCCGAGGCGCTCCTCCCCCTCTTCGCGACCGACATCCTGCACGTCGGCGCCGCCGGCCTGGGCGTGCTGCGGGCGGCGCCGGCGGTCGGCTCGGTGCTGATGTCCGTCTACCAGGCCTACCGGCCGCTGGCCGGACGGGTGGGCCGCGTGCTGCTGGTGTCGGTGACGCTCTACGGCGTGTGCATCAGCGGGTTCGGAGTCTCGCGGAGCTTCGCGCTGTCCACCGCCCTGCTGCTCGTGTCGGGCGTGTTCGACAACGTGAGCGTGGTCCTGCGGTCGACCCTGCTGCAAACCCTCACGCCCCGCCATCTCCTCGGCCGCGTGTCCGCGGTGAACGCGATCTTCATCGGGTCGTCCAACGAAATCGGCGGGTTCGAGTCGGGCGTGGCGGCCCGGCTCCTCGGCGCGGTGCCGGCGGTGGTGCTGGGCGGGTTCGTGCCCATGCTCGTCGTGGCGATGATCGCGTGGCGGGTGCCCGAGCTCCGGCGGCTCGACCGGGTGGGCTAGGGCGATTGCCACAGGGCGTCCGCGGCAACATCTTTCGGCCCGTGAGTCGCCACCCCGCGTTCCGGTTGCTCTCCGCCCTCTTGGCTGCCCTCCTGATCGGGGGCGCACCGGCGGTGCCCGGACCGGGGATGCCCTGCGCGCCGACCGCCGACGGGACGTCGCAGGCCGTCATGCCCCACATGCCCGGGATGCCCGGGATGCCGGGGATGCCCGGCCCGGGGCACCACATGGCGCCCTGCTGTCTCGGGGTTTGCTGTCGTGCCGTCGTCGGCACGACCCCTCCGGAAGGGCCGGTCGTGGCGCTCCCGCCGATGCGCTACGCCGTTGCGGCGTCGCCCGCGCCACGCAGCCGGGCCACGGCCCGCGTCGCGTTCCTGCTCCCCTTCGCCACCGCCCCGCCCGCATCCGCCTGACGTTCCGCCAGTAGTCCAGTACGTCCAGCACGGATCCGCGGCCGCACCGGCCGCGTCCAACGGCGTCTCTCATCAACCCGGAGCGGCTGATGCGGTCTCGCACACGATTGGTATCCTTGTGTTTCGCCCTTTGGGCCGGGGGTCTCCGGCCCGGAGTCGCGCAGGACACGACCCGGACGGCGCACGACACCCTTCGAGTCTTCGAGCTGAACCCCATCGTCGTCTCCGCCACACGGACCCCCCGGACCGTCGCGGATCTCCCGGTCAGCACGTCCGTGATGCACGGGGACGAGGTCCGCGCGACCCCCGCCCTCACGCTGGATGACGCCCTGCGCACGATTCCCGGACTCAATGTCCCCTTCGAAAGCGCGGTGGTGGCGCACTACACCTCGAACGCGCTGTCGATGCGGGGTCTGGGCGGCTACGTGACCACGCTGGTCTTGCTCGACGGCATCCCGATGAACGACCCCATGTCCGGCTATATCCAGTGGCCCAAGGTCCCGATGGAGCTGGTCGACCGTGTGGAGGTGGTCCGGGGTGGGAATTCGTCTCTCTACGGCACCTACGCGCTGGGAGGAGTCGTCAACATCTTCACCCGGCACCCGGAGACCGACGAGCTCGAGACGTCGGTGAGCTACGGCAGCAATACGACGTACCGGGGCGACATCTTGGGCAGCGTGGGATTGAGCCCCGCACTCCGGCTCTCGGTCAACGCCAACTACTACAACACGGCCGGCTATGTCCGCCCGATTCCGGCAAGCGCCGGACCCATCGACCTCCCCGGATGGAGCCGCGCCGGCAATCTCTTCACGCAGCTCGATGCGAACCTCTCGGAACGCTCCACGGGCTTTCTCCGCGCGAACTACTACAACATGTACCAGAACCAGGGGTCTCCGTTGGCCCACGACGGTCAGGGGATTCTGGACGTGGCGGGCGGAATCACCCATCACACGCTGGCCGGGGGCACCGTATCGGCCACGGCCTTCTATGAGCACGACGCCCCCTGGACCTACAATACCGACCCCATCACCGCGCGGGGCGTGGACGAGTTCGTCTCGAACTACCACCAGACCCCGGCCGACTTCCTCGGCGGCTCGCTCTCGTGGTCCTCGGTTTCCGCCGATGCGCGGCTCGGCACGACGCTGGGCGTGGACGCCCACGTCGTCAGCGGCGACGACGTCTCCGACGTGTATTCCGCCCCGGATACCTTCGCCTATCACGAAGTGGGCGGCGGAACACAGCTCACGGGCGGCGTGTATGGCCAGGTCGAGTACTTCGCGACATCCACGCTGGAGCTCCTCGGGAGCGTCCGCATCGACGGCTGGGTCAACCACGACGGCCACGACCGAAAGACCCCCGGCGTCGATTCGACGTTCGCGGACAAGAGCCGCGCCAGTCTCAGTCCGAAGGTGGCGTTGCGCTATCACCCGACGGGCCCTTGGACGGCCCGGGCCGCCGTCTATCACGCCTTCAACGCCCCCAACCTGGACGAGCTCTATCGCCCCTACTCCGCCCAGAGCTATGCCAACGTCCCCAACCCCTACCTCGGCCCGGAATTCCTGCTGGGCGCCGAAGCCGGACTCGAGTACACGGCGGGCCCGGCCAGCCTGCAGGCGAATGTGTACCAGAACAACCTTCGCGACGTCATCAGCTACAACCCGATCGCGTTTTCGCCCGTCTACACGACCGAACCCGTCAACGTCGGAAGGGTCCGAACCCGAGGAGTCGAGGTATTCGGGAACTGGGACTTCCTGAACGGATGGCGGTTGGCGGCGTCGTACACCTACACCGAGTCCATCATCACGGATAACCCGCCTGACACCACGGTCGTCGGGCACACGCAGGGGGATACGCCGCAGCAGCAAGGCGCGCTCTCATTGGGGCATTTCGCGAGCCGGTGGTCCGCATTCCTTCAGGGACGGTACATCGGGCAGCGGTATGTGGACATCAGCAATACGAGGCAGATCGCGCCCTACTTCGTCACCGACCTGTCGGCCTCGGTGTCGGTCAGCCGGAGTCTCGAGGCGTTCGTGGAGGTCGAGAATCTGTTCAACAAGCTTTACGTCGTGAGCGAGTTCGGCTACGACGCCCGAGGGGCTCCGCGCCAGATCTTCGCCGGGGTTCGGACCCATTTCACGGGAGGACGCTGACATGCGCCGGCACGCGGGGATGGTCACCGCACTCGCCCTGGGACTCGGCGGCTGCCGCACGGCGCCGCCTCCGGCCGCCGCGCGGTGGGCGCCTCCCACGCGTCTCTCCGCGGCCACCGGCAGCGGGGCCGCGCCGGCACTCGCCGTCAGTCCGACGGGTGTGGTGACCGCCGCGTGGACCGGGGCCCCGGGCGGCGGCAGCGACGGAAGGCTTTTCGTCCGCCCCGACCTGCGCGATACCGCTGAGGTCGAGCTCCGGGATCCGCTGGGCTCGCTGACGATCTACGGCGAAACCCCGCCGAAGCTGGCCTACGGCCCCGAGGGGACGCTGTACGCAGCCTACTTGCTCACCCGGATCGTGCGCGGGCACCGGTGGCCCGTGAACACGCTGCGCCTCGCGACGTCGGCGGACGGGGGGCGGCACTGGACCACGCCGGTCACGGTGCGGGCCGAGGCGGACAACGGCGGATCGACGGACGACCACACCCTGCTCGTGGGAACGGGCGGCGTGCTCTATCTGAGTTGGCTCGCGATGACCGGCGATACGTCGCACACCTACGTCGCGTTCTCCCGTGACCGCGGACACAGCTGGTCCCGGCCCGGGCGGGTGGACGAGGGTCCCTCCTGCCCCTGCTGTCGCACCGCGCTGGCGGTGGGTCCGGACGGCCACTTGTACGCCGCCTGGCGGCGGATCTTCGGGCACGGCGGCACGTCCGAGGTGCGGGACATCGTGGTCGCCTCGTCCGCGGACGGCGGAGCACACTGGACGCCACCGGCCAAGGTGCACGACGACGAATGGCACGTGAACTACTGCCCGGACGCCGGCCCGACCGTCAAGGTCGGTGCGGATGGCGTCGTGCACGTCGCGTGGTGGACCGGCGCGCCGGGCCGGGCCGGCGTGCGGTACACCAACTCCTCGGACGGGGCGCGGACGTTCGCGGAGCCCGTCCCCCTGGGCGTGGCCCCGGCCTCGCGGGCGTCCCACGCACAGTTGGCGCTCGACGGCGCGGCCCGGGTGATCGTCACGTGGGACGACGGTACCCGGGCCGTCCCGCCCATCGTCGTCCGTGTCTCCGACGACGGGGGGCGCACCTTCGGCCCGGCCGATACCTTGAGCGCGTCCGGGCAGAGCGCCGGATACCCCGTCGTCGCGGTGGCCCGGGATACGGCGGTGGTTGCCTGGCAAGAGCGCTCGCCGGCCTCCGCCGCTGCCGATTCCGCCCGCCTCGAGCGGGCGCTGGCCGCCCCCACGCCGGACTCCCTTCTGAACCGGGTCGGTGCCTGGTCCGTGCTGACCCGTCAAGCACCGCTCCCGTGATGCGCCTCCACCCCGTCTGGACGCTGGCCGCCCTGGTGGCCGTGGTGGTGTCCTGCCGCGGCCCCAAGGCACCCTCCGCCGCCGCCGGCGCGTTCCGCCCCCTCGGCATCGGCGCTCGTGTCCCGACATATGGAGCGGTCACGCTCCGGGGGGACACGGCCCGGATCGGGCCCGGCGAACCGGTGACGGTCCTGAATATCTGGGCGACCTGGTGTACGTCGTGCCGTGAAGAGATGCGGACCCTCGAGTCCCTGTACGACTCCTTCGCGACCCGCGGCGTGCGCGTCGTTGCCGTGAGTGTCGACCGGGGAGATGACGCACGGGTCCGGCGCTACGCCGAGCGGGAAGGATTACGGTTCATCGTGGCCCACGATCCGGACGAGCTGGTGCAGGAGCGATTCCAGGTCGTGGGAGTCCCGACCACCCTCGTGCTCGATTCGTCCGCGACGCTGCGGTGGCAGCACGTGGGGAACATCACGGACGTTGCGGGCGAGGCGCGAGCGGCGGTGGCGCGCCTAATCGACGGGGCGAAGTGACGAACGCGACTCTGCGTCTTCTGCTCGCCTTCGGCGTTCCGCACGCCATCGCCACGGCCCCCCCGATGTTGGCTGCGTGCCCGATGGCGCATGCCGATGCCCACCATCACGGCCACGGAACGCCGGCGCACCCCCACACGGGATGCGGTCAATGCTGCACCTGCTGCGTGACCCTCGCGGGGGGACGTCCCGAGCGGTCGGTGGCCCGCACTCCGATGCCGCCGCGACGCCAGCCGGCGCGAGTCCCCGCGGCACCAGCCCTCGCCGCGAGCCCCTCACGCCGCCTGCCGTTTTCCATCGGCCCTCCCCGGGATCGGCTCGCCTGACCTCCACTCCCGCCACGGGGGTGGAGTCCCCGACCTGTCACTGGGAGGCTGTCGATGAACTCGCACATCGCCGGGCGCGCTCTGTGAGCGCGCGCGAGCTGGCTTATCGGGTCACCGTCAATTGGGGGGCCCGCGTGGTCCGCAGCCTGGAACGCCTCATCACCTGGGGGTCCCGCGTCGGCAACCCCACCTTCTTCGAGCCCGCCCGCTTCCCCTGGGTGGAGCCCCTCGAGCGGTCCTGGCCGGCCATCCGGCGGGAGCTCGACGGCGTGCTCGCGTACTGGCAGGCCCTCCCCGCCTTCCAGGATATCTCCATCGACCAGCGGGACTTGAGCGACGACGACCGCTGGAAGACGTTCTTCTTCTATGCCTATGGCATCCGCGCCGACAAGAACTGCAGCCGCTGTCCCGTGACCACCGGGGTCATTGAGGCGGTCCCAGGGATGATGACCGCGTTCTTCTCGATCATCGAGCCGGGGAAGCACATTCCCCCCCACCGGGGGCCGTTCAAAGGCGTCCTGCGGTATCACCTCGGGCTGATGGTTCCGGAGCCCAGGGAGCGGTGCCGCATCCGGGTGGGGTCCGATATCCGCCACTGGGAGGAGGGGGGCAGCCTGCTCTTCGACGACACCTACGAGCACGAGGTCTGGAACGACACCGGGGGACGCCGGGTGGTGCTCTTCCTCGACGTGGTGCGGCCCCTGCGGTTCCCCGCGAACTGGATCAACCGCTTCGTCCTCTGGGCCATTGCGCACAGCCCCTTCGTGCAGGACGGCGTCCGGAACTACAAGGCCTGGGAAGAGCGCCTGGACAAGCTTGTGAACGCGGCGTCATGAGCCGGTCGGCGCGCGCCCTGGCGCTCGCGGCCCTGGGGCTCGTCGCCGCCTGCCGCCGGGGAGAACCGGGGGACGTCCTCCTGCCCGGCGGGCTCCACGGCGCGATCCTCCGGCCGGCCCTGCCCAAGCCGGATTTCCGATTGGTCGATGAGTCGGGCCGGCCCTTCGACTTTCGCCGGGCGACGGATGGGTACCTGACGTTTCTGTACTTCGGCTACACTCATTGCGCCGACGTCTGCCCGGTCCAAATGGCCAACCTGGCGGGCGCCCTCCACCAGCTCCCGCCGGCGAGCGTGCAGCGGATGAAAGTGGTCTTCGTCACCACGGACCCGGCCCGCGATTCGGCGGCGCGGCTCCGGCAATGGCTCGGGTTCTTCGACCCGGGGTTCATCGGCCTCACCGGAACGCCCGCCGCGCTCCGCTCGGCACAGCTGGCGTCCGGACTTCCGCCGGCCGAGCGGGAGGACGTTCCGGGGGGCGGGTACGGGGTGGGACACGCCGCCCAAGTGCTGGTGTTCACGCCGGACGACAGCGAGCGGGCGCAGTACCCCTTCGGCATCCGCCAAGAGGACTGGGCGCACGATCTGCCCCGGCTGTTGACCCTCGGGAGCGGGCGATGACCCCCCGGACCGGAGCCATCGTGGTCCTGCTCGCCGTCGCGTCGTCCTGCCATCGCGAACCTCCCGTGGCACGCTCCGGAGATCTGTCCGTCGACCGGGCCTGGGCCACGGCCGCCCCGGACAGCGCCGGCGGCACCCTCTACTTCACGTTGCACAACGATGGAAGCGAAGCGGATACCCTGCTGAGCGTGATGGTCGATTCCGTTTCCGCTACGGCCCACGCGATGGAGACGACCGGCGGAATGATGCACATGGTCCCGCTCGACCGGCCGGTGATCCCGGCGCGGAGCGCGCTCACGCTGACCCCCGGCCACCTGCACGTGATGTTCGACGAACCCCGGCGGCGCATCGCGTTGGGAGACACCGTGCGCGTCGCGCTCCGTCTGGCCCGGCACGGGACGCTCACGTTTCCTCTCGTGATCGGCCCCTACCGCGTCGAGTAGGCAGCGATGAGCTGGTGGTGCTCGGCGACCGGGAGACCCTGGACCGGGGCCTGGCAGGCCTATCCCGGGATCTGGCTCTGCGTCCTCGCGGTCTCCGGCGGCGCGTGGCGCTGGCGGTCGCGCGCCGGTCCCTGGCCGCGCGGCGCCCGGATCGCCTTCGCGGCCGGCGTGCTCGTGCTCTGGGCGGCGCTCGACTGGCCCCTCGGCGCGCTCGGCAGCGGCTACCTCCTGAGCGTGCACACGCTGCAGTACGTGCTCCTGACGTTCGCGGCGGCCCCTCTCGTGCTCCGCGGTCTGGCCCTCCCCGCGGGCCTCGACGCGGGACTGCCGGGCCCGCACCCCGTGTTCTGCCTGGCCCTCTACACGGCACTGGTGGGTGCCACACATCTCCCCGGATTGGTGGACGGGCTGATGGCGTCGCCGGCGGGGGCGATGGTGCTGGACGGATGCTGGGTCCTGGGCGGGATCGCGCTGTGGTGGCCGGTGCTGCACCCCCAGCGCCACACGCGGATTCCGGGACTGGGGCAGGCAGCCTACCTGCTCGCCTCGACGCTCCTGCCCACCGTCCCCGCGGCGATGATGACCTTCTCGGCCTACCCGCTGTACCGGATCTACGAGTTGGCGCCGCCGCTGGGCATGATCACGGCCCACGGTGATCAGGTCACGGCCGGCCTCCTGATGAAATTCGGCGGAGACCCCGTGATCTGGTGGGTGGCGACGGCGACATTCTTCCGGGAAGCGCGGCGGGCGGCCTGAGCCTCAGGGGGACCGGAAGATCACGCCGTTCTTCATGACGAACCGCACGTGCTCCACCGCGGAGATGTCCTTCGTCGGGTCGCCGGTCACGGCCACGAGGTCCGCCTTGAGCCCCGGCGCCACCCGGCCGATCTGCCTGTCCATTCCGAGAATCCGGGCGTCCACCGCGGTCGCGGCCAGGAGCGCCTGCGCGGGGCGCATACCGTCCCGGACCATCCACTCGATTTCCCGCGCGTTCGTGCCGTGCGTGAAGACACCGACGTCCGATCCGCAGCCGATCACCACGCCGTTCTTCAGCGCCAGCTGAAAGGCCTGAGCCGCCTCCCGCATGCTGGCCGTAGGCGGCTGACCCCGGCGGTAGCCGTCGAAGTACTCGGCGTAGGCTTCGACGGCAGTCAGGGTCGGCAGGTAGGCGACGCCGCGTTCCGCCATCATATGGAAGGTGGAGTCGGCGCCCCCGAAGCCATGCTCGATGGTGTTGACCCCGGCGATGATGGCCCGGCGCATCCCCGCATCGGTCGTCGCGTGCGCCGCCACCGGCCGTCCCGAGGAGTGGGCCTCGGAGACGAGGGCGTTGATTTCTTCCTGGCTGAACGTGGGGACCGCGGCGCCTCCCGGCCCCCGGCCATAGTCCGCGTAGACCTTGATCCAGTCGGCTCCACGCGCCGCCTGCTCCCGCACCGCCGCCAGCACCTCCGGCACGCCGCTCACCGCCTGCCCACCCTGGGGAAGGTCCAGATCGGGACGAAATCCGCGCGGGCCCGGGCCATAGCTCCCGGTCGCCACGATGGCACGGGTCGCCACTTGCAGGCGGGGCCCGGGAATGAGCCCCTCACCGATGGCCCGCTTGACCGCGACATCCGCGAACCCCGCGCCCTCGGTCCCCAGGTCGCGGAGCGTGGTGAAGCCCTCCATCAGGGTGTTGCGGACGTGGAGCACCGCCTCCACCACCCGGTAGTCGGGAGGCTCCTTCAGCACCTGATCGTTCCAGAGCGTCTCGTTGTAGGGGTGGAGCAGGATGTGCGAATGCGCGTCGATGAGGCCGGGGAGGAGCGTCGTCCCGGGAAGGGCGATGGTCTCGGTGCCGCGCGGGGCGTGCACCGCGTCGGCGGGCCCCACGGCGACGATCGTGTCCGAGCTCACGAGGACCACCCAGCCGGCGTGGGCTTCCTCGCCGGCGGCGTCGAAGACCCGGTCGGGCTTGAGGAGCACGGGATGGCCGGGCGGGGGCGGCACGAGCGGCGCGAAACCTCCGAGCCCCGGCTCCCGCAGGGCCGAGAGGAGCGTGTCTGACTGGCCCCGCGCGTTCGCCGCCGGAAGCGCGCCGAGGCTCATGAGCGCCAGAGCAATCGAGAGTCTCATGGAGCCGAAACTACGTCATCTTCCTGTCAGTTACGAGTAGTAGGTTTTCCGCACCTTTTCGACGCCGAGCGTCCCCATGCGTTCCCTCTGCCTCTCGCTCCTCCTCTCGCTCCCCCTCGCCGCGCAGGGCCCGGGCTA
>Ga0335071_10002506_pt1 | contig 19674 bp, 16 predicted proteins | sample Lox_Sample_15_FD_206724 | JGI IMG/M metagenome (GOLD analysis project Ga0335071, IMG submission 206724) | Soil microbial communities from Loxahatchee National Wildlife Refuge, Florida, United States - Lox_Sample_1.5 | ecosystem: Environmental > Terrestrial > Soil > Wetlands | place: USA...
ATTCAAATGGGTCACATAAATAGTTGATGCAGAAACGTTTTCGGCCTCCCTGTATCCATACGATATTCTGTTTAAATTAATGTGAAGCGCGACATTTTGAATTAGCTTGATATTTCATGACCATTATGCTAATTGGCTTTTTTTATGAGAGTTTCTTATAAAATTCAGGGGGTAACGGTTTAATGGTTAACAGCAATAACTCAATTTCTAAAGAAAATGTAGATGGAGAGAAGACTGACGAAAAACCATCAGTAGAAAAAGTAGTTCCTCAGAAGGCAGCAGGCAAGGAAGAGGATATCGGATTTAGAGAATTGTACGAACAGAGTCTGCAAAGTGTCCAGCTTGGACAGATCGTAATGGGAAAGGTCGTCCAGATAAACAATGACGTCCTCATGGTTGATGTCGGCTGGAAAACGGAAGGGTATATTCCAGCAAGGGAATTGAAGGATGAAGAAGGGAATATTCCTCTTGTTGTTGGCGATGAACTGGAAGTCTTAGTTGACAGAAGGGATGCAGACGGCAATCTTGTCTTGTCTAGAGATAAGGCGGTTAAGATTAAAGTGTGGGATGATGTTAAGAACGCGTGTGAACATAATATTCCCGTTAAAGGGACAGTCGTAGAGAGAGTTAAAGGTGGACTCTCTGTCGATATCGGAATTCTAGCCTTTCTCCCGGGCTCTCAGGTGGATGTACGCCCGGTAAGGGACCTCGATAAATATGTGGGGCAAACATTAATGTTCAATGTTCTCAAGTATGACAGAAAGAGAAATAATGTTGTGCTCTCCAGAAGATCCATATTGGAACAGGAAAGAATTGCGGCAAAGAGGGAGACCCTCGAGGGTATCGAGGAAGGAAAGATCATGGAAGGAATTATTAAGAATATAACCGATTACGGGCTTTTCATCGATTTAGGCGGGATCGATGGGCTTCTCCATGTTACGGATATATCATGGGGCAGAATTACGCGACCTTCCGACAATTTTTCCAAAGGAGATAAGATAAAAGTGAAAGTCCTTTCTTTTGACAGGGAGAAAGAGAGGGTTTCCTTGGGCCTTAAGCAATTGATGGACAATCCCTGGGAGATGATTGAGAAGAAATATACCGTGGGATCTGTGATCGAGGGTAAAGTCGTGAACCTGACTGATTATGGCGTATTCGTGGAACTGGAACCGGGCGTTGAAGGCCTCGTGCATATAACAGAGATGTTCTGGACAAGAGAGATTAAACATCCATCCAAGGTATTATCCGCGGGTGAAAACGTAAAGGTTATGGTTTTGGATGTCAATCCTGAGGTAAAACGCATTTCACTGGGACTAAAACAGACTACTGAGAATCCGTGGGAAGCGCTTAAGCAGAAGTACCCAGAGGGCAGTATCGTAAAAGGAGTTATACGAAACATCACTAACTTCGGTTTCTTTGTTGGCATTGAGGAAGGCATCGATGGACTTGTCCATGTATCCGACATTTCGTGGAAACAGAATATAAAACATCCTTCGGAATTGTACAAGAAAGGCCAGGAAGTTGAGGCAATGGTGCTGAATATTGACGTTGCAAATGAGAAATTCTCCCTAGGGATCAAGCAGGTGGACAAGAATCCTTGGGATGAGAAGAATTTCATCTATGCACCGGGCTCAACCATCAACGGCAAGGTGACCAACGTAACCGATTTCGGTATCTTCGTAGAATTGGAAGAAGGCGTGGAAGGCCTAGTTCATATTTCGGAATTGAGCCATAAGAGAGTTAAGTCCGCATCAGAGATATATGCCGTGGGCGATGCAGTATCTGCTATCGTTAAGAGCGTGGATTTGCAGAACAGAAGAATCAGGCTGAGCATAAAGGACTATGAATCGGCAACTGAGGGACCTCCTTCGGGCACGCAATACCTAAATAACAAAGAAAATGTCGGCTCAAATCTCGGCAAAGTGCTGGCCGACATGAAAATGGCAGAGAATGACAAGGGATAATGTCAAACCGTGAGAAGACACCCTGTTATATTTGGAATATTTCTTCTCTTTCTTATTGCGACAGTCTTCTTTCTGCTCGCTTATGTTTTAGGATCATCAACGGAAGATAGGCGTTCGTTTGCCCTCGACAACAAGGTAGGCGTAGTTAAAGTAGAAGGCTTCATTGGTGATACGCGCGATGTTGTTGAACAGTTGAGTCAATTTGGCAAGGACGACGCCATCAAGGCTGTAGTCTTGAGAATTGATTCGCCGGGAGGCGGAGTCGCTTCTTCACAAGAAATATATGCGGCAGTTGCTGAGCTGAAAAAGAAGAAGAAGGTTATAGCCTCCATGGGCTCGCTTGCCGCATCCGGGGGTTATATGGTTGCCTGTGCAACGGACAAAATCGTCGCCAATCCGGGAACTATAACTGGCAGCATTTCCGCCGTCATGCATTTTGCCAATGCCCAGGAACTCCTCAAAAAGGTCGGTCTTAAAGCGTCAGTTGTGAAGAGCGGAAAGTTTAAGGACATAGGCTCTCCAGTAAGGGAAATGACGCCTGAAGAAAGGGCGTTGATACAGGAATTGGTTGATGACATATACGATCAGTTTCTTGACATGGTGGCGCGGGACAGGAATATCGCGAAAGAGAACCTTAGAAAAATTGCTGACGGGAGAGTTTTTACTGGAAGACAGGCCCAGAAATTAGGGCTTGTTGACGACCTGGGCGATATGGGTTATGCAGTGACGCTTGCCGCGGAAATGTCAGGGATAACGGGAAAGCCTGAGGTTGTCTACGCAAAGAAGAAAGGATCAAGATTCTGGGATTATTTTTTTCGTGAGATGTTTACTGCCCTTGAGCATGAGATGTCTGCCAGGACGGAACAATTCCATGGTATTCTTTATCTCTCACCTATATCCAATCAATATTGAAGCGCCTTATTATGACGAAAAGAGAGCTGATTAAAAAGGTTCAGGAGAAAATTGGGTACTATCCTCCCAAAGATATAGCATACGTGGTTTATCTGATTTTCGAGGCAATGACCGGTGCTCTAAAAAGGGGTGAGAGGATCGAGATCAGAGGCTTCGGAAATTTTACGGTTAGAAAGAGGAGAGAGATCGGAGGCAGAAATCCGAAAACCTCTGATCTGATAAGCCTTCCCGCGAGAAAGGTGCCCTTCTTTAAGGTCGGCAAGGACCTCTATGATATGATAAACAGATATAAGTAGATTGCAACAGCTTATATGAAATCCCAGTCACTGTCCGGTGACGCGAAATCTTTCAGTTGTTCTCTTCGTTTCTTGTGCTGTAGCTTCTTTAGCGCTTTAGCCTCTATTTGCCTTATTCTCTCACGAGTTACACCCATCATTTCACCTACCTCTTCAAGAGTAAAAGGCCCGTAATTGCAAGCAACCCACGTGCAATTTAGAAATGTTTCATTCTTAAGTCGCCATTCGCAGGTGGTATCCTGGCAAGCTTCTGATATTAAGTGCCCTTTTTTCTTACACCTATAGGTGTTAATCAATTTACTCAATCTGACACCCCGCAACACATCATCCTTAAAGATTTGTTCGGTTACAAATCGATCCCCCCAAAAAACTCTAAGAAAAATTTCACGTAATTTAAGCACTTGTGATGTATTTGTCAACAAGAATTGCTTAGGAATAACGAATTTGAATGATTAATGTTCTATTGGTCACAAACATGGCCGGCTCTGCCTCTGAGACGCCTGAGACGGTGAAGCAATGCATCCTTTTCCGATGCTGTCTTAGAACGATGGAATCGTAGAGCCTCGCATATTATTTGGATAGCCTTTTCAAAATTACGTTGCCTATGTTCAAGGTACTTAGCAAGCTCATCTGCGGCGAAAAAATTACCTGGGTCATCAAGAAGCATTTTTTCCCAGATCTTAATGGCATCCGCCCACCGACCATGGCGTTTGTGGATGAGTGAAAGGCATCTTCTCGCTTCAAAAGAAACGTGATGCTGGTCTGACCCCAGTAGCGCCTCCAAGATTGTGCATGCGCTGGGCGAGTTCCCACGGTCGAGGAGCAGACGCGCAGCTGCCAGTAGGTCAAAGTGTTGTCGTTTTGCCATGTCAGGCTTGGCGGCTAGAATTTCGGCGAGGTAAACGGCAAGAGCCGCCATAGAAATTACATCAAGACGGTTGTGCTCAAAGACACCTTCCAAAGGCCGCGGATCGCGGTACCTCAGCCACTCAAAATAACGCTGGGGGATCTCGCTTCCTGGTACGTCATCGTCGCGATGAAATCCGATGATATCCTTTTCCATTGTGGCCAGGCGATTGTTTTCCAGGCGATGCCCGAAAAGACGGCGCGCCGGATGCAGGAGATCGAGATGAGGCATTCCTGCAAGACCGTCGGGCAACCGGTTGAGGATAAAACGCGTTGATAGGAGGCCAACATCAAATGCCTTGCCATTGTACGTGACCAGAAAACTTTTTTCTCTGGCCTTTTCAACAAGAAAGTTAAGACATGCGCGTTCTTCGGAAAAGTCACGGGCAAAGAGCTGTTGCGTACGGAACGTCTCACCTTCATACCAGCCAAGACCGATGAGGAAGGCGAACGTGCCTGTGCCGCCTGCTAGTCCGGTAGTTTCTGTATCTAGAAATAGGGCGTCCTCGCAGCCGAAGGAAGCGATATCAGCGTCGTTAGCGAGAATCGCCGCGGCCTTCATGTCTAGGGTCGCTATTTCTCTGATGTGGCGGCTACCATGCTTCGACGAAGCCTGATTACGACCATGGACGATGAAGAAATTTCCGAAGGCATTGACAATCTCTTCGCCCCTTATCACGTCGTGAAGCGGGATGCTGCTCTCGTAAAGTCCGGAGGCGGGCTTCTGATGCCCTATCGGCCGCCGCGACGTGATAGCTTCGATTCGCCTCCGGAGTTCGCTGATCTCATCAGCTCCTGGAGGTTTCTTATGTTTTGGTGAATCTTCACCTGTGAGGCGCTGAAGTCGTTTAATAGTGCTCATGTCTCAGATAATCAAATCAAGAATGGCAAGAACCGTTTGCTTGGCGATAGGGCCCACCTCAAGGGGGGGGCCCACACAGCTCGGGCAGCCATGTCTGCAGGGGCAGCTGCGGATCAAATTCCGGGCCGAGGCCATCAGGCTGTCATGCTCATGATACAGGAGGTCCGAAAAACCGATCCCTCCCGGATATGCATCGAATATAAAGACCGTCGGGTCAAAGGCATCTGCCATCACGCCCGATGCATCTTTCGTGCTTTGAGGTGATGTTGTGATAAAACGCGATCCGGATCCATGGCGGACAAACCATTCACCGCTCTTGTCGCCGATGCATCGGTCGATATCGTGCGCATCAGACATAAGAAGCATAGATGCAAGATGATGTAGGCTGTAAGCAAGGCCGGCCAGCCCGTCAATGATTTCCGACTGAGTGTATGAAAGCCCGTTCAGCATATCTCTGGGGATGGTGAACCAGTAGCTTGTCGTGTGCATATCCTTTTCCGGAAGCGTTACATCCCCGTAACCGAGGTTTTCGGAGGTGTAGAATTTGATTTTCTTGTAGCCAACTACCTTCCTGACGACCTGCACCTCGCCATGTTCGACGATGATCTTCTGTCTGTACTTGTTGGCAAAGCTATCTATGACGCGGACGTTTGTATAGGTCATGGCATCGGTGTAGTAATCTACATCGACTTTGTGGACGAAGGCAGTCTTTCGTTCTAGATCCAGCTTGTCCACATAATACTGCTGCGATTCTACCATGTATATGGCATCGTCGTGAACCATGGAGAAGGCGCTGTCCCAGTCTATCTCTGAAATCACTTTATGGGCGCCGGTTTCCGTGGCGTCAACGACTACGACATTTTCTGGATTGATGCTCCTTAGGCTAACTTCATCGGCGGGATAGCTTTCCGCAGTCCAGTGCCACCGGTCGTCGACCTTGTGCAGAACACCTTTTTCCTCAAGGTAGTTGAGGAGCTCCTCCAGGTTTTCGCTCCCGAAACGTTCACCCTTCTCGAACGGAAGTTCAAATGCGGCGCTCTTTAAGTGATGAAGAAGTATGAGGAGATTTTCGGGATTGATACGGCAGTGCTCCGGCGACCGGGAAAAGAAGTAATCGGGGTTCTCCACGATAAACTGATCCATCGGGTTACTCCGGGCAATGAGTACAGCCAGACTGTGACCCATCCGCCTGCCTGCCCTGCCGGCTTGTTGCCAGGTGCTTGCGATTGAGCCAGGATATCCTACCATAATACATGATTCCAAGTCACCGATGTCGATTCCCAGTTCCAGGGCGTTGGTAGAGACCACACCCATAACCTCGCGTTCGCGGAGCCCCCTTTCTATCTCTCTGCGCAGATTGGGGAGATAGCCGCCCCGGTAACCGGTGACAAAGTGCGTATCGATAGCCTTGCCCTTAGCAAATTGATCTTTGAGGTACTTTGTGAGTATCTCGACAGTGAGGCGGCTCGTCGTAAATATGATGGTCTGGATATCATTTCTTATGAGCTCTGCAGCAAGCTTTCTCGCAGGCGTCATCGCAGATTGACGTATTCCGAGTTCGCGATTGACGATCGGAGGGTTATACAGGATGAAGGTTTTTGATGCGGTTGGAGCGCCGCTCTTATCGATGAGCTCGACGGGCCTCTCAAGAAGACGCTCGGCATGCTCCTTCGGGTTCGCTACTGTTGCCGAGCAGCAAATGAAGACAGGCTCCTGTCCGTAAAAACGGCAAATTCTGACAAGGCGTCTGATCACGTTCGTAAAGTGGGAACCGAACACCCCCCTGTAGACATGCAGCTCGTCGATCACGATATATCTAAGATTTGCAAAAAGCTTCTGCCACTTCGTGTGGTGAGGAAGTATGCCTGCGTGGAGCATGTCCGGATTTGTAACAACGACATGTCCTTGTTTGCGGATCGCCTGGCGGGCGTCGTCGGGAGTATCGCCGTCATATGTGTAGGTCTTTATGTCCGCACGCAAATCGGTGATCAGACCGTGCACCTCGTGCATCTGGTCCTGAGCCAGAGCTTTAGTGGGGAATATATAGATAGCGCGCGTTTCCGGCTCTTCGATTATTTTGTTCAGCACGGGAATATTATAGCACATGGTCTTCCCGCTCGCTGTCGGGGTGATGAGCACTACATCGCGGCCTTTTCCGACGAGGTTCACGGCCTCCGCCTGGTGGCTGTAGAGTTGATAGATGCCTCTTGCTTTGAGGATCGATTTAATGCTTGGGTGGACCCAAGCAGGGAAGGGGGCGAATTTGCCCTCAAAAGCGGGCAACTTTTTCATCGCACGGACATTTTCCATGAAACGCCGGTCGTTTTCCTTTCGGGATAACAGTTCATGGATGGTCAAGGTGGGCATAGAAACTCCCTAATATTTCGAGACTTGCGGTTTACTTATGGTAAGCGTTGCCTGTCTATTTACCCCCTTTCTCATTCTTCCACAACATATTTTTGTAGATGTGAAATACGGTCAAAATTCGCGTCAATATCGTTATTCCCTCGGAAATAATAATCACCATTGACAAACAGATAAATTCTTCTTAACAGTGGTTACTATAATATGACGAGCTGATGGGTTATCAGCTTGGCACCTGATACGAGGGAGGATGCAGATGAAAATCAAACGTTGTGAATGGGCTGACACTGTAGCTCTTGTAGACTACCATGATCATGAATGGGGTGTGCCGATCCATGATGATAGAGCCCTCTTCGAGTTCCTCATTCTCGAGGGTATGCAGGCGGGACTGAGCTGGGAGACTGTCCTAAGAAAGCGCTCAAACTATCGTATTGCTTTCGACAACTTTGACCCAATAGCTGTTGCAGCTTACAGGCGAAGCAAAGTCAAGCAGTTGCTGGCAAATGAGAACATCATACGAAATAGGTTGAAGATCGAGGCTGCCATCGTTAATGCCAAATCATTCATTACCCTGCAGGAGGAATTCGGCAGTTTCGACAGCTATGTCTGGAGATTCGTTGGCGGCAGGCCAAAGCAGAATAAGTGTCGATCACTAGAGGATATTCCCACGCAGACGGCAGAATCAATTGAGCTGAGCAAAGACTTGCGAATGTACGGTTTTAAGTTTGTAGGTCCGACCATCTGCTATGCCTTCATGCAGGCAGTGGGACTGGTTAATGATCACCTCGTTCAGTGTTTCCGGCATAACCAGATTCGTTTGTTGGCCTGATGTCTCCGAAAGCACGTGTCCAAATGCTTCTGCCGATGCTGCGTGGATTTTCATGACGCAGGCCTCAAAAGGATACGCAAAAAGCTGCCATACATGGATGCTGCTGTGGGGTAAATTTTGCACAGAAAAAAAAGAAGGGACAGGCGCCCCGCCCGTCCCTTCAAGGAGTAATATCTCAGCCGAGTATGGCCTTTAAATCTGCCTTCGGCGTGGTGATAGGCTTGATGTTAAATGTCTTCACCAGGAAATCAAGAACATTCGGTGAGGTGAAGGCAGGAAGCGATGGACCCAGACGAATGTTCTTTATCCCGAGCGCAAGCAGCGTGAGCAGGATGGCGACAGCCTTCTGCTCATACCACGAAAGCACCATAGAAAGCGGCAGCTCGTTTACACCGACGCCAAAAGCTTTGGAAAGGGCCACTGCGACCTGAATAGCGGAATAGGCATCGTTGCACTGTCCGACATCTAGCAATCTGGGGATTCCGCCAATTGCGCCAAGATCCTTATCGAAGAAGCGGAACTTGCCGCATGCCAGCGTGAGAACGACGCAGTCTTTGGGAACAAGTTCGACGAACTCCGTGTAATAGTTCCTGCCCGGCTTTGCGCCGTCGCAGCCGGCGACAAGGAAGAAATGACGGATATTCTTATTCTTGACAGCTTCAATTATTTTGTCGGCAACGCTCAATATGGCATTTCTGCCAAACCCTACAGTTACGGATCCGCCGGTTGTATCAGTGGAGAAACCAGGCAGGGCTAGAGCCTTCTCGATCACAGCTGTAAAATCTCGGTTCGTGATGTGTATAACTCCTGGCCAGCCTACTTGCCCCGAAGTGAAGATATTCGATAGATACACAGACTGCGGTCTCTGTATGCAGTTTGTAGTCATAAGAATGGCCCCGGGAAAAGCGGCAAACTCCTTAGCCTGATTCTGCCATGCTGTGCCATAGTGACCGTAAAAATGCTCATATTTTTTCAGGACCGGATACCCGTGGGAAGGCAGCATCTCTCCATGGGTATACACATATATGCCTTTTCCTGAAGTCTGCTTCAGTAGTTCCTCCAAGTCTTTGAGGTCATGCCCGGAGACCAGGATCGCTTTCCCTTTTTTTGTGCCGAGCGGAACTTTGGTCGGAATGGGGTGGCCGTAGGTACCGGTATGCGCGGCATCCAGGAGTTCCATTGCCCTGAGATTCATCTCGCCGCACTTAAGAACGAGATTGATTCCCTCCTCGAGCGTCATCTTTTCATTCAGTAGTTGGGTAAGGGCTTCCTGGAAGAATGCATACAGTGCGGCATCCTCCTTGCCGAGAATCGCTGCATGATCCGCATAGGCGGCAATTCCACGTACGCCAAAGAGAGCTATATGCTTGAGCGAGAGAACATCATCGCTCACAGCAGGATAGGATTTCAGTCCAACTTTCTCGCCCTGGGCTACCAGTTTCTCGGTAGTCCCTGCAGGTTTGAAACGGACGGAATCGTGTGCGAAAATGATATTTCCGCCTGCACCTTTGATCTTTAGGAGGACGGCGTCTCTGTATTGAGCACATTGCCGAAGCTGAGCGGAAAAACGTTCAGGATCAAAATTGACGTTGGTTAATGTTGAAAAAAGTGCCCCACACACAAACTTATCAATTTCATGGTCAATAATGCCGACCTTTCTCCCCTCTAGCGTGACGAGAGAAAGCCCTGTCAATGCGTACGTCAATAAGTCCTGCAATGCGGCAACGTCTGCCTGTTTGCCGCACACGCCGGTCTTGGTACACGCCTCACCTTTTGCGGTTTGTTCACATTGGTAGCAAAACATAATCAATCTCCTTATAAGACTTTTGTTATCCGGTCGAGAGCTGGAACCAGAATATGACTCAGTATTGAGCAACGAGAAAAAATAGTCATTGACTTATGTCAATAGGCCTCGATAATTCTTGGTCGAAAGCCTCTTTGAAATATCGCAGCGGTGGACGGGATACTGATGCTATTTAAAAAGTTCGTCGAGCTTCTTCCGAAGCGGAGCTTCATCGTCCGGTGTTTGCCGGAATTCGCTATCCTTAAACCTAAAGTAGTCACAGAAATTGCTTCGATCCTTATCGAGAACCCTTTCTGCCTGGGGCTCACGGCACTGATTGTAATGATTCAGGCTGTAGTGGCGGCAATTGAGACAAGAACGGAGATCTGTCCCGCAAAAAGGACAGGCATCTTTCCGTCCTACGACCCTGGGTACGTTGATCTCCTTCCTACACTTATTGCAGATAGTCATGTCGTCATCCGATTGTATCTTGAACTGACAGAACCCCGGTGCCGTGCCAGAATCATATTTTAATTTTAGAATATGTGAATTTGGGATTCAATACATTTTTGAACCAAATCCTGAATCTTATTTCTGTAGAGCACTTCAGAGGAAAAATCTGTTGATAATTAATCGTTTTAGTGCTATTAGATTTTTGCATATGGAAACTGCTGGGGGATCGTTCAATGGTAGGACAACGGACTCTGACTCCGTATATCCAGGTTCGAATCCTGGTCTCCCAGCCATAAAGATTTCAAGGGGTTGCCTTCACAGGCAGCCTCTTTTCTTGCCTCAAAATCCTCGATTGTAACCGTTTTTGTAACCTTTTGCGCCTGCAAATAGGCTTCTTGCTTTTGCACTGCCATCTTTAAATCAGCATCAGAGACAATGTTGTATCGCTTAAAAACGCTGCGCGTCTTGTGACCGCTTATCCTCATGGCAACACCTTCCGGGACTCCTGATCTAACAAGGTTCCTCACCGCGGATCTTCTACAATCATGGAATAGACGCTCTCCGATCTTCGCTTTTACACAAGCCGATTTCCATGCCTTGAGAAAGGTTCTAATCCTGTTTGTTCCTTCTTTGTTTGGAAAAACATACGGGGTAAGAATTTCGGATTCCTTGCGCACCTCTATTTGTCTTTGAAAAATCTCTGTCAGTTCGTCGTCAAGATAAATCGTCCGGGGTTCGCCGTTCTTTGTTTCGGTGAACTCCACAAGGCTTTGATTGAGCTTGACCTGGTTCCATTTCAGGCTCAATATTTCTTCTGTCCGGCATCCTGTCCGATAGCCGAAAGTGCAAAGCCCTTTCAGGTAGCCTGGAAGGTTATCGCGTACTCTTTCGAAATCTCCCGGCTCAATAAATCCTTGACGTGGCGGGGCCTCTTTCAGCTTTGGAATGAATGGGGCATTGTGAACCTTTGGCGGGCTGCATTGCCCGCCCAGGGAAAACATCCTGATCAATGCGCTTAGTTCCCGATTTATTGTCCCGTTCTCCGCGCCTTCTGCCTGTCTCTTGTCAATGTATTTTTTGATCCTCGCTGAATCAATATTTGCAACCTTCACTTTTTCAAATTCAGCGTCAAGATGGTCAATGCTATTTTTAAGACGGGCAAGAGACTTAAACCCCCGTAGCTCATAATCGGTAAGTACTTCCGCTTTCAAGTCGTCATATGTAACCTTATCAAAGTAGATGCCGGGGAGCTTGCCCTCGGAAATCTCCCCCTCTCGCTTCTTTAAAAGGCGTTTAGCGTCGTTTTCTTTATCGCTCCTGGTACTCTCATAATAAGGCTTTCCGTTGCGATAATACTTGATCCAGTACGTCTTGTTTCTCTTGTGTACCATCCCCATTTTTAAGTACCTCACTTTCTTATAAATTAAAGCCTAAAGACCTCTCTCCGGCATAAACTACCGGCCCCATGCGTCACCGCATGGGGTATCTTCAGGCTTGTATGTTAGTTTAGTTTTCATGTGTCTATGGTCCGGAGAATAAATGTTGTATAACCTATATAACTACATTTGTGTTAGGTCAAGACATTTTTTTCTTGCATATAAAGCCTCAATAGTTTATATGGGTTATATGCCTACACAAAAACCTCAAATCCTGCTTACCCTTGACGATAAGCTACTTAAACGGATTGACGACTACCGCTACGAGAACCGTATCCCAGCTCGCTCAGAGGCCGTCCGTCAGCTAATCGAAGCGGGTCTTAAGAAGCAAGAGAAGAAAGCAAAAAAATGCCCTTGACTGGGGGCAAATATATCCAATAACTAAAACCCCTTTTTCAAAAATTACTCATTTCAGATGAATACAGAAAAACCGCCATCACAAGAGAAAAAAAAGCGAATAAATCGTTTTTCACTCATCGTCTCGTTGGGTGGTTTTTGCGCTCTTATATTGGTTCTTATGGCCTTTTTTTTCTGGCCAACTATGCTTGGTGATGCCACTGATTCCAGGGGAAAGATTTATTCGCCAAGGATTAACACGCCGACCGGCGAAACATTTACAGCCCCACCGTTAGAAGATACCAAACTGAAACTTCAGACTAGAATTCTATCCATAATTGATTTGTTAAAATCATCAAGGGAGAAGAAATATTCTATCCAGATTAGATCTTATCCAGAGACAGAGATACATGATGCAACGGAGTTTGTAACAGACCTGAGGAAAATACGGCCCGATGTCCATGTGGAAAAAGTTTATGTCGAGGGGCGGGGAGTATGGAATAGAATTTTAGTTGGACATTTTACGACTTTTGAAGAAGCTTCCATCTATATGAAAGAGAATAAATTGTTTGATGCGTATCCTGGAAGTTTCGTAAAATTGACGTCTGAGGGATAATCACACCTTTTTTCAGGCAGTAATTGTTAGAGTCCGTGGTTGATTGATTCTGAGGATTTGGATGCGTGACAGGTACTATCCTTTTCATCCCTTCCTTCCTCCTACCATCAATTCAGGTATAGGGTATATAATTAACAACTGAATATGGAAAGGCAGGAGGACTCAGTTCTTCCTGGGTCAAAGAGCCCTCATAACAGTCTGTCCCCTGCCTCCCAAGCCATAATAGGTTGATCGGATCGTAGAATCCTTGTCACGATGGAGGATTGGTTGGGAGGCGGATCCTGCTTTTGCCATGTACTAACTGGAGGTGCGGATATGGATGAAAGAAAGGGCTTTAGCTGGTTTCTTGGCATCGATATCTCCAAGGAAACGTTCGATGCATGTTGTATCAGCGGTCAAGGGGGAAAGCATTTTAGTATCTCGACATCCATGGATAGAAAAGGGTTTGAGGATCTGATTAAGCAGCTTTCTTCGCAATCAGTTCCTCAAGAGTCTGTCCTGGTCGGTATGGAGTCGACGGCCTGCTACCACGTTAATCTATATTCTTTTCTTGTCTCGTCAGGGTATACCGTGATCGTTATTAATCCCCTGCTTATTTCTAATTTTGTTAAGCTCCAATTGAGGAAAACCAAGACGGATAAGAAAGATGCCTATGTGATTGCGCAGTTTCTTTTTTTGAACCGGGATTCCCTTGGTCGAACCGTCGGGTCCTCTGATTTTTCTGATGTCAGGGATCTCTCCAGGCAACGGGAGAGCCTGGTGGATCAGATGACTTCCAATAAGATTGAAGTCAAGAGATTGTTGACCATGACTTTCCCTGAGTTGGAACACGTTGCCTGTATATTTACCAAATCCATGCTGCGGTTACTCTGCCAATATCCATCGGCTGCTTCGATAAGGCAGGCAAAGCGTTCCAAGATAGCCAGGATACTGATACCGGGATCATATGGTAAACAAACGGATTCATCAGTTGAGCGGATTATAAAGGCAGCCGAGACGTCCATAGGAACGGCAAGTTCTGCCAAAGAGATCATCCTCAAACAGAAAGTTTTCTTGTTGATACAGCTAGAACAACATCTCCAGGAGCTTACGGATATACTCACCGAACATTGTAAGGGGAAGATGACGAAAGATATGGACATCCTTACCTCTATGAGGGGCATAGGAAAAAAGACGGCCATGAATTTCCTGGTTGAGGTAGGAGGGGACGTGAAACGATTTGAGAGTCACAAAAAGGTGATAGCCATGGCAGGCCTCGACCCGGCTCTGTACCAGTCAGGGAAGATAGATCGAAAGGGAAAGATCACCAAACGGGGCAACAGGCACCTCAGGCGGGTGATCTGGTTGATGACAACTAAGGTCATTCAGTTTAACGCAAGATTCAAGCAGTATTACCTGAAGCGAATCAATGACGGGCTGCCCTACAAAATGGCTGTGCTGGCGACTGCTCATAAGCTCATTAGAATCATGTTTGCTATGCTGACAAATCAAACTCAATTTAATGAAAGTATGAATTGATGATAGTTGACTGTTATCAATAGAAATAAAGTCGCTGGCTATATGCGAGCTTTCGATCGTTAATCAATGAGCCTTTACTTAATTAAATATGCTGTACTACGAACTCAAGGGTTCCTTTGGCATTTCGGAGACAAGAGATCCAGGGAAAAGGGTTAAGAAGAGCCGAAATGATCGCGATAGCGTCCCGGGGTAATACCCAGAGATCGACTAAACGCACGCCTCATCAGCTCCGCGCTTCTAAATCCGCATGTCGATGCGATCTCCTCCAGACTTCTTTCTGACCGCTCCAAATAGTACCGTGCCGCTTCAACACGCAGTCGTTCAATATAACGAGCCGGAGTGATTCCCAATTCACGGACGAAAACACGAGCAAAATTGCGCGGGCTCATGGCAGTGCGTTGCGCCAAAGCCTCAACGGAAAGCTTTCCGCTTAGATTCTCCGCCATCCAGGTCTGAAGTTCAAAAAGGTTTTTCTTTTGCGAAGCCTGGGCAGCCAGGGAAACGCTGAATTGCGACTGGCCACCAGGTCGCCGCAGAAATAAGACAAGATCACGCGCTACCTTGAGGGCCATTTCACTACCATAGTCCTCTTCGACAAACCCGAGGGCAAGGTCCATCCCAGCCGTCACGCCCGCCGAAGTGTAAACCTTGTCGGTTTGCACCCAGATCGGATTCTGTTCAACCACGACTGCCGGATAGCGCGAAGCAAGTTTATGAGTCCAGGCCCAATGCGTTGTTGCTCGCTTGCCATTGAGCAGACCGGCTTCCGCAAGTAGAAATGCCCCTACGCAGACCGATCCTAGACGGCGGACCTTTGACGCCATACGGCGTAACCATGTCAGCACAGAAGGTTCGCGCATGGTCAATGCGCCCGCTCCGCCGATAACCAGCAGGGTATCCACGTGGCCGCGGATTTCCCGATAGTGACGATGTGCAGAAAATGATAGCCCCAGTGAACCAGTGATCAAACAATTTGGGTCAGTGGTGACAATTTCGATCTTGTATCCCGTATTCTTTTGACCGATGATGCGATTAACCGTTGCAAACACCGACATGGGGCCGACGATATCGAGTTCCATAATGGGGGGAACGGCGAACAAGACTATACGCAAGGCCTTTCTCTTATGTTCTGGGTCTAAGTCTTCGAATGCGGGTCTGATTGCCAATGTGTCCCTCTGCGTCTTTTTTGTCATCCATTAAAATGAGTATAGCAAAAATACCGTGAAATCTCAAAAACATTTTGGCAGAATTAGTTGGTACTTTGTCATTTTGGACAGCGGAGAATTGTAGTAAAAAATATCGAAATAATAGTGGTAGACGTGTTGCAGCCCGGATACGACCACGAGAGTATGAAGATACTCATACCTCATCAAGCTTGAAAGATATTACCATCACTGATTACACAAGTGAAAATGACATCGTTTGGAGATTGACGATACTTAAAATAAAAAAGGAGGATTCTATTATGGCAAGAATTGGAATTTTAACTTGTTCTAACTGCACCCAGGAACTCAATTGCGCTTCAGCAGTATGTCTTGGAGACATGCGCAAGAAGAAAGGTTTCTTTGACCGCTACAAAGATCAGGATGTTACTCTTATGGGAATAATCTCCTGTGCTGGATGCCCAACAATTTATGCACCGGAAAAGATTTTGAAACGAGTTAGAGCGCTGAAAGACTTTAAGATTGATACTCTGCATCTTTCTTACTGTATGACTGCCGTGTGTCCATTCATGAAGAAATACATTGATGTAATAAAAAAGGAGTATCCGGAAATCGAAATTATTGAAGGTACACATCAGCCCTTAGAAAAATCAGAGTTCGGTAAGGCTGTAAAAGAGCTAATATGTGCTCCCCGACGAGACATGACTGATTTTATATTGGCGAGATGAAGACTGATGTGGAAAACTAAATCGCCGAAATCTTCGTCTGCTCAAATCGTTACGGCGATTGTAAATTAAGATTCAGACGTCTCGGTACGAAGGGTAATATTGTCTATAACAATTGAAGGAGTGGTACTCCCAACGCGCAGTATCAAATGAAATCAAAAATAAGAGATATAATGAAAATGGCTAAAATGACAGACAAAATGCAGGAGTTGTTCAACAAAGTACGCACTGTAGTCATTGCAACGGCAACCGCAGAGGGTAAACCCAACGCGGTGCCGGTTAATGCAAAAAAAGTAATTGATGCTGAAACCATTCTTATATCTGATCAGTACTTCAACAAAACCCTGGCAAACATGAAGGCGAATCCTCGGGTGTCCGTGATGTATTGGGAAGGAGTTAATGGTTATCAGTTGAAGGGTTCTGTTATCATCGAAACCAGCGGCCAACGGTATGAAGACACGGCTCGGTGGATTGATGAAATGAGCACGAAGTTAGGAGTGCCACTTAAGTCTAAAGGCGCGGTTATTTTCAAAATTGAAGAAATTTATGATCTCTCGCCGGGGCCAAACGCCGGTAAACAACTTGCATGAGAATCAATTACTAGAATCTGCCTTGCGGTAAAAAAGTTTGTTTTTATTTGCAGTATGAGCATCAGTCGGTTCTGACGGAAAGGATAGATTATGAAATCTGCACAAGAGTATAAAGACAGCATAAGAAAGATGAAGCCGGTAGTGTATGCATTTGGAGAAAAAGTTGAGCAGGTGGCAGATCATCCTGCCTTTGTTCCAACATTGAACTCAATTGCATTAACTTACGAGATGGCGAAAGAAGCAGAAAATGAAAATCTAATGACCGTAAAATCTCCATTCACAGGCAAAATGATAAACCGGTTCATGCACATATGTCAATCTCAGGAAGATCTTATGAAGAGATGTGAATTAAGTAAATTTCTTACTCCTTTTCATGGCGCTTGTGTCGGTGCCCGATGCGTTGGCACGGCGGCATTGAACACACTGTATGCCACTACCTATGATATCGACAGGAAAAAAGGGACTGATTATCATAAGAGGTTTCTCCAATTTTTGGAATATGCACAAAATGAAGATCTCACTTGCAGCGGTATGATAACCGACGCCAAAGGTGACAGATCCCTAAGTCCTGGCCAGCAAAATGACGCTGATGTATATCTGCGAGTCACTGAAGTACGTGAGGATGGAATTATTGTAAGAGGTGCTAAAGCCCACCAATCAGGAGCCGCACTTGCTCATTTTAATATTGTGGCTCCGACTACATCAATGAAGGAGAATGAGAAACAATTTGCAGTGGCTTTTGCTGTTCCTCCGAATGCTAAAGGAATAGTCCATATCGCAGAAGCACCGGCTCCAAATGCTCGTCGGCTACTTGATAATGATGAGATGGATTTTGGTAATTTCAAATACGGCGTGCATGGCTCCACTTTGGTCGTATTTGATGATGTTTTTGTTCCCAAAGAAAAGGTTTTTATGTGCGGTGAATATGAATTTACGGGAGATATGGCGGCCAGATTTGGTACATTTCAACGTCTAGCTACTTCGGGTTGCAAATCCGGTCACTGTGATCTCACCTGTGGTGCAGCGGCAGTTGCAGCGGAATATAACGGTTGCGATAAAATGAGTCATATACGTGACAAGATCATCGAGATGTCGTTTCAGTCTGCATTAGCCTTTGGAACTGCCATCGCTGCAGGATATAAGGCTAAGGCCACACCTTCTGGAGTCCACATTCCTGATGATTTGTTAATAAATGCAGCAAAACTGCAAGCTGTAGAAGCTGTATGGCTGGCATCTAAATTAGCCACCGAAATTGTTGGTGGAGTAGTTTGTACTGCTCCTAGCCAAAAGGACTTTAACAATTCGGAAATAGCAGAGTATGTAGAGAAATATTTTAAGGGCAAGGCGGACGTTTCTACTGAGAACAGAGTACGCATCGCACGTTTAGTTGAATATCTTGTCGGACAGGGATCTATCGTTCCAACTGAATCATCACATGGCGGCGGGCCAGCGGCTGTTCAAAGATTGATGATTCGCCAGTCGAATAATCTCAATTACCTAAAGAGTCGCGCCATAAAGATGGCAGGTATTAAAGAATAAGCAGGAGTTGCTGGATCCAATGAATATGTTTGAGGGATAGCCTCTTCAAGATAGCTGAAAGCGCCTTGTTCCACTATTTCAATTCGTAATTCACAACGTCACGACTTTTCAAGGTCGTTTGTTTGTAGGTGGAGCCAATAACCAGCGTATTTCATTTTTTCATTGCTCGCTCTTGAGCATAACGGGATGAAAGTTGCTACACAAACGCATCAACCGCAAATCTCGCATTCAATAATGAGCCAAATCTAAAACTCGCAGTAAACATTAGGCAACATCAGCGATCTATTTCTTCCTGCTAAACGAAGTCTTTTCACAATAAGCGTGGGACTTTCAATCCTCGCATATTACACCTGCTCTATTTCCATTAATATTTATGCAAGGCAGACCTACATCGCCTTGGTTGATGCCATCGATTTAATAGCCCAAAAAGAATTAGCATCAATAATTAAACAAGAAGTTGCCTCTATCCTCTAATCCATATCAAAGAAACTTTGCTCGATGCTCGGAAGAAGCTAAGGATGGAATTGACAACCCTGAAATCACCGAAACGAATTGAGGTCATTTCGAGAGAAAAATTAAAGAAAAAGCCGTCTCAGGAGCCGTCTACTCCAAAACAACCACTAAAAGTAACCGGTCATTTTGGGGATTCTGCTGTAAGCTTCGTCCAACGCTTATTTCTATGTGCTTATCTTTCCTCGGTGTTTGCGCATTTTGCATCTGGATATTTTTTATTAGCCTTCGAAAAAATGAGTTTTTAGGTAACCGGCTAAAAAGGCCCATTTCGGTGTGGAATAGATATTGGTAATATATTGAAATTAAATGATAAATGGTGGTCCCACCGGGACTTGAACCCGAGTTTCCGGCGTGAGAGGCCAGCGTCCTAACCACTAGACGATGGGACCATGTGATTTCCTGGAAGAAGGCTGAATTTTTAGTCAATCAGCCTTGAAAAGTCAAGGGCAAAGTAGCGCGGATGGACAAGATTGCCACGTCGCTTCGCTCCTCACAATGACACCGGTACAGATACCCTGGATTCCTGCTTTCGCAGGAATGACCTGCCCTCGAATGTATTTGTCCGGCGCGGGAATGACAATGGAGTCATTTGGCCTTTATGCATGCAAGGGCCTTGTTGATCCTCTTGGTCACTCTATCCTTCCCTAGTGTCACCATGACTTCATCAACACCGGGGCTCACCGTTTTTCCGGTCAGCGCAACCCTGAGTGGCTGGGCAATTACTTTCAGGCTCACGCCCCTCTCGGAGGCTATGGCACGGAGAAAATCCTCCATGCCCTTCTTTGTAAAATCCTGGACCGACGGAAGCCGCTCGGCTATGGCGGCAAGATGATCCGCAACCTCTTTCGTGAGAAATTTATCCGCCGCAG
>Ga0335071_10002507_pt1 | contig 19672 bp, 16 predicted proteins | sample Lox_Sample_15_FD_206724 | JGI IMG/M metagenome (GOLD analysis project Ga0335071, IMG submission 206724) | Soil microbial communities from Loxahatchee National Wildlife Refuge, Florida, United States - Lox_Sample_1.5 | ecosystem: Environmental > Terrestrial > Soil > Wetlands | place: USA...
TGATCCGGCCAGCGGTCACGCTGTCGAGCCTGCCAGTTGACAGTGCGATGTAAGTCGCGGCCACCAGGCCCCAACCCACGGCCTCCCCGTGGAGTAAGAGCTTGTAGCCAGTTTCGGCTTCGAGGGCGTGTCCGATGGTGTGTCCAAGGTTGAGGATCTGACGCAGCCCACCTTCGCGCTCGTCAGAGCTGACGACCGACGCCTTGAGTCGAACCGAATCGGCGATGACGCGCTCCAGTATCTCGGGATCGCGCGAGAGAATTTCCTTATGCTTCTCCTCAAACAGTCGAAAGAGGCTGGGTTCGCCGATAATGCCCGCCTTCAGAGATTCGTATAGGCCGGCGCGATATTCGCGGGAAGATAGCGTCTTGAGCACCGCAGGATCGATCAGCACGGCTCTCGGCTGATGAAACGTTCCGACCAAATTTTTCCCGGCCAACAGATTGACGCCGGTCTTTCCGCCGATCGCCGCATCAACTTGTGCGAGAACCGTAGTTGGAATCTGGATCACGTCGACGCCACGCATGTAGATCGACGCGAGGAAGCCGGCAACATCGCCAGCCACGCCTCCACCGAGCGCAATCAGAATGGCGCCGCGGTCCGCGCCCGCCTTCACGAGTTGCCCCGCTAATGTCTCAAGCGTGGAGAGGCGTTTTGCGTTTTCTCCGTCCGGCATTACGAGGACTTCGCACTTCACGTTGGTCTCCGCCAGCGACCGCACGAGCACGTTCGTCCATGGCTTGCGAACAGGTGGGACAGTCACAACGAAAGCCCTGCGGCCTCCCAGAAAACTCGCCAGCAACTCGCCGGCGCGATCCAGCGAACCGCTTTCGATCAGCACTTCATACGAGCGCGACGGTGCCGTAACTGGGATGCGGATCATAACGGTTCATCATAACGTATGGACAGATCGGTGCTTCTATTTAACTGCCTGAGTCGCTCGCACGCTTCGGAAACATGCGTGACGCGGCCACGGAAAGCGCCAGGACGCCAATCACTGTTCCGAGTGTCCATTCGGTGGGTATATCGAAGTAGTGTTCGCCGAGCATCTTCAGTCCTACAAATATCAGGATCAGCGACAGCCCATAGTGCAGGTAGTGAAATTTGTCCATCAGGCCGGCGAGGGCGAAGTACATGGAACGCAAACCGAGAATTGCAAATACGTTCGAGGTGTACACAATGAAAGCATTCAAGGTCACAGCGAGCACTGCTGGAACGGAGTCGACAGCCAGGATGACGTCGGTTGTCTCAACCACCAGGAGGACGACGAAGAGCGGAGTTGCGTACCAGCCATCACGCCGCACGAAGAAGTGGCCGTCTTCGTAGTCTTTGGTGACCGAAAAGAAGCGGCGGAATAGACGCAGGACGGGATTCTTCTCGGGATTGATTTCTTCTTGGCCGTGCCGCAATAACTTCGCCCCCGAATAGACGAGGAACGCGCCAAAGACATAGGTGATCCAGTCGAAACGCTGAATGAGTTCAACGCCGGTGGCGATAAACAGGCCGCGAATAGCAAGCGCGCCCAGTATTCCCCAGAACAGAACCTTGTGCTGATGTTCACCGGGGACGTTGAAATAGCGGAAGATCAGAAGAAAAAGAAACAGATTGTCCGCGCTGAGCGAGACTTCGATGAGGTAGCCCGTGACGAACTGGAGGGCAGGCGTCCGTCCGTGCCAAAAATAGACAACAAGGGCAAATGCGAAGGCCAGTGCGATCCACAGGCCGGACCAGAAAATCGCTTCACCCAGTTTGAGTTCGCGCCCGCGCCGGCCAACGACAAACAAATCGAGCGCGAGCATAGCGAGGATGAAGGCGTTAAAGCTGATCCAAAAAAGGAGCACAGCAAAATCTTACGATATGCGACGGCGTGGTGCGGTCGCGGGTGTTTATTCTAAGTCGAAATCTGATATCTTCGTGTCCCGTGAGCCAGAAAAAACGTATCGCAATGATTCCCGGCGATGGAATCGGGAAGGATGTGCTTCCCGAGGCGGTCAAGGCCGTGCGGGCCTCAGGAGCGGCGCTTGAATTTTGCCCGTTCGATTGGGGAGCCGACCGCTACCTCGCCGACAAGACAACCGTGCCGGCCGACGGATTCGCCATGCTGGGGCGAGAGTTCGACGCAGTTCTGGTCGGAGCGTTTGGCGATCCTCGCGTCCCATCGAATATTCACGCTAAAGAAATTCTTTTGGGTATGCGCAGCAAGATGGATTTGTTTGCAAACGTGCGGCCGGTTCGGCTGATGGATGCGGAGCTTTGCCCGCTCAAAGGGGTCGAGCCGAAAGATGTGGATTTCGTGGTGATTCGCGAGAACACTGAAGGTGTTTACGGCGATTTGGGAGGAGTTTTCAAGCAGGGGACTACCGACGAGGTTGCGATCCAGGAAGACATCAACACCCGCAAAGGCGTGGAGCGCATAATTCGCTATGCATTCGAATACTGCGCGAAGAATACGAAAGAGGATGGCTCGCCGCGCCGTCGCGTTCTAATGTGCGACAAGTCCAACGCCATGACGCATGCGGGCGGGCTGTGGCAGCGGGTCTTCAAGGAGATTGGCTCCGAATTTCCGCGGATCGAGAAGCAGCACATGTACGTGGACGCGCTTGGTATGCAGATGGTGCGTGATCCACGCGGCCTTGATGTGATCGTCACCAACAATCTGTTTGGTGACATCCTCACCGACATTGCTGCCGCCCTGCAGGGCGGCCTGGGAATGGCTGCAAGCGGCAACCTGCATCCAGGGCAAACTTCCATGTTTGAGCCGGTGCATGGGTCGGCGCCTCCGCTGGCAGGAAAGAATGTCGCCAATCCTTTTGGCGCGATCCTTACGGCAGCGATGATGCTGGCGCATCTGGGAATAAACGCGGAAGCAGAGAAAATCGAAGCGGCAGTGCTCGAAGGTGTTCGCCAGAGAAAAATGACCTCGGATGTTGGCGGCACGATGGGTACGCGGGAAGTGGGAGAGTGGATTGCTGCGCAGGTAGCATCAACCTAAGGCCGTCGGCGCCCATCTAAGCGCTCTAAACTGCGGGGACGATATACTCCCATTAATGAAGGTCGACATACTCAAGAAGCTTGTCCTACAGCTCTGCCTGATCCTATTCTTGTACGGGGCTTCAGTCGCCCAATCAAAGCCACTTGTCCTCTCTGAAGCCACCTCTTCTGGCGCGAGAATCGAATCGGTAATTGCTCAAGAAAAACCAGCGCCCGAGCAGTCTTCAGTTTCGAAGCAGGCTCCCGAGAAAACCATCTCGCCGCAGGAGGCGAAGGAACTTTTTCGCTCCGTCGACGAATTACTGAAATTCGCCAGTGACGATACCGGACTTTCCATCAAGCACGACATCAAGCGCAAGTTGGCGGATCGCGAGGAGGTCCAGTCCTACCTCGAAAAAGGAATGAGGGACGACAAGGACGCCAAGCGCCTCGAGCGTTCGTCCGAGGTATTGAAGAAGTTTGGGCTCATTCCGCGCGACTTTCATTTGGGGCCGTTTCTGGTCGCCATGCTCAAGGAGCAGGTTGCCGGTTATTACGATCCGAAGAAGAAGACCGTCAACATTCTCAACTGGATCGATCCCGAGCAGCAGAAGCCGGTGCTGGCGCACGAACTGACACATGCGTTGCAGGATCAGTCGTTCGGCATGGAGAAGTGGATGAAAGAGGCGGAGACCGAGGGCGAGAAGAAGAACGACCCGACGCCCGCCGACATCGATACCGATGAGGAGTCCTCCGCCCGCGAGGCCGTCGTCGAAGGGCAGGCAATGGTGGTGATGCTAGACTATTCGCTCGCGGCCACCGGAAAAACGCTCCTCGACATGCCCCAGATCGGCGAGGCCATGAAGCAGGGAATGCTCGATGGCCCAGACTCGCCGACGTTCAGCAAGGCTCCTATTTTCCTGAAAGAAGAACTGACTTTCCCGTATCGCTACGGAATGGACTTCACGCTGGCGCTGGAAAGGGCCGGCGGTAAGAAATTGGCATTTGAGGGTGCGTTCAATAATCCGCCAACTACAACGCGCGAGATTATGGAACCGGACACGTACCTCGGGCATGAGAAACTCGATCCGTTGAAGCGGATCGATTTCAAGAAAGATTTCGAAAAATACGACACCTTCGACATTGGGGCGATCGGCGAGTTTGACGTGGATGTTCTTGTGGAACAGTACGCGGGGAGGCAGGAAGCGGAGGCCATGTATCCGTCATGGCGCGGCGGCTACTACTTCGCGGGCCGTCCGAAGGGGACAACGTCTGGATACCTGGGAGTCGTTTATCTGTCGCGATGGGCGAACCCGGAGAAGGCCTCGGAGTTTGCCGCAGACTATGCACGGTCCTTGGCAAAGCGCTACGACGAGCACCAGCCATTGGGGTCCGAGGGCAAAGTTGTTGAGGATGCGCCGCCAGCAGAGTCGTGGAAGACGTTGCGTGGACGTCATGCGTGGATGACGGAGGAGGGGGCAGTCATCATCGAGGTGCGCGGCGACGAAGTGATGATCAGCGAGAGCATCGATGATGAGACGACGAAGCGGGTAGAGGGAGATTTTTTTGCCGACGCACCAGGGAAGAAATAGACTTCACGATTGCAGATTTTAGGTTGCAGATTTGAAACACCATTTTTGTACAACATTTTGGGGGCTGAAATCGCGATATGCAGGGTGTGATCTGCAATGGAACCGAGACTGATTTCCGGGATCTGTCCTGTATAATCACGTGTTCCGCAGTCCATTTCCATCCTTTCGGGAGCGCAATTGCAACAGGCAGACATTGGCATCATTGGCGGGAGTGGTTTGTACCACATGCCCGGCTTCAGCGAAGTGCGCGAGGTTCGACAGCAGACTCCTTTCGGCGATCCTTCTGACGCATACATTCTGGGCACGCTTGAGGGACGCAAGGTCGCTTTTCTGGCGCGGCACGCGCGTGGGCACAAACTGCTCCCCAGCGAGCTAAATTTTCGCGCCAATATTTACGGCTTCAAACAGCTCGGGGTCGAGCGGATCGTCTCGGTTTCCGCAGTCGGATCGCTGAAGGAAGAACACAAACCGCTTGATTTCGTGATTCCCGACCAATTCTTCGACCGCACACGGCACCGTGTCGATACGTTTTTCGGCGGCGGCATTGTGGCGCACATCGGTTTTGGTGATCCCATCTGCGCGGACTTGGCGAAGATTGTTTCGGAGTCGTGCAAGCGGGAGGGAGTTGGTGGGAAATTAGGCGGCACGTATGTCTGCATGGAAGGCCCGCACTTTTCGACCAAGGCGGAGTCGAATGTTTACCGTAGTTGGGGTGCCGATGTAATAGGCATGACTAATCTGCAGGAGGCGAAGCTCGCCCGCGAGGCTGAGATTTGCTACGTCACGATCGCGATGGTGACGGACTACGATTGCTGGCATCCGGAGCACGACCATGTCACGGTCGCGCAGATTATCGAGGTGTTGACCAAGAATGCGGAAAACGCGGCCAAGGTGGTGAAGGCTACTGTAGCGGCGATGCCGAAGGAGCGCTCCTGCAAATGCGGCTCGGCGCTGGCACACGCGATTCTCACTGATCGGACTCAGATTCCACCAGCTACAAAAGAGAAATTGAAATTGATTCTGGGAAAGTACGTTTAGGGCGGTCGTTCGTCGTTGGTCGCTGGCCGGTCGGGAGCAGCAATAGACCGTTGCTACATGCTCCCTGGCTGGCTAACGACTAACGACCATCAACGGACGACGAATCTGGAGACTCATGAGCATTCTCGTAGTTGGTTCTGTTGCTTTTGACACAATCGCCACGCCTTCCGGCCGAGTCACTGACATCCTGGGTGGAGCGGCGACTTACTTCGCCTTGGCCGCGAGCTATTTCACCAACGTGCGCGTAGTCGCCGTGGTCGGCGACGACTTTGGCTCGGAGCATGAGGCCGTTCTGACCAGGCGCGGCGTCGATACGCGTGGCATTGAGCGTACAAAGGGCAGGACGTTTCGCTGGGGTGGGCAGTACCTCGACAATTTGAACGAGGCAAAGACGGATTTCACCGAACTCAATGTCTTCGAGCAATTCAAGCCGCGCATACCTAAGGAGTATTTGGATACGCAATTTCTATTTCTCGCTAACATTCATCCGACACTCCAGGCAGATGTTCGCGGTGAGATGGACGGCGTGCGTCTGACGGGCGGCGACACCATGAATTACTGGATTACCCACACGCCAAAGGAACTGGCCCAGACCCTGAAGACCGTCAATGTCCTGCTCATCAACGATACGGAAACCAAGATGCTCGCCGGCGAGAAGAATCTTCCGCGCGCCGCACAAAAAGTGTTGGCGATGGGGCCGAAGGCATTGGTCGTGAAGCACGGCGAGTATGGCGCTACGATCTTTTTCCGCGAAGGGGCATTCGGGGTGGGTTCGCGTCCCTTCCGGGCGCCTGCGTTGCCGATCGACGAGGTGAAAGACCCGACAGGCGCGGGCGACTCTTTCGCCGGTGGCTTTATGGGATTTCTTGCGTCCCAGGAAGAAATCAGCCGCGAGGTGTTAAAGCGGGCGCTGTTTTATGGCGGAGTGATGGGATCGTTTGCGGTCGAGCGCTTTGGTACGGAACGTCTGCAGAACCTGACGCGCGAAGAAATTGACGCGCGCTTTCAGATTTTCTGCGAACTGACGCATCTGGGATAGAGCTCGAGGCCCCTCTTCTTCAAGGTACAAGCGTCATAATTAGCTAGTCTGACGATATTCAGTGAGCGCGGGGCTCCTTGTCGTCGTTTATCCTCAATCCATGGTTTCGCGTAACCGAACAAAGGCGACGACTACCGCACAGGATCAGAGCGTCATCCGCATCGGCGGGCTGGCGGTGCTTGCCTCGCTGAGTTCGTTCTTCTATTACGTCCAGCGGTCAGAAATTCTCATGCACGGAGACGCGACTGCGCACATTAACATCGCGCGCCGCGTGTTCGACTCGCTGACGCCCGGTCCGCTTCAGCTTGGAACGGTGTGGCTACCGCTGCCGCACATTTTGATGATGCCCTTTCTGGTTTCCGACAAGCTGTGGCAAAGTGGCATGGGTGGCTCGATCCCGTCGATCATCGCGTACGTCCTCGGTGTGCTCGGAATCGCCCGCCTTGTTGGCGGCTTGCTGAGTTCTGGTTCCGAGACCGCAACCTCCGCCCGCATTGGCGTGTGGATTGCTGCGCTCGCCTATGGCGCGAATCCGAACCTCATCTACATGCAGACTACCGCGCTTACCGAGACCTTGTATCTTGCGTTTTTCATTTGGGCGCTTGTCTATTTTGCGGAATTCCTTCGGCAACTCGGAGCCGTTGATATCACTGCTAGCCGTTCACTCCGGCGATGTGCGTATTGCATCGCCTGCGCGGAAATGACCCGGTATGACGGCTGGTTTCTGGCGGGTACAGTCGGCGCGATTGCTTTCCTGATTGCTCAGAAGCGGTGGCACGACCGCCCACTGCGATGGACTGCGGCAAAATTCCTGCTGGGGATTGCGATCGCACCAGCCCTCTGGCTGACTTACAACGCAGTCGTATACGGAAACGCTTTCGACTTCGCTAACGGGCCGTATTCAGCCAAAGGGATCGAGTTGCGCGTGGCCGCTCCCAATCCCGCATTCCACAACTACTGGCTCGGAGGGCTCTATTTTCTGAAATCCGCCCAAATGACAGTGGCAGTCGGGAATTGGGGCAGATTCTGGGTTGCACTGGCGCTCGTAACTACGGTGGGCGCATTGTGGTTTCTCCGAGGGCGCGTGCTTGCCGTCCTGGTTCTTTTGTGGTCACCGCTCGCTTTCTACGCCTATTCGCTTTCATACGGTTGGGTGCCGCTCCACGTCCCAATCTGGTGGCCCCACGCGGTTTTCAATCAGCGTTTTGGACTCGAGTTGCTGCCAATGTTCGCGGTTTTGCTGGGATTGTTTGCCGCGATCGGGTTCAACTGGTTCCGCTCCACGTCCGTGTACATACCCCCAGGAATTGCCGTCGCTCTGATCGCGATCAGCTACGTGTATGTTCTCAACGCCAAACCTCTTTGCCTGGTGGAAGCGGAAAGGAACTGGAGCATGCGGCGCGGCCTCGATACTTCGATCGAAACCGTGCTGAAGGCGCTGCCGCGCGATTCCATGTTCCTTATGGATCTGGGCGAACACGTCAATGTCATGGAGCGCCTGGGAATTCCACTGCGGCACGTTGTGAACGGCGAGAATCACCGGCCGTGGGTAAGGCCTACCGACCCCGAGGGCATTTGGGAGCGCACACTTGCCGATCCCGGCACCTGCGTCGACTATGTCATCGCGTTCGAGGGCGATTCGGTCGATCGAGGTGTCAACCGGGCGAATCTTACGCTGGTAACCGTCATTCACTCGATGACCCAACCGCCGGCGCGAATCTACCAGACGGCGCGTGGCATGAATCAGGCGCGTTAACTGGTTGGCGACCATGACACAGAATGAGCGGGACCCGAATGATAGAATCCGCCCGGACGATGGAGAGTATGACCGCCGCAGTAACAACGACACTCGCGTTCACCAAAGCCTCAGCTTGTGGGAATGATTTTCTGATTGCGTCGGGTGAAGGAGTAAACGATCTAACTAGTCTCAGCCGGCGCATGTGCGATCGGCATCACGGGATTGGAGCGGATGGCGTGGAATGGACATTCTCCGACCCTGAGGTTGACATTCGAGTTCGCCTCTTCAACGCGGATGGCTCCGAGGCGGAGATTTCCGGCAACGGCACGCGCTGCGTGGCGGCAGAGATCTCTTCGCGCACGGGGAAACAGGAAGTTGCGGTTGGAACCGGCGCAGGAACGAAAACCTGCCGCTTGATTGAGAGGCGCGGTCCTTCGTACGAATTTGAGAGCGACATGGGCGAGGCGCAGGTCGGACGGAATTTTGCGATTGAGACCATGTGGTTAAGGGTTGTGGGCACTGAGGTCTCGATGGGGAATCCGCATTACGTGATCTTTGTCGATCAATTTCCCGAAGACTGGCGCAGGCAGGCGGCGCTCATTCAGACGCAGCCCCAGTTTCCCAGCGGTACGAATGTTGAGTACGTAGTAGTCCGCAGTCGTGAAGAAATCGAGATCAGACTGTTTGAGCGGGGAGTCGGTGAAACGTTATCGTCCGGGACGGGATCATGTGCATCGGCCGTGGCGGCGATCGCAAGCGGCCGTGCCGTCTCACCGGTGAAAGTCATCGCACCCGGTGGCACGCAGCTCGTGACCTGGGATAAGCGGGTTCTTCTGCGCGGGCCGGCGACGCTGGTTTGCCGGGGAGAGTTTCTCTATGAACCGTCGTGGACGATTTGAATTCGTACTTGGTTTTTAGTGTTGGCTGGTGATGACGATGGCCCAACAATCCGCCCGAGTAAAGCCCCCGGCCCTGCGGCGCGGTGACAAGGTCGGAATTGTGGCCCCGGCGTCGAACATCAAGCCTGAGCTTTTGGAAGCCGGCTGCGATGGGCTGCGTGCTTTAGGCTATGAACCTTTTTATTTTGATTCGATCCTGGAGCGCGATCTGTTCTTCGCAGGCTCGCCTGAGCGGCGTGCGCGTGAACTCGAAGGGATGTTTATGCGGGATGATATTCGCGCCGTCCTGTGTGCGCGTGGCGGATACGGGGCAAATTATCTTCTCGGCGCGGTTGATCTGGCTAAGATCGTTGCTCACCCGAAGATTTTCGTCGGGTACAGCGATGTCACCACGCTCCTGAACTGGTTTGCCGATTCCGCAAACGTTGTGGCCTTCCACGGTCCGATGGTGACGAAGGATTTCGCGGTCGGGGGCGGAGTCGACCTTGAGTCATGGCAGAACACGTTGGAAGGGGCCACTGATTGGCAAATTCGCGAATCGGGGGCAAAGCCGCTTGCAGCGGGCGAGGCCAATGGAATCTTGTACGGCGGTTGCTTGTCGCTGCTCGTATCCGCTCTCGGTACGCCCTATGACATTCATACCGGCGGCACGATCTTGTTTCTTGAAGATGTCGCGGCAAAACCCTACCAGATTGACCGTATGCTGATGCAGTTAAAGCTGGCGGGGAAGTTCGAGGGCGTTCGCGGCATGGTGTTCGGGGAAATGATGGACTGCAGGCAGAGCGCCGATCAGGATTACAGTTTGGAGGAAGTCATTTTGCGCGTAGTTGAGGATCTGGGAATTCCCGTGGCGTTCGGGCTCCGTTCCGGGCATGTTTCCCACGCGAACATCACGCTGCCTTTCGGCGTACATGCGAGACTAGGTGTTGGCGGCGATGTCACACTTGAGATTCTCGAAGCTGCCGTCGAAAAACGATAACCACACAGTACACAGAGGAAAAGATTTCCGCTCAACGGGACATGAGGATGAACGCTAAACACATTCACCTGGTAGGAATTTGCGGGACAGCAATGGCTTCGCTGGCCGGTATGTTGCGTGAGCGCGGGCACCACGTGACCGGCTCCGACGCAGCCGCTTACCCGCCTATGTCGACTTTCCTCGGGTCGCTCGGAATCCCGGTGGCGCAGCCATTCTCGGAGAAGAATCTCGATCCGCGGCCTGACCTTGTTGTCATTGGAAACGCCATCTCGCGGGGCAATGCCGAACTTGAGCGTATTCTCGACGAGCGGATCCCATTCTGTTCGCTGCCTCAGATCTTGCATGACGAATTTCTCATCGGCAAAGAGGTGCTGGTTGTCGCCGGCACTCATGGCAAGACCACAACCACCTCCATGTTGGCCTGGATTTTCGAGACCGCTGGCCTCGAGCCATCTTTCCTCATCGGCGGAATAGCAGAGAATTTTGGCAGCAGCTTTGGGCTCGGGAAAGGAAAGCACTTCATCCTGGAAGGCGACGAATATGACACCGCGTTCTTCGACAAGGGACCGAAGTTCCTGCACTATTTTCCGGACGCTGTCATTCTGACGTCGGTCGAATTCGATCATGCCGATATCTACAGGGACCTGGATGCGGTCGAGACTGCCTTCCAACGTCTGGTAAACCTGGTGCCGAGACGGGGTTGCATCGTGGCGTTTGATGGTGGTGCAAATGGCAGCGCTAGCCTTGAGCGATGCCTGGCGAAGGCATTTTGCCCAGTCGATCGTTATGGTACCTCGGAGCGAGCCGCGTGGAAGATAACCGAGTTGAAGCTTCAGTCTGAGCGCACAAGCTGGTCGGTCCTTCGAGGCGGAAAGCACTGGGCGGATTTCGAGTTCGCCCTGGGCGGGGAGTACAACGTCTGGAACGCGTCTGCTGCGGCTGCGCTCGCAGCGGACTGCGGAGTATCAACAGAAACCGCAGCCAAGGCCCTCGCGAGCTTCCGCAGCGTGAAGAGACGCTTGGAAGTGAAGGCTGAAGTGAACGGCATCACGATTATCGACGACTTCGCACACCATCCAACCGCGATTGAGCAAACGATTCACGCGTTGCGCGCCCGCTATGCCGGACGCCGACTTTGGGTCGTGCTGGAGCCGCGCTCTAATACTATGCGCCGAAATGTTCTTCAAGACGCCATGGCGGCAAGCCTCTCGCTGGGGGATGAGGTAGTTCTCGCGGCCATCTTTAAATCAGAGGCCATTCCTGAGGCCGAGCGACTCGACATGGACCGTGTGGTGCGCGCAATTCAAGGGCGCGGGAAAAGAGTGCGAGTGTTTCCTGGCGCGGACGAAATTGTCTCCGCCATTGCCCCTGAGCTGGAATCTGGAGACGTAGTCGCCATCCTGTCGAATGGCGGATTCGGCGGCATTTATGAGAAGCTACCGGAGCGGCTTCGCAACCCCAAGGCGATGATTCATGGAACAAACTGAGAGAGCGGCGGTGGAGGTCGAAAGCTGTACGCAACTGCCAACGGCCGCGTCTCCGATCCGCACCGTGCTGATGCTCCTTTTCTGGGCCCTGGCGCTGCCGTTCGCAGCGTTGACGGGCATTCCCTGGGCATACATTACAAAAGACATTAGCCTTCTCTACCGGACGTGCATGTGGGGAGCATGGACCGGCGTCCGCATTGCCGGGGTTAAGGTCCACGTGATTGGCCGCAAGAAGATCGATCCCGCGCGGACCTATATCTACATGTCGAATCACATCTCGAATCTCGACCCGCCGATCCAGATTCCGCTAATTCCCGGCCGTACGTCGGTGATGGTGAAAAAAGAGTTGTTCAAGACGCCGATACTCGGCGAGATCATGCGATTGGGCAGTCTCGTTCCGGTCGATCGCGGCAATCGCGATGCAGGAATTTCGGCGGTGCGCGAAGCTTCCAAGGTCCTGAAGACGGGCATCAGCATGATGGTTTATGTCGAAGGCGGCCGTTCTTTCGACGGCCGGTTGCTGCCGTTCAAGAAGGGCCCTTTTTATCTCGCGGAGGAATGCCAGATTCCAATTATCCCGATCACAATTTCCGGCACCGAACGCGCGATGCCCAAAGCTCGTTTCAGCATTCAGCCGGAGTTGGTGACGGTTCGCTTCCACGATCCGATCGAACCGCGAGACTTCGGTAGTCGGGAATGCCTCATGAGCAGGGTGCGGGAGGCAATCAACAGCGGATTACCGGTGGGGTTACAGGAGCAGGTGGTTCCGGCCTGAACCGCAGCGTTCTGTTGGAACAGTTCACTGCGAATGAGGTGACGCTTCGCGAGCGAACCGATCTACAGGGACAGACTTGCGGCGCGCATTGCCTTGGTCGAAGAGCACATTCGCCTCGAAAACGCTCACAATCTGGAAGGCGTCCTTAGTACTTTTGGGGAGACTGCGCACTATGACGATGAGGCATGGAGTGAGCACCACGAGGGAATCGGCGGTGTCCGCTCCTTTTACGAGCGGCTGATGCAGGCACTTCCGGACCTCAATATCCACGTCCAGCGCATGCACGTCACCGATGAGGCGATCGTTGTCGAAGTAATCATTTGTGGAACGCATTTTGGCGGCTGGCGCGGCCTCCCGCCAACGGGAAGGCGCGTCCATTTTCCCTTGTGTGGTATCTACACCTTCGACCACAACGACCGTTTGTCCGGAGAGAGGATTTATTACGACCGCGGAATTGTGCTGCGACAGCTCGGCGTGTTTCACGAGCCGCAATCCGCGTTGGGGTTCCTCTCGATTCTCGCCACTCGTCACGATCGCGGGCGCACTTATGCGGAAGTTGTTAGGGGAAGTGAGCGTTCCCCGATCCGGGTAAACCTTATCGCTCTTGATGTTCCGAGAGTTTTTTGACCGAGCGCGCAATCTCGGGGAGCTTGGGATACACCGCGCAGCAGCGCAACCAAAGCTTGTGGTCAATCGCAGGAGATCCACTCACCATTGTCCCGGGAGCAATGTCTTGTGGAATCCCGCTCTGGGCGATGGCCACCGCGCCGTCACCGATCTTAACGTGACCGGCGACCCCGACTTGGCCTGCGAGAATTACCTTGTTCCCGACGTCGGTTGTTCCGGCAAGTCCGACCTGCGCACAGAGGAGCGTATCTTCTCCGATGCTGCAGGCATGGCCGATATGGACGAGGTTGTCGAGCTTGGCCCCACGGGCGATCGAGGTGCAGCCGACATTGGCGCGGTCAATGCAGGTGTTGGCCTGGATTTCAACGTCATCGCCGACAACGACGTTGCCGGACTGGACAATTTTGTGCCAATGGCCCTGTTCGTCCTTGGCGAAGCCGAAGCCGTCGGAGCCGATGATGACGGCGTTCTGGAGCAGGACGTTGTTGCCGATCTGGCAGAACTCGCGGACTACGCAATGGGTGTGGGCGAAGAAGTTGTGGCCGATCTTCGCGCCGCGATAAATGGCTGCGTGGGCTAGGAGAACGGCGTTGTCACCTATCGTGACGTCTTCGTCGATGGTCACGTAGGGACCGAGATGAGCGTTCTTGCCGAGCTTTGCTTTGTGATGAATGACTGCCGTCGGATGAATGTCTGGAGTGTATTGCGGAGGCTGGTAGAAGAGTTCGACCGCTTTAGCCCATGCGAGATAGGGATTGCTGGTGCGCAACATTCCGGCGGGAATCGAAGGGAACTTCTCGTCGACAATGACCGCGGTTGCGCGTGTGGTCTTTGCCGCGGCTGCGTATTTGGGATTGTGGACGAAGGTCAGTTGGCCAGGCAACGCTTGCTCGATGCCGGAAACGCCGGTGATTTCTGAGTCGGGAGAGACGTTCTCGATCTTCGCGCCGATGGCTTCGGCGATCTGGGAGAGTTTCATGGATTTGGCCTTTCTGCGACAGGAGATTGTAAATGGGAAGGGCGCAGGAAATGATGGTGGGCTTGGTTTGGAAGGGAACCAGCTTTAGTACATAGAAATGCTATTTAAGGCATTCTTCCTCCTAGTACTTTGTTTGCTTCACTTGGGGAAGAACCTACCGAGACAGAGCGCACACCGCATGCTCGGCGAGATTAATCCCCGGTACCGGACAAGGCTGTACTTTGTACCATACCGAGCGCATTGTCGCTGAAGGTCAGTGTCGCAGAGCGCGAACCTTTTTCGGTGGGGGAGAACTTTACGGTCACAGCGCAGGTCTTGCCCACGGCGAGAATCTTCTTGCACTTGTTGACTACTACAAAGTCGCCGGGATTCTCTCCAGAGACCGTTACCGAGTTGATTTGAACGGTAGCCGTTCCCGGATTGCTAAATTTGACGCTCTTGGGTTTGCTCGTACTGCCAACCGCTACGCCAGAAAAATCCAGAGCCGCAGTAGACAGGGCCATCGATGGATTGTTCAGCATGATAGTGACCGTATCGATCTGATAGATGGCGTTGGTAATCGCTAAGTCGTTGCTGCCATTCTTGTCGAAGTCAGCCGCCACGAGGCTAACCGGACCTATGCCCGCATAATACGCTTCAAATGGCCCGAAGTGCCCTTGGCCATCGCCCGGGAGAACATAGACGTTGTTCCCCGTTGATGCCACGGCCGCTAGATCCAGATTCCCCCGCCCAAACAAGTCGGCCGCGATAAGGAAAGTCGCATAAGGAGGTGCGGTATAGCTTGTATAAGGCTGAAAAGTGCCGTCACCGTTCCCAAACAGGACTGAAATACCGGGAAAATAGCCGGTCAAAACTACCAGGTCGATCTTCCCGTCTTTGTTGAAGTCCTGAGCGATCACAGATACCGGACTTGAGCCTTGGATACTGTAGTTCACGGCGGCAGAAAACGTTCCGTCACCTTTCCCTAGAAGAACCGAGACGACATTTGACGAGTAAGAGAAACTGACGGTGGCAAGATCGAGATTGCCATCGCCATTGAAGTCGGCCACCGCAATTTCATTCGGACTTAGGCCGCTACCGAAGGCAACGGGCGCCTTTAGGCCGCCCTTTCCGTCGCCCGCCAGGAACGAAAGAGTGTTTCCGTTTCCAACAATGAGGTCGATTTTTCCATCCTTGTTAAAATCACCTGCCACCAAAGCTTGGGGAGATTGACCTGCGGAATAATCCTTATACGCGCCGAAAGCTCCGTTTCCCTGATTCAGCAGGACCGATACGGTACCCGTTGAGCTGTTCACAGTAGCTATGTCCGGATATCCATCCCCGTTCAGATCTGGTGACACGATGGCGCTGTAGGAGAGACCGCTCACCTTGTAGTTCTGCGTGGCGCTGAACTTCCCATTGCCAGTTCCCAGCAAGACGGACACGTTGCCACCCTGCAAATTGGCAATGGCGAGATCGAGATTGCCATCGGCGTTAAAGTCGGCGCTCACTATCCCGCTAGGAAATACTCCGGTGCCATAGGAAGAGACCCGTCCGAATGTACCGTCACCATTGCCGAGCAGGGTCGAAATTGTAGTGGCGTTATTGCCGTTGAAATTAGCTAAGATAAAGTCGGTTACGCCATCGCGATTGAAATCCCCTGTGGCCAGAATTTCCGGAGTGGCCGCGGCCCCATAATCCACATGCGGCTGGAAGGTTCCGTCGCCGTTACCTAGAAAGACCGAGAGAAGGCCATTGTTAGCGATGGCCACATCGAGTTTGTGATCCTGATTGAAGTCTCCCATGACGATCGAACTGGGGCTCATCTGAATGGACGAAGTTTGGGCGGACCTGAAAGTGCCGTCGCCGTTACCCAATAAGACCGACATATAGGCGCAGCCGCAATCTGGGCCATCCAGCACTACCAGGTCAAGAAAACCATCTCCGTTGAAATCACCAGCCACCAGTTGAATGGGCACTTCTCCGGCCGGAAAGCTGGCTCCGGGTCGGAAGGTACCGTCGCCATTGCCCAGCATCAAGAAGACATCGTTGCCGTAAGTGTCGGCCATGGCAAGGTCGACGTGACCATCGCGGTTGAAATCCGCAGCTACGATTCCAATCGGATAACTCGGAGTCGTGTAGGTGACAGGAGCCTGGAATGCACCATTTCCCTTGCCGAGGAGAATATAGACCGCAAAGGTCGAGTTGCTCGTGACTGCAATGTCAAGCTTGCCGTCGTTATTAAAGTCCGCCACCGCCATCTCGCTGGCATAGTACGGCACGTTCGTCGTAATGGGAGGCTTGAAGGTACCATTGCCTTTTCCCAGATAGACGGAGATGCTGCTGCCGATCCAGTTGGCAACCGCGATATCGATTTTGCCGTCTCCGTTGAAATCTCCTGCCACTACGCTCCCCGGCTCATAACCAGTGGAGTAACTTGCCCCTTGTTTGAATGTTCCATCGGGTTGACCGAGCAAGATTGTCACCGTCTGACCAAAGGAGTCGGTAACTGCAACGTCTGTTCTGCCATCGCGGTTGAAGTCCCCTACCGCGACGCCACCCAGATCTGTGCCTATGGCGAAGTCCGAGCGATTAAACAGAAATGCTTGTGCGAAAGAAGGGATGCTCAAGAAAGCTAATAACGATAGGCATAGGAAAACAGTCTTAGAAAGCCGGATGTAACGGACGTGAGCCATGGAAGCATAACTCCTATTGAGGAAGGAGAACAGACCGGTTAGTGTATACCTGATTGAACACAAAGCAAGTGAGAAAGAATTTTCATAGATTCTGAAAAATCTGGCGAGGATGTTGTACTTGGCTGTGTCAGACGCGGTGCTACGACTCGAACAACGTAACCTGCCGCGTATCTGGCGGGCCTTTGCGGCGGCGTTTGCCTGCTCCTACTACCGCCAGCACCACAACTGAGTTCAGCGCGGTACGCGGCACGAAGAGGCGCTGCGTGTTGGAGCGGAGGTCGGGAGGGTTGAGCAGAAATCCTTCGGCGGGATTTTGCGTGAGATCGTTTGGCAGAACGCCTTCGATTACGTCACTGTCTTTAAATTTGAGGCGAACCCAAAGGCCCTCGGTGCGGGGGCGGGTAGTGAAGGTCTTACGGACCATCAGGTCGGCGTCGGAAAAGTCGCGGACGAAGTAGACGGCCTTGATGTCGCGAAGATCGATGGCGACGACGTTGCCGGTGGTGTTAAGGAGTTCTAGTTTGCCGTCGACGACGAAGTTGGCAGGCGCGACGTAGCCGTTGACGGAGTCGCGGTCCACCTTGCGGACGATTACTTTTTTGTGCGTCGAGGGCATGGATCTGAGAGACGTTTAAGAAACCGTGAACCACGGAGCGCACGGAGGATCACGGAGTTCCCAACCGGTTTCGATTCTCGCATTTTCAGCCCGTTGTCGAACAGATTGTGCGTTCCGAGTAGCCAAACCGTTAACCTTGTGTTATTTTCTCTAGCTTGCTGAAATTCTGCATTTGCTGTATAAGTCTAATGGCTAGAGCGAGTTAGATTCTGTATTTTGGGAAGTCCTCGAAAACTCGCGCGCTTGCCTGTGGAAAAGCTGTGAATAAGTGTCGGGTCACCCTGCAGCGAGCAGATTCTCGGCTGGTTGGGCCCTGGTACGACGATTAGGACGGCATGGCCGATTACATCTACACCCTGGAAACCCGGCTCTCACCGGACCAACAAAAAGCAGTCACATTGGTCGTAGACGTTGCGAAGGCGGCGGAGATGAACGTCTATCTCACCGGCGGCGCCGTGCGCGACATTATCACCGGATTTCCGATTCGCGACCTCGACTTTACGGTGCAGGGCAACGCGCTCAAACTCCAAAAGGAGCTGGAGAAAGCTGGCGCGCACATTTCAGACACGGACGATGAGACGCGGTCAATGCTGCTGACTTTGCCTGGAGGCGTGCGCGCCGAAATCGGGATGGCCCGCTCGGAAACATACCAGAAGACAGGCAAGCCGCCGGTCATCGCTCCGGCCACGATTATCGAAGACCTACGCCGCCGCGATTTCACTGTCAACGCCATGGCGCTCTCGCTCAATGAAGGATCGCGCGGCCTGTTGATGGACCCGTTCAACGGCGTGGCCGATATCGAATTGAAGGTCGTCCGCGTACTGCATAACTATGCGTTCCTTGAGGATCCGTCTCGAATGATCCGCGCGACGCGGTTTACGACGCGCTTTCACTGGCCCCTTGAAGAGCGGACACAGGCGCGGTACGAGGCTGGCAAGGAAAACGGCTACATCGAATACATCCGGAACGCGAGCATTGGATACGAGATCGAGCAGTTGGCCTATGAGGACGACGCCTTTGGGGTGATGAAGGCGTATGAGAAGGAAGGCTGGCTGAAGATTCTGCATCCTCGGTGGGGCACGGCCAAGGTGGATTCGGCGGGGCTGAGCGCGCTGGCCAAGACGCGGCAGCAGATGAACGAGCTTGGCTATCTGCCGGATATGGCGCCGGCGGTGCTGTACTTCCTGACCGATCGCATGGGCGACAAGGACGTGGCCGAGTTGCGGAAGGCGATTCCGCGGAAGGATTTGGTGGAGGCGTGGAAGGATCTCGAAGACAACGCGCGTGATCTGGCGAAGCGGTTGATGGGCAAGGAGGCGGCTACGCCTTCGCGGACTTGGCAGTTGCTGTCGTCGGCGCGGCAGGAGATGGTTTTGTTTTTGGCGGTGACCGCGAAACAGCAGGCGGTCGCGCAGAAGATCAAGAACTTCTTTACGAAGTGGCGGCAGGTGCAGCAAAAGCTGCCGCTGCTCGAGATGACGGAGCTGCGAATTACGCCGCAGATGCCGGAGTATCCGAAAATTGCGAACGACGTATTCATGTTATTGCTGGATGGCAAGCTGCGCTCGCGGACTGAGACCCTGAAGTATTTGAAACCGCTGGCGCCGCCTCCGCCACCACCGCCTCCTGCGCCGGTTAGGCGCGGGCGCGGAGCGAAAGCCGCTGCCGCGGGCGCGGAGAAGGGTAAGGGCAAAGGTAAGGGGAAAGAGCAGGTGGCGGCACCTACCGCCGCCGCGGCTGCTGCTACCCCTGAGGTCAAGAAGGCCGCGCCGGTTTTAAAGAAAGTGGCTAAGGTGGCAGCGCCTGTTGTGGGTGCTGCGGCTGTGGCCAAGGCGGCTCCTGAAAAGCCGGTTGCCCCGGCAAAACCGGAGAAAGCGGCGAGCGTGAAGCCGGCAGCGAAAGCGGCTCAAAAGCCCGCACCCAAACCGGTCGCCAAGCCGGTTAAAAAGTCTTCCGCGAAGAAGCCTGCATCTAAAGGTAAGAAGAAATAATCCCGCTTTCGGGCTTCGGCTGAAACTGACCGCTGTTGCCGAGTTTCGGCGATTTCCGGTGGGAAGAACGGGCGTATAATGTCTTTATGCGTCGCCTGATTGCCTTCGCGGCGTTCCTCTTGGCAATTTCTGTGATCCCGGTGTGTGCCCAGCGCGGGGGCGGTCATGCTGGGGGCGGCGGAAGCCATGGCGGTTTCGGCGGCGGACATGCCGTTGGCGGCGGATTCTCCGGCGGGCACGTTGGCGGAGGTTTCGCGGGCGGCCACA
>Ga0335071_10002508_pt1 | contig 19671 bp, 21 predicted proteins | sample Lox_Sample_15_FD_206724 | JGI IMG/M metagenome (GOLD analysis project Ga0335071, IMG submission 206724) | Soil microbial communities from Loxahatchee National Wildlife Refuge, Florida, United States - Lox_Sample_1.5 | ecosystem: Environmental > Terrestrial > Soil > Wetlands | place: USA...
CTCCGCAGCGCCTGCCTATATGGCCTGCAGGTACTGCGCCTACAACCAGATATGCCCTTTTGCGATCATCCGGTAACGGTATTGTATGCTGCGGGATGCCTCGTTTTTATTATTGTTGAAGCCATAAACCGGCAGTATAATACGTGTAGGATGGTGCCAGATGGAACGCAAACTCGTAGAAGAAGTCGCCTTGCTGCAGGAACGTATCACAAAGCTGGAGAAGTCAGAGGCAAGGCACAAGCATACCGAAGCGGCGCTGCGCAGAAGCCAGCTTCATCAGCAGGCGATACTGAACAATATCCCGGATATCGCCTGGCTGAAGGATAAAGAGAGCAGGTTCATTGCCGTCAATGATGCCTTTGGCCGGTCTTGCGGGGTCAAGCCTGAAGACCTGACAGGTAAAACCGATTTGGATATTTGGCCGCACGAACTGGCAGAGCGTTATCGCTTTGATGACCGCGAGGTCATGGAATCAGGGCAGCGCAAACAGGTCGAAGAGCCGCTGGCAGACAAGGAAGGAAAGGTCAGGTGGATTGAAACCGTCAAGACGCCCATTTTTAACGAGAAAAGCGAAGTGATCGGCACAACCGGTATTGCCAGGGATATCACCGAACGCAAAAAGGTGGAAGAGGTCCTGCGTAATTCTCGCGCGGAGCTGGCGATACGCGTAAAGGTCAGGACCGCGGAGCTTGCGAAAGCCAATGAAGAGCTATGGAAAGAAATAGGGGAGCGCAAGAAGACCGAGCAGGCCCTGCGGGAAAGCGAGGCCCATTGCCGGCAAAGCATAGAGAAATTAAGCGTGGAAATAGCGAACCTTAAGAAAAAATTGAAGGTAAGAACCAAATAGCAGGTTGTTAAAAGAAGGAGGATAGGCAACGATGCAAGCAACATTACAGACGTTGTACGGCTACGCGATCCAATATGGGCTTAATATTCTGGCCGCGGTACTGATCTTTATTATCGGTAGATGGATAGCACGGCTCGTCGCCCGTCTCTGCGAAAAGGCGATGCTCAAATCAAAGGTGAACAAGACCCTGGCGGTCTTTACGAAAAATATCGTATATTTCGCGATCGTGGCGTTTGCGGGGGTGGCGGCTTTAGACAAGTTGGGCGTGCAGACAACCTCGTTTATCGCTATTTTGGGCGCCGCAGGCCTGGCAGTCGGCCTTGCCCTGCAGGGGTCTCTGGCGAATTTTGCCGCCGGTGTCCTGATCATCCTTTTTCAACCCTTTAAGGTAGGAGATATAGTGGAGGTAGGCGGTGCCTTGGGGACGGTGCATGAGATCCAGATCTTCAGTACCATCTTGATCAGCCCGGAGAAAAAAACCGTGATCATGCCAAATTCAAAGATCACCGCCGATAAGATCGTTATCCACAAGCAATGAGGGTATGGGGCTCTTTTTCCTGCATAGTATCCCTGGTACTTCTGTCCGGATGCGTAACGGTATATAATCCCGCCACCGAAAAGCAGGAATTCATCTTCATCAATAGCGCCACGGAATCCTTGATCGGCAAAAACGTCTCCGCCGGGATGCTCCAGCAGCATCCTGCCGTAGACGACCCCCGCCTCCAGGAGCGGATCAAGCGGATAGGCAGCCGTATCGCGCAGGTCTGCGACCGGCAGGATATCGGCTACACGTTTACCGTCGTAACCGACAAAGAGCTCAACGCCGTCACCCTGCCGGGCGGTTTCATCTATATCAACAAAGGCCTGGTAGATATCCTTAGTGACGATGAGATTGCGTATGTCTTGGGGCATGAGGCAGCTCATATGGCCGCACGGCACATCGTCAAAAAGCTCCAGGCAAATATGGCATATCAGGTGCTTATGACGCTTGCGTTTACGGGCATGGGCAATCGGGCCGGGGACAGCGCCGGGGTTATCGCGCAAGGCGCACATACGGTGTATAACCTGGTGCAGTTGAAATACAGCCGGGATGACGAATATGCGGCCGATACGTTAGGCGTTAAGTATGCGTGGAAGGCGGGTTTCGACCCGAATGCCGCGTTATCCGCCCTCCAGAAACTTAAGCAAAGCGAAAGCGAACAAAAGCAGGGCCTGAGCTATTTTCGGACGCATCCTTATGTAGATGACCGCATCAAAGCCATCCGGGGCTATATCCCCGCGTTGAACCAGGCTCAAGACAGGCATTGACAAGGCAATATAGAGTGGTATAATAAAGTAACCTTTCCGCGGTTCTTCCCGCCATTGCGTCCGCAGTATCCCGGGTGTAGACTGGAACGGGTTTCATTACTCATACGAATATATTGACTTGCGGTGTAAAGTAGCGTATAATACTTGTTTAAAGAAAGAAGAGGAGGTGAAGAAGTTGGTTATCGTCAAAGAAAAGAAAAAAGATCTTATTGATACGTTCAAAGTGCACTCCCGAGATACGGGGTCAGCTGAAGTTCAAATTGCGCTTCTCACTGGCAGGATCAACGCCCTGGGAGACCATTTTAAGGCCCATAAGAAGGATCATCATTCCCGTCGCGGGCTGCTGACTCTTGTAGGTAGGCGGCGCAGGCTGTTGAGCTATCTCAAGAAAAAAGACATTAAAAAATACGAAGAAGTATTAGAGAAGCTTAACTTGAGAAAGTAAGGCCTTCTTCGTCTACAAAAGGTGGATATATGCAAAGTTGTTCGATGAAAACAAAATTCGGAAAAGAAGATTTGGTATTTGAGACCGGCAAGATTGCCAGGCAGGCGAATGGCTCGGTTACCATCCAATACGGAGGGACCGTTGTCCTGGTGACCGCCTGTATGTCCAAGGAACCGCGGGAAGGGCAGGGTTTTTTCCCTTTGACCGTCGAGTACCAGGAAAAAACGTATGCGGCAGGAAGGATCCCCGGCGGCTTCTTCAAGAGGGAAGGCAGGCCTTCCGAGAGCGAGATCTTGACCGCGCGTCTTATTGACAGGCCTATCCGTCCCCTGTTCCCCAAGGGGCTTTTTAATGAAGTCCAGGTTATGGCGATCGTACTCTCCAGCGACGGAGAGAACGACCCGGATATCCTGGCGGTTAACGGAGCGTCAGCGGCTTTATCCATTTCGGATATCCCGTTCAACGGGCCACTGGTCTGTTGCCGGGTCGGATATGTGGATAAACAGCTTGTGTTAAACCCGACGTACGCGCAACTGGAAAAAAGCGACCTTGACCTGGTCGTCGTCGCCAATGCCAACGGCGTGGTGATGCTGGAATCAAAAGTCAAGGAGCTCTCCGAGGAAGTTTATATGGAGGCGGTCACGTTCGGCGTAGATCAGTTGAAAGTGATCAAACGGCTGCAGGAAGAGTTTATCAAGGCGTACGGCAAAGAAAAAGCCCAGGTTTCCTATAAGGTCATCGACCCGGTGCTGCAGGAAAAAGTCGATAAACTCTCGAAAGAGAGGCTCAAGGAAGTCTATGCGTTGAGCAAGAAAGAAGAACGCGAGGAGGCGGTCGACCTTTTGTCCAAAGAGCTTGAGACAACGCTGACTTCGGAGGGGTATGAACCGACAGATGTCAAAATGGCGTTGGTTGAGGTAGAGCAAAAGCAGGTACGCCGGATCATCACCGAGGAGGGCAAGCGTATCGACGGCAGGGGTTTCAAGGAGATCCGCCCGATCGCCTGCGATGTGTCGGTTTTGCCCCGCACCCACGGTTCCAGCCTTTTTACCCGCGGCCAGACCCAAAGCCTAGCCGTTACCACTCTCGGTACGGGCGAAGACGAACAGCAGATAGAGGCCTTGGAGGGCGAGAAGTTCAAGACCTTTATGCTGCATTACAGTTTCCCGCCTTTTAGCGTGGGAGAGACCGGCCCGGTGCGCGGCCCCGGCCGCAGAGAAATCGGCCATGGCGCATTGGCGGAAAGAGCGCTTCTGGCGGTTATTCCTTCAAAAGACAAATTCCCTTATACGGTCAGGGTCGTATCGGAGATCCTGGAATCCAATGGTTCCTCGAGCATGGCGACGGTCTGCGCCGCTACGCTTTCGCTCATGGATGCCGGCGTGCCGATCAAAGAGGCGGTAGCCGGAGTGGCCCTGGGGTTGATCAAAGAGGCGCATAAGGCGATCGTCCTGACGGACATCACGGGCCTTGAAGACCATTTTGGCGACATGGATTTCAAGGTCGCCGGGACCAAAAACGGCGTTACTGCGGTGCAGTTGGATTTGAAGATCGACGGCATCAGCGTTGAGTTGTTAAGTCAGTGCCTGGCGCAGGCCAGAGAGGCGCGTTTCTTCATCCTGGACAAGATGCAGCACGCCCTGGCTAATCCGCGTCAGGAGCTGTCAACGTATGCCCCGCGTATCGAGATAGTCCGGGTCAAGACGGAAAAAATAGGAGAGCTTATCGGGCCGGGAGGCAAGACCATAAAGAAGATCATTGCTGCTACCGGTGCGGGTATCGATATTAACGATGACGGCACGGTGCTGGTTTCTTCTACCGATGCGGCCAAGCAGGAAGAGGCGATCAAGATGATCCGGGCGATCACCGACGATGTCGAGGTCGGCCGTATCTATGTGGGCAAGGTAAAGCGCATCATGGCATTCGGCGCCTTCTGCGAGATCGCCCCCGGCAAAGAAGGGCTGGTGCACGTTTCTGAGCTGGCCGACCATTTCGTCAAGGACGTAGACAGCGTCGTGAAGTTAGGCGACGAATTCAAGGTAAAAGTTGTCGGTATCGATGAATTAGGCCGGATCAATTTAAGCAAAAAGCAGGCTGAAAAGCCTAGTGCTTGATAGATATCGAAAGTGAAAGAAAGAAGAATAAATGAGATCAAGGCCGTTATACTGGTTGCCGCCAGCCTCATCATTCTGGCCAGCCTGATCTCGTTTACGCCTTACGATCTTGCGTTTTACACCTCGCATCCCAACAACCCCCCAAAGAACCTCATCCGGGCTTTCGGCGCCTACCTTGCAGGGGCGCTGCTATTCCTTTTCGGATGGGCCGGCTACATCATTCCTTTGTTTATTTTTTATCTGGGAGTGCGGCTTTTCCGCCAGCAGATCCCGGACCTGCGCCTGCCGCGGATAATCGGCATCCTGGTTTTGCTGCTGTCGGCCAGTTCCGTCATCGGGATATTCGGTTTGGGCAACGACGGTCTGTCTTTTTCGCACGGCGGTTTTCTGGGATTTATCCTGGCTAAATTTGTCGTCACCTATTTCGGCAAGCTGGGCGGGTACATACTCTTTGGGACACTGATGCTGCTTTCCTTTGCGTTGGTGACCGAGGTCCTCATCTCCACGTTCCTGGTTTCCCTTACCGAAAAGTTCAGGTCGCTTTTTAAACCGGTCCTGGCGTTCCATTTTAAACCTAAAGTAAAAAGCCCCGCGGCCAATAATAACAAGCCCCCCGTGGTTAAGCCCAAGATCAATATACCGGAGCCCGCCGCAGCCGTAGAGCCTCCCAAGGCTCTTACGACTTCTGAGCCCAAGATCCAGATAAAAGCCAAATCCTCGGAGCCTGCACCGGCAAAGACCCGGCCCAAGGAAGTACAGATAGGCGATTACCATCTGCCCACGCTGGATTTATTGGATTCCCCTCCGCCGATCGAGGCGCGGCAGATCAAAGAGGACCTTACCCACAACGCACGCATCCTTGAGGAAACCCTGGATGACTTCGGCATTTCGGTCAAAGTGACCGATATCGAGCGCGGGCCGGTCATTACCCGTTATGAGCTCGAACCTGCCCCGGGCGTTAAATTGAACCGCATCGTTACTTTGAGCGACGATATCTCGCTGGCAATGAAGGCCCAGTCTATCCGCATCGTTGCCCCCATCCCGGGCAAGGCCAGGGTGGGCGTGGAGATCCCCAACATCCAAAGCAGCCTGGTGTACCTGAAAGACGTTTTGGAGTCTAAGGATTTCCAGGAGGCCGAATCCAAGTTAACACTGGCCCTGGGCAAAGATATTGCCGGCCATTCCGTCGTTACCGACCTAGGCGAGATGCCGCACCTGTTGATCGCCGGGACGACCGGTTCGGGAAAGACCGTCTGCGTCAACAGCCTTATCCTTTCCATGCTCTTCCGGGCTTCACCCAATGACTTGAAATTCCTGATGGTCGACCCGAAAATGGTGGAGCTAGCGCCTTTCAACGGCCTGCCGCACCTTCTGTGCCCCGTAGTTACCGATGCGAAAAAAGCAGCGGTGGCCCTGGGCTGGGTAGTTATAGAAATGGAAGAGCGCTATCAGCTCCTGGCTAAGGCTGGGGCACGCAACATCGAAGCGTATAACAAAAAAGAAGAAGAAGGCAAGATGCCGTATATCGTTGTCATTATAGATGAGTTGGCGGATTTGATGATCGTGGCCCGCGACCAGATCGAGTCGGCGATTACGCGCCTGGCGCAGTTGTCGCGCGCGGTAGGGATACATTTGATCATGGCTACCCAGAGGCCGTCGGTAGACGTGGTGACCGGCGTTATCAAGGCCAATTTTCCGGCGCGTATCTCTTTTAAGGTCGCCTCAAAGGTAGACTCGCGTACCGTCCTTGATTTAAACGGCGCAGACAAGCTTTTGGGGAAAGGCGATATGCTTTTCTTAAGGCCGGGAGAGGCAAAACTTATCCGCGCCCAGGGGACGCTGGTCAGCGACAAAGAGATCGAAAAGGTGGTAGATTTTATTAAAGAACAGGCGGAGCCGGTATATAACGAACAGATCCTTCAGGAGCAACAGAAATCGGCGTTAGCCAAAAACGGCGAAAAAGACGAACTGTACGACGAAGCGGTCAGGGTCGTCATGGAGACCAACCAGGCTTCGGTGTCCATTTTGCAGAGGCGCATGCGCCTGGGGTATACGCGTGCGGCACGCATCATCGACATGATGGAGCTAGACGGCCTTGTCGGCCCGTTCGAGGGCAGCAAGGCGCGCAGGATACTGGTTGACCGCGAAGCCTGGCTTAAGAAAGACATGGCTATCCCGCAGGAGGAAAACTAAACTATATGGAATCCGTCGGCGCACGACTTAAAAAAATACGCCTGGAAAAAGGCCTTACTATGGACGACGTCCATAAAAAGACCAAGATCCATCTCAATGTCCTTAAGGCTATCGAAGAGGACCGGTTGATCAACGTGAGCCCCGTTTACGTAAAGGGCTTCCTGAAAATTTATTGCCAGTTCCTTGAAGTGGACCCGAAAGATTTTATTCCCGACTATAAGGAGGCTAGCCAGGTCCTCGTGGCGGCATCGGCGGGCAAGCTTGATTCCGGCAACGACCCCGGCGGCCCGCTCTTAAAGGCTATGCCGCTTAAGCCGTTTTTTCACAAGCTTCCCATAAAACCGAGAGCCGTCGCCGCGATAATCCTGGCGGTAGTGTGTGTGCTTGTAGTATTCAGCATAGGCAAATTCATTTTTTCCCGGCATTCTCAACTGCCCCGCAGATCAAGGCCGCCAGCCGTCGCTGTCCCCCGGATGGCCAAGAGGCCCGTTGCGGCCAAGGCCCACAAACCGCCTTCCGGCCCGTCACTTCAGGCCTCGCCTGCGGCAGTAGCCGTACAGCCTGAGCCCGCGCATGTCCAGGAACTTTCCAAGGAAATCGCCACCGGTATACGCTTGGCTGTTCTTGCAAAAGAGGACTGCTGGATCAACTTGAAGAGCGACGGCAAGGTTGTCTTTCATGGCAGCCTCAAAAAAGGCAGGACCGAGACCTGGCAGGCAAAGGAAAGACTGGAACTGTCCGTTAATAACGCCGGAGTCCTGAACCTGGAAGTAAACGGAAAACTCATCACCAATCTCGGCAGAAGAGGCCAGGCCCTGAAGAACATCGTTATTACCAGGGAAGGCATGACCATCGGGCAATAGCGATGAAGCGCGCTTTGAAGGTCGGGATGCTCAGCCTGGGCTGCCCGAGGAACCTGACGGATTCAGAGGTTATCCTGGGTCAGCTCCGCGCGAAAGGCTGCGCGGTGGTTGATATTGACAAGGCAGAAGTAGGGATTGTCAACACCTGCTCTTTTATAAAAGACGCCAAGGCCGAATCGATAGAGGCCATTCTTGATTTGATCGAGCTCAAAAAAGAAGGCCGGCTTAAAAAGATCATTGTCGCCGGTTGCCTGACGCAGCGTTATGGCGATACCTTGCGCAGGGAGTTGCCGGAAGTCGATGCCTTTGTGGGCAAGTTTGCCCTGGGCCCCGGCGGAGCAAAACGATTTGCGATCACGCCCGGGCACTACGCGTACCTGAAGATCTGCGAAGGCTGCGTCAATAACTGCAGCTTTTGTATCATCCCCAGGATCAAGGGCAGGTTCGTCAGCCTCGGCCCGGAGCATATTTTACGAGAAGCCCGCCGGCTTGACGCCCAGAGGATCGCGGAGCTCAATGTCATCGGTCAGGATATCTGCGGGTGGGGTCTGGATCTGTATAAAACGCGGAAACTCCCCGTCCTTTTGCAAAGACTGGCAGCCGGCCTGCGGCATACCCGGTGGATACGGCTCCTGTATTTATACCCGCATCCGGTAATAAAAGAGGTCTTAATCGTCATGCAGGATGAACCGAAATTCTGCAGGTATATCGACCTGCCTATCCAGCATGTGAATGATCGCATCCTGCGGTTGATGAACCGCCGGACCTCCAAGGCCGATATACTACGCCTGATCCAGGCAGTGCGCAAAAAGATCCCCGACGCGGCGATACGCACCTGCCTTATCGTGGGGTTTCCTTCCGAAACAGACAGGCAGTTTCGCGAACTGCTGGAATTTGTCAAGGAGGCGCGTTTCGAGCGCCTGGGTGTATTCATGTATTCGCGCGAAGAAGGGACTCCGGCATACCGTTTCAAGCCGCAGGTTCCCGATTCGCGCAAGGCAGAGCGTTTCAATATGATCATGGCCGAGCAGCAGAAAATTTCTCAACAGCTTAATGCCCGTTGGTTGGGCAGGGAGCTGGAAGTGTTGATAGACGAAGCAAGGACGGATGCGTATCTGGCTCGCAGCCAGTATGATGCGCCGGAAGTAGACGGCAACGTATATGTGCATTCGAAAAGAAAATTAAAAGCCGGTGATTTTGTGAAAGTCAAGATCACCGATACCCTGGAATACGATCTGGTGGGGGAGGCCTGCTGATGAATATTGCCAACAAATTGACGGTAGCGCGCATCGTCGCGACATTCGTCTTCATGTTCTTTTTATTCTGCCACGGCCTCTGGGCCAAGGCGATCAGCCTTGCCATCTTTATCTTTGCCGCCCTTTCCGACTTTCTTGACGGCAGGATCGCGCACAAAAGGAACATGGTTACGGATTTCGGCAAACTGATGGATCCCATCGCCGATAAGATCCTGGTCCTGGCGGCATTTGCCGCATTTGTGCAGATGCAGCTGATCGATGCCTGGATGTTTGTGATCATTATCTTCCGCGAGATATTCATCACTTCGCTGCGCCTGTTTGCCAGGAATAAGGGGAAAATATTGTCCGCATCCAAAGCCGGCAAGCACAAAACCGCTTCGCAGATGGTGGTGATATTCCTTATATTGTTGTTTATTACTTCGAAAGAGGTGATGCTGACTTTTTTCACCTGGAACCCCGCCTGGGAAAGCCTGTTCCGCCAAGGGATATACGTGCTTATGCTGATCACCGTCGGCCTTACCTTGTATTCGGGGCTTTCGTACCTCTGGGAAAACCGCGACGTCCTCTCAAGGCTCTAACCTGCCCATGCGCGTCCTTACATCGCCATACGTTATCGTAAGCACATTCTTCGGCATCGGTTACCTACCGTTTGTCCCCGGCACCTTCGGGAGCATCGCCGGAGTTCTCCTGTTTTTTTTGATGCGGGATATACGGGTATATGCGGCGATCACCGCCGTGATACTCATTGCCGGTTTCCTGACAGCAGGAAAAACAGAAAGGGCCTTGGCCAAGAAGGACCCTTCATGCGTAGTCATCGATGAGGTGGCCGGAATGCTCTTGACCCTGGCATGCGTGCCGCCCCGGATCGATTTTGCCGTTATCGCCTTTTTTCTCTTTCGGCTGCTCGATACTGTCAAGCCGTATCCGGCAGACAGGCTTCAGCTGTTAAAAGGAAGCGCCGGGATCATGGTCGATGACATTATCGCCGCGGTGTATGCCAATGTTGTGCTTCAGGTGGTTATGAGGCTTGCTTCGGTGAGGGGTTCGTAGACAGGGCCCGTTGGCGCCAGGGTGCTTTTGAAGAGCGTAAGCTTCGTAACCGGAAATTCCTGATCAGGTTGCTGCGCTGTTTCCGTTAAGATCTTTACCAATCTATGCAGGTTCGCAGAAGACCGCACCCTTCCCAGGGTGAGGTGGCACGTAAAAGGCCGGTCTTCGGGCGGCACTCCCAGGATGCCGCTTTTCTCTTCCAACTCTTTTGCAATCCGGATAAGATCTTCCTTACCTTTATTAATGCCTGACCATATTACCCGCGGGGCGGTCATGCGGGGAAACGCCCCCAGGCCGCTCATGCTTGCCGTAAAACAAGCCTTGTCTTTTACGGTATCCTGCAGCATCGCGGTGATCTGTCCCAGCTTTTGTTCTTCGATCTCCCCCAAGAACTTCAGCGTTACATGAATATTGTGCGGCTGGACCCATTTCACATCCGCAGCGCTGCGTTTTAACTGCTCTTGTAAAAGCCCTAATTGTTGTTTGATGCCTTGCGGCAGGCTAACGGCGATAAATGTGCGCATCTTAAAGAAGGCCTTTGAGCATATACAGGGCGCCTAGCGCCGACTTCTTCCTGACGGTGTTGCGGTTGCCGGTAAAATTCATGCGGGTGCACGTAAGACGCTTGCCTGAGGATACGGCTATATATACGGTGCCTAAGGGTTTAGCCGGCCTTGCGCCTGTTGGGCCGGCTATGCCGGTAATTCCGATGCCCAGGTCCGCAGCGGCTATTTTTCTGACCGAGGCAGCCATAGCTGAGGCGACTTCCGGAGAAACCGCTCCTTTTGCTTTGATGAGCCGCTGCGGTATTTTCAGAAGCTTTTCCTTGGCCTTGTTGCTATACGCAACTATCCCCAGAAGAAAGTACCCCGAACTCCCGGGGCTGGAGGTCATAAGGCAGGAGAGCAGGCCTCCGGTGCACGATTCCGCTACGGCCACGGTCTTTTTATTTTGCAGGAGAAGCCGATGTAGTTGTTTTATAATGGGTTCCATGTCCATCATTATAGATGTTTTTAAATGTGTTGACAAGGCTGTTTTTTCTGATACAATTATGCTACTTAATCTTCAGGGCAAGGTGAGAATCCTGACCGGCGGTAAAGCCCGCGAGTCCCTGTGCTTAACAGGGACAGATCTGGTGAAACTCCAGGGCCGATGGTGTGCGTCTGCTGCTGCGACGCCCAAACCTATAGGATGGTTTGGCGTGCGCCTGCTGCTGCGACACCCAAACCTATAGGATGGTTTGGCGTGCGCCTGCTGCGCAAAGTCCAGAGAAGAGAAGATTAAAATTATACTGCCCGAAGATTGCCTTCGGGCTATTTATTTATACCAACGCTTATGTTTAACTCAATTCCGGAAATAATCGAAGACCTCAAGAACGGCTTGATGGTGATCGTCGTGGATGACGAAGGCCGCGAGAATGAAGGCGACTTGGTCATGGCCGCCTCATCCATCGCGCCCAAGGATATCAACTTCATGGCTAAGTTCGGCCGCGGGCTTATCTGTGTGCCGATGGAGGAGGAGCGGCTTATACAGCTTGACCTTCACCCCATGCTCAACGAGAGGGGTAGGCTGGGCCAAAAGGACCCATTCTCCACTGCCTGGATGATATCGGTAGATGCGGCTGCCGGCGTTACTACCGGGATCTCGGCGTATGACCGTAGCCGGACCATCGAAGTGCTTATCAATCCCAATACCAAGGCAGAGGACCTCATCAGGCCGGGCCATATCTTTCCGCTTAAGGCGCGCAACGGAGGCGTCTTGGTCAGGGCAGGCCATACCGAGGCAACCGTGGATTTGATGCGCCTGGCCGACTTGTACCCGGCAGGGGCCATCTGTGAGATCATGAACGATGACGGCACCATGGCCCGCCTGCCGCAATTGGTCGAGTTTGCCAAGGAGCACAAGCTTAAAATCTGCTCTATCACCAGCCTTATTGAATACCGCCGCCGGTCAGAAAAAATGATCGAACGGCTATCGGAAACAAAGTTACCTACCGAATTCGGTACCTATACCTTGATTCTGTACCGTGACCGTATCAATAATCAGGTTCACGTAGCCCTTACGATGGGTGCCTGGCACAAAGAGCCGGTATTGGTGCGCGTGCATTCGGAGTGCCTGACCGGGGATGTGTTTGGGTCTTTGCGCTGCGATTGCGGCCGTCAACTTAAAAAGGCAATGCAGATTATCCAGCGAGAACAAAAAGGCGTCATCCTTTATATGAATCAGGAAGGTCGGGGGATAGGTCTGGTGGATAAGATCCGCGCGTATAACCTGCAGGATAAGGGCATGGATACCGTCGAGGCAAATGAGGCGCTCGGCTATCAGCCGGATTTGCGCGATTACGGCATCGGCGCCCAGATCCTGGTCGATCTGGGGCTTAAGGACATACGGCTTTTGACTAACAATCCGCGCAAGATCGTAGGGCTCCAGGGGTATGGCCTGCGGGTGGTAGAGCGGGTGCCGGTAAGCATAGAGCCGAATCCGGTCAACTACAGGTATCTTAAAACCAAAAAGGAAAAGCTGGGACACAAACTGGATTTGTAAAAGGAGGGGCAGATGACAAAGGTAATTGAAGGTAGTTTGATCGCAAAAGGCAAGAAGTTCGGCGTAGTCGCTTCGCGTTTCAATGATTTCATCACGAAAGGGCTGGTTTCCGGATGCCTGGATGCTTTGGTCAGGCACGGCGCGGACGATAAGGATATCGCGGTTGCCTGGACGCCGGGGGCATTCGAGATCCCCACAGTCGCCCAAAAGATGGCCAAGTCCAAAGACTATGATGCCGTTATTTGCCTGGGTACGCTGATCCGCGGATCGACCCCGCATTTCGATTATATTGCCGCCGAGGTTGCCAAAGGGATTGCCAAGATCTCGCAGAATACGGGTTTACCGGTCATTTTTGGCGTGATTACCGCGGATACTATCGAACAGGCGATCGAGCGGGCCGGGACCAAGGAAGGCAATAAAGGCGCGGATGCCGCGGTTTCCGCCATTGAGATGGCAAACGTAATGGCCCAGATCAAATAACCCGGTATATCTTATGCGTAAACGCACCCGGGCCAGAGAGCTGGCCCTGCAGGTCCTTTATCAAATCGATATCACTCAGGATAATTGCGACGCATCCCTGGAAAACTTCTGGAAAACCCAGGAGGACCCGGTAGGAGAAGAAATAAAAGACTTTACCGCCAGGCTTGTCAAGGGCGTCGTCGAAAACCTGCAGCCTATCGATGATAAGATCTCCGGGTATGCTACCAATTGGCAGCTTGAGCGCATGGCCGTGGTAGACAGGAACATCATGCGCATGGCTGGTTTTGAGTTGATCTTCCGTGACGACATTCCTCCCAAAGTAGCCATCAACGAGGCGGTAGAGCTTGCCAAAAAATATTCCGGAGTCGAAGCCGCCAGGTTCGTCAACGGCATACTGGACAAGATAAAATTGGAAACTGGCAAATGAAATGTGCGGACTTGCACGTACATACGAATTTCTCCGACGGCACTATGAGTCCGCCAGAGGTAGTCGCTGAAGCGCTCAGGCAGAACGTTGACGCTGTCGCCGTAACCGACCACGATACCGTCTTGGGCCTGGATTCTTCGTTTGAAGAAGGAGGGCGCAAGGGCATCGAAATCATTGCCGGCATAGAATTGACTGCCGAATACGAAGGCATCGAGATCCATCTGCTCGGGTATCTGCTGGACCATCGCAACCAGGCCCTGGTTCGCAGGCTTCAGGAGCTCAAGCAGAACCGGGTAGAGCGCATTTATAAGATTATCGACAAGCTCGAAGGTATCGGTGTCCATCTTGCGCCGCAGGCTGTGTTTGAGCTTGCACAAAACGGGACTGTCGGCAGGCTCCATGTCGCCCGGGCCATGGTAAAGGCAAAGATCGTCGGTTCGGTGCCGGAAGCGTTTCAGAAATATATCGGCGACACCTGCCCCGGCTATGTCTGCGGTTTCCGCCTGTCCCCTGCGGAGGCGATTGCGCTTATCAGGAGCGCCGGAGGAGTGGCGGTATTGGCGCACCCATATACCCTCAGGCGCGATGACTTGATACCGTATTTTGTCGAGCTTGGGCTGCAAGGGCTTGAGGCGTATTATCCGGAACATGCCCAGGCGGTGGTGAATTTTTACCTTGGCCTGGCAAAAAAATACAAACTCCTTGTCACCGGCGGGTCGGATTTTCACGGCAGCGCAAAACCGGACGTAAAACTAGGCGCGGTCAGGCTGCCGTATGAACTGGTGGAGAGATTAAAAGAAAGAAAATGAACGCACGCGAGAAATATATGCATATGGCGTTGCGCCTTGCCTTGAGGGCAAAAGGAAAGACCAGCCCCAACCCCATGGTAGGAGCGCTGGTAGTCAAGAACGGCAAGGTTATCGGCCGGGGATATCATCAAAAAGCGGGCCTGCCCCACGCCGAAGTCGTCGCGCTCAATGAAGCCGGCCCTGCCGCGCAGGAGGCAACTTTGTACGTGACCCTTGAGCCGTGCGCGCACTTTGGCCGTACCCCGCCGTGCGTCAACCGGATTATGAAGAGCGGCATCAAAAAGGTCATCATCGGCATGGTCGACCCTAACCCGTTGAATAACGGCCGGGGGATCAAGATACTCCAGGCCCACGGGATCGATATCGAAGCTGGGGTCCTGGAAGATAAGCTCAAAAAGATCAACGAGGTTTTTTTAAAGTATATCACCACGCGTACGCCTTTTGTCACGGTCAAGGTCGCCGAATCCCTGGACGGAAAGATCGCCACCAAAACCGGCGATTCCAAATGGATCACCTCCGATAAATCCCGCGCCTTGGCGCACCGCCTGCGCCGGAATTACGATGCGATCATGGTGGGCGTGAATACCATCCTGCGCGATAACCCCAGGCTTGACCCCTGGTTTTCCAAAAAAAAGCTGGCCAAGATCGTCGTAGACAGTAACCTTAGCACCTCTGAGGATGCGACCATCTTTTCGACGCCGGGCGAGGTTATTATCGTCACTTTGCCTTCTCCTCCCGGACAGGAGACCGAAAATAGGAAGATCCTTTCTCAAAAGGCAAGGATCATTGATGTCAAAGAAAAAGACGGCCAGGTTAATTTGAAGGACATGATGAAAAAACTCGCCCAGCTTGAGATAACCAATATCATTGTCGAGGGCGGCGGCACGCTTATCGGCGCGCTGTTTGACGAGGGCCTGGTAGACAAGGTCTTGTTTTTTATCAGCCCTAAGATCGTCGGCGGCAAAGACGCCCTCGGCCCGGTAATGGGCAAGGGCGTGAGCCGTATCGACCGGGCCCTCAAGCTGAAGGAAGTCACCACCAGGCGTATTGGTGATGATATTTTGGTCGAAGGCCATGTTTAGCGGGATCATCGAAGAACTGGGGAAGGTCAAGAAAATATCCAGGCGCGGCAAGGTAGCTTTGCTGGAAGTCGGCGCAACCAAAGTACCGCAGGATCAGAAAATCGGCGACAGCATCTCGGTAAACGGCGCCTGCCTTACGGTCGTAGGCAAAACAGCCGGCAGCGTCATTTTTGAAGTGATGCCCGAGACGTTTGAGGTTACCAACTTAGGGTGCCTGCGTATTGCCGATAAGGTCAACCTGGAACGGGCGCTTAAGGCGGGGGACAGGATCTCGGGTCACTTTGTCAGCGGTCACGTCGATTGCGTCGGCATTATCCGTAGGAAAACGTATGTGCATGAGAACCTCGCTTTTGAGATCGCCTTCCCGCCGGAGTTTGCGAAGTATCTTCTACCGAAAGGCTCCATTGCCGTAGACGGGATCAGCTTGACGATCATGGGAAAAAAACGCGGAAACTTCAGCGTATATATCATCCCGCATACGCTTGCGCAGACGACTTTGAGTTTTAAAGGGCCGTCCGATAAACTGAACCTTGAATTCGATATCCTCGCAAAGAGAGGGTTTCCCGCCGTCTAATTATGTTAACTTCAAATTCTTGTCAAATCCCCCAATTTCTGTTATACTGATTCACGTTACAAAAATTTTTTATTTTTACACGGGGCGTGGTTAGGAGCAGGCGGCAGCTTGCCTGCGACATGCCATCCTATAGCTTTACACGGGGCGTGGCTCAGCTTGGCTAGAGCGCTTGGTTCGGGACCAAGAGGTCGACAGTTCAAATCTGTCCGCCCCGACCAATCTTTCCCTCTCCTCGCCATGAAAAAACAACTCCACGTCTATTTCAGCGGTACGGTACAAGGAGTGGGTTTCAGGTTTACCGCCCGCGAAATCGCGGAGGAGCTCGGCGTCTGCGGCTGGGTCAGGAATCTAGGCGACGGCAGGGTCGAGGTTTTGGCAGAGGCTGGCGAGAATGACCTGCAGGGTTTTCTTGACCGGCTCAACGGCTACTTCGGAAGATACATTACCGGCACGGACGTTTCCTGGTTTCCGGCAAGCGGCGAATTCAAGGATTTTTCGATCACATTGTAATGCGTTACGGCATTTTTTCTGATGTCCATTCGAATCTGGAAGCCTTGGATGCGGTCCTTGACGCATACGAAAATGAGCATATCGATGCCTATCTGTGCGTGGGGGACATCGTCGGCTACGCCGCCAACCCCAACGAATGCATCGAAAAGGTAAGGGCGCTGGCAGAGGTGACGGTTGCCGGCAACCACGATTGGGCAAGTGTAGGCCTGTTTTCCGAAGACTATTTCAATCCTTATGCGAAAGAGGCGATATACTGGACGCGGGGGAATTTGTATGCCACCTCGAAGCAGTTCCTGGAATCGCTGCAGCTGGTGTATGAGAATCAGGACCTCACCCTGGTTCACGGCACTCTGGATGGCGCAGGGAACTTTGATTACATGATCGACGAATTTGTCGCCCGGGACAGCTTCCGCATATTGCATACCGATATTTGTTTTGTGGGGCACCTGCATACGACGGGGGTGTTTGCGAAAGACAAAAGCGGGGGGATCGTCTACGGAGAGCCCAATCAGCTCCAGCTTAAAGAGGGGGACCAGTATATCGTCAATGTCGGCAGCGTCGGCCAACCCCGAGACGGTAATCCCGATGCCGCCTATTGTATCTACGACACCGAAAAGAAAGAAGTCAGAATCAAGAGGGTCAGGTATGATACGGAGGCCGCCCGAACGAAGATTATCAAGGCCGGCATCCCGGTTAAGCTGGGGGATAGGCTTTTAGAGGGCAGGTAAGATGCCAGAGCATATCAAAAAAAGAATCGAGGCCCTGAGGGAGCAGCTGCGCAGGCATGATTATCTGTACTATGTCGAGTCCCAGCCGCAGATTTCGGATAGCGAGTATGATGCGCTCATGCGTCAGCTCGCCGAGCTGGAAGCAAGCCATCCCCTCTATAAAACCGATGATTCTCCGACCGTGCGCGTCGGCGGCGGCATCCTTGAAGGATTTCAGACGGTCAGGCACCGCCAAAAAATGCTCTCCTTGGACAACGCGTATTCCTTTGATGAACTGCGCGACTGGCAGCAGCGTCTATGCAAGGGGCTTGGCCCCGGCGAAAAGATCGAATACGTGGTTGAGCTTAAGATCGACGGCGTCAGCGCCAACCTGACCTATGCGCAAGGCAAGCTTGTTATCGGCGCCACGCGGGGAGACGGCGAAACCGGAGAAGATGTAACCGCCAATATCAAGACAATACGCGCCATCCCTTTGGCCTTGCGCAGTGAAGAGCCCCCCGAACTGGTTGAGATCCGCGGCGAGATATACATGGATACGAAAGAATTCAAAGCCTTAAACGGCCAGCGGAGGCGCCAGGACCTTGAGCTTTTTGCTAATCCGCGCAATGCCGCAAGCGGCTCGCTTAAGCTTCTGGATACCAATCTTGTTGCCAAAAGAAGGCTGAATTTCTTTGCGCATTCCCTGGGCGAATATAAAGGGGTAAGCCTTCCGACGCATTGGGAATATCTGGAGCGGCTGCGGGCTTGGGGCGTGCGTACCAATCCGGAGTCCAAGCTATGCAAAGACCTGGATGAGGTTTTGTCTTACTGCCAGGCATGGCAGGGTCAGCGCGAAGAACTTACCTATCAGATAGATGGGATCGTCGTCAAGGTCAACAGTATCGCCCAGCAGAAAAAGCTGGGGTTTACCTTAAAGAGCCCGCGCTGGGCCGCGGCCTACAAATTCCCCGCACACCAGGCGACTACCGAGGTCCTGGATATCCATTTTCAAGTAGGCAGGACCGGCGTCATCACTCCTACCGCCAAGCTCAAGCCGGTTGCCTGCGCCGGCGTAACTATACAGAATGCCACTCTGCATAATTTTGATGAAATCAAGCGTCTGAATCTTAAGAAAGGCGACCGGATTTTGATCGAAAGGGCAGGGGAGGTTATCCCCAAAGTGGTAAAGGTCACCAAGCACACAGGCAAAGAACCGGTTGTCATCCCCGCGCATTGCCCGGTATGCGGCGGCAAGGTCATAAAAGAAAAAGAGGAGGATGTGGCGTATCGCTGCATCAACCCTTCTTGCCCGGCTCAGCTTGAAAGAGGGCTCCTGCATTTTGCCTGCCGCCAAGCGATGGATATCGAAGGGATGGGGGAGTCCGTGGTCGGCCAGCTTGTGAAGCTGAAATTAGTCAAAAATTTCGCCGATATCTATACGCTTACCGAAGAGGATCTGCGCAGGCTCGAGCTTTTCAAGGATAAAAAGATACACAACCTGCTTCTGGCTATCGAGCACAGCAAGAAACAGCCGCTCTCCAGGCTTGTCTTTGCCCTGGGTATCCGGCACGTGGGAGAAAAAGCGGCCTTTGTGCTGGCTCAGTATTTCCGCACGCTTGAAAAACTGGCCTCGGCAACAAGGGAAAGCTTCGACGGCATCTATGAGGTGGGGCCGGTGATGACCGATTCGATCGTGGACTACTTTTCGCAATCCGAAACGAAAAAACTGATTACTGTACTTAAGAAGGCAGGCTTGAATTTCGTAGAAAAAGTTGCGCAGTCAGAAAAGACGACTTTATCCGGTAAGACCGTGGTATTTACCGGGGAATTAAAGGATTTTACGCGTCTCCGTGCGCAGGAGCTGGTCCGTAAGCTCGGAGGCAACGCCTCTTCGGTCGTCAGCAAGGGCACGGATTTCCTGGTTGCCGGAGAAAACCCCGGTTCAAAATACGATAAGGCGGTTAAGTTGGGAGTCCTGGTCATCGATGAGGCAAAATTCAAGGAGTTGGTCAAATGAGAGCGAGAAGAATATTTTTGTATGCGATGGTGTCGGCCATGATCATTGCGCTTACCGGATGCGAGGCTTTTGTGCGCAAATTTACGCGTAAACCCAAGAACGAGACGCCGGCAGAAGAGATGGTCCTTGTCCCGGAAGAATATAAAGGGCCGGGCATGACTAAAGAGCAGCTTTACCGGCAATATTTTGTATTCTGGAAGAGTTGGCAGGACGAACTGGTCGAGTCTCTGTCGTCCTCCAACCACAAGAAACAGCTGGATTGCGTCAAAGAGGCGATAAAGAATCTGCAACAAATGCGCAGCCTCCTGGTTGCGGATCAGCAGAAAAAGGTCGATGTCTACATCAACCAGCTTCAGGACCTTCGAGACTGTATTGACCGGGATGCCTACGGCCTCAACGCAAGGGGCAATATCTCGACTGCCGAACGCATAAAGCGCAATATTTT
>Ga0335071_10002509_pt1 | contig 19667 bp, 11 predicted proteins | sample Lox_Sample_15_FD_206724 | JGI IMG/M metagenome (GOLD analysis project Ga0335071, IMG submission 206724) | Soil microbial communities from Loxahatchee National Wildlife Refuge, Florida, United States - Lox_Sample_1.5 | ecosystem: Environmental > Terrestrial > Soil > Wetlands | place: USA...
GGCCCCGACGTTCCGGTGGGGCTCGCGGCGCGCCGCACGCCCGACGTGATCGTGGCGCTGCTCGGCATCCTCAAGGCCGGCGGCGCCTACCTGCCGCTCGACCCCGCCTACCCGCGCGAGCGCATTGCCTGGATGCTCGAGGACGCGCGCGTCCCGGTGGTGGTGGGCGACGCCTCCTCGACGGCGGCGCTGCCGGACGCGCGCGCGACCCGGCTGCTGCTCGACGCCGACGCGCGTCGCATCGACGCGCTCCCTCGGGACCCGGTCGACTCCGGCGCCACCGCCGAGAGCCTCGCCTACGTGATGTACACGTCGGGCTCCACCGGGCGCCCCAAGGGGACGCTGGTCAGGCACCGGGCGGTCAACCGGCTCGTGCGGGCCGTCGAGTACGTGTCGCTCGGCCCCGGGGAGACGCTGCTGTTCGCCGCCCCGCTCGCCTTCGACGCCTCGACCTTCGAGATCTGGGGCGCGCTCCTCAACGGCGGGCGCGTCGCCATCCACCCGGAGGCGGTTCCGACCGCGCGCGGCCTGGCGGAGTCGATCCGCCGGCACGGCGTGACCACCATGTGGCTCACCGCGGCCCTCTTCAACATGGTGATCGACGAGGACCCGGGCGCGCTCACCGGCTTGCGCCAGCTCCTCACCGGCGGCGAGGCCCTCTCGGTGCCCCATGTCCGCCGCGCGCTCGAGGCTCTGCCCGGGGTCCGCCTCATCAACGGGTACGGGCCCACCGAGTGCACCACCTTCACCACCTGCCACACCATCCCCCGGCCGCTGCCCGACGGGATTCGCTCCATCCCCATCGGCCGGCCGATTCGCGACACGGCCGTGTACGTCCTCGATGCCGACCGGCAGCCGGTGGGCGTCGGGGAGGCGGGCGAGCTCTACGTGGGCGGCGAGGGCCTGGCGCGGGGCTACCTGAACCGGCCCGACCTCACCTCGGAGCGCTTCGTCCCGGACACGGTCTCGGGCGCCGCGGGCGCGCGGCTCTATCGCACCGGCGACCTGGTGCGGTGGCTCCCGGATGGCACGGTCGAGTACCTGGGGCGCGCCGACGAGCAGGTCAAGATCCGCGGCTTCCGGATCGAGCCCGGCGAGGTGGAGGCGGCGCTGCTGGCCCACGAGGCCGTGAAGGCGGCCGCGGTGATCGCCCGCGAGGACCGGCCCGGGGTGAAGCGGCTCGTCGGCTACCTGGTGGCGCGCCCCGGCACCGACGCGCCCGGCCACGCCAAGCTTCGCGAGCACCTCGCGAAGTTCCTGCCGGAGGCGATGGTGCCTTCCTCCTTCGTCTGGCTCGACGCGCTGCCCGTCACGGCCAACGGAAAGCTGGACCGACGCGCCCTTCCGCCCCCGCCGCCGACGCGGCCGGCGCTGGCCCAAGAGTTCGTGGCCCCGTCGAGCGAGCACGAGGCGAAGCTCGCGGCCGTCTGGTCCGACGTTCTCGGCGTCGAGCCGGTGGGGCGCGACGACGGGTTCTTCGAGCTCGGCGGGTCGTCGCTGCTCGCCATTCGCATGGTGACGCGCGTCCGGGAGGACCTCGGCATCGACGTCCCGCTCGTCCACCTGTTCGACCAGCCCACCCTCGCCGGCTTCGCCGCCGCCGCCGCCGCCGCGTCCGCGCCGGCCGAGAGGGCGCCGGCCCGCGGCGAGGGCCGCGCCGGCCCGCGACGCTCCAGCCGCGGCGACGTGGCGGTGGTGGGGATGGCGGGCCGCTTCCCCGGGGCCCCCGACGTCGACAGCTTCTGGAAGAACCTCCTCGAGGGGGTCGACGGCACCACGTTCTTCTCGGAGGCCGAGCTCGACCCGGCCGTTCCCGAGGACCAGCGCCGCGACCCGGCCTACGTCCGCGCGCGAGGCGTCGTCGAGGGGGCGGACCTCTTCGACGCGGCCTTCTTCGGGATGGGTCCCCGGGAGGCCGAGATCACGGACCCGCAGAACCGGCTCCTGCTCGAGACCGCCTGGGAAGCGCTCGAGCGGTCCGGGCACGTGCCCGGGTCCTTCCCCGGCCCCGTCGGGATCTTCGCCGGAAAGTACAACAACACCTACTTCGAGCGGAACGTCACCACCCACCCCGCGCTCATCGAGGCCTTTGGCGCCTTCAACGCCATGGCATCGAACGAGAAGGACTACATCGCCACCCGCGCGGCCTTCAAGCTCGACCTCACCGGCCCGGCCATCTCCATCCACACCGCCTGCTCGACCTCGCTCGTGTCCGTCTGCGCGGCGGTCGAGAGCCTCCGCCGCGGCGAGTGCGACCTCGCGCTCGCGGGCGGCTCCTCGATCACGGTGCCGGTGAAGAGCGGTCACGTGTACCAGGAAGGGTCGATGCTCTCGGCCGACGGCCGGACGCGCCCCTTCGACGCCCAGGCGACCGGGACGACCTTCAGCGACGGCGTGGCCGTGGTGGTGCTGCGCCGCCTGGAGGACGCGCTGGCCGACGGCGACGAGGTGTACGCGGTGATCCGCGGCACCGCGGTGAACAACGACGGCGCCCGCAAGGCGAGCTTCACCGCGCCGGGCGTCGAGGGGCAGGCCGCCGTGGTGGCCATGGCGCAGGCCGACGCCGGCGTCGACCCCCGCAGCGTGTCCTACGTGGAGACGCACGGCACGGCGACGCCGCTCGGAGACCCCATCGAGGTCGAGGCGCTCACCCGGACCTTCCGCCGGGGAACCGCCGACCGGGGCTTCTGCGGGATCGGGTCGGTGAAGAGCAACGTCGGCCACCTCGTCATCGCGGCGGGGGCCACCGGCCTCATCAAGACCGCGCTCTCCCTGCACAACGAGGTGCTGCCGCCCACCATCCACTTCCAGAGCCCGAACCCCGGGCTCCGCCTCGAGCAGAGCCCCTTCTACGTGGTCGACCGGCTCACTCCCTGGAAGCGGGGTGGGTCGCCGCGTCGCGCCGGGGTGTCCGCCTTCGGCGTCGGCGGAACCAACGCGCACGTGGTCGTGGAGGAAGCGCCCCCGGCGGAGCCCTCCGGGCCCGGCCGCCCCCGCGAGCTTCTCGTGGTCTCGGCCCGCACGCCGAGCGCGCTCGACGCCGCCTGCGTCCGCCTCGGGAGCTGGCTGAAGGACCATCCGGACGCGTCCCTCCCCGACGTGGCCCACACCCTCCAGACCGGGCGGGCCGGCTTCGCCCACCGGAAGTACCTCGTCGCCGCCTCGGCGGCCGAGGCGGCGGGCCTGCTCGCCGAGCCGAGGAAGCTCGCCGGGCGGAAGCTCGACGCCAAGGCGCCCGGCGCCGTCTTCCTCTTCCCAGGCCAGGGCTCCCAGTATGTCCGCATGGGCCAGGAGCTCCTCGGCGAGGGGACGTTCCGGCGGGAGCTCGACCGCGTCTGCGACGTGGTCCGCCCGTTCCTCGAGAAGGACCTTCGCGACGTTCTCTACCCCGCCGCCGGCGGCGAGGAGGCCGCGGCGGAGATCCTGCGCGCCACCGCCTACACGCAGCCGGCGCTGTTCGCCATCGAGTGGGCGCTCGCGTGCCAGTGGCGCCACTGGGGGATCGAGCCGGTGGCCATGGTGGGCCACAGCGTCGGCGAGTTCGTCTGCGCCGCGCTCGCGGGCGTGATGGACCCCGAGGACGCCGCGCGGCTTGTCGCCGAGCGCGGCCGCCTCATCGGGGCGCTTCCGCCGGGCGCGATGCTGTCCGTCAACATGGCCGGCGATGCCGCCCGGGCGTTCCTCGACCACCCGGACCTCGCCATCGCCTCGGAGAACGCGCCTGGGCTCTGCGTCGTCGCCGGCCCGGCCGAGGCCGTGGCACGGGTCCAGAAGCGCCTCGACGACGAGAAGGTGATCTGCCGGCCGCTCCACACCTCGCACGCGTTCCACTCGCCGATGATGGACCCGGCCGTGCCGGTCTTCGCGGAGCGCGTGCGAGGCGTGCGCCTCTCGGCGCCCCGGCTCCCGTTCGTCTCCACCGTCACCGGCGCGTGGATCACCGCGGAGCAGGCCGTCGACCCGATGTACTGGTCGCGCCACCTGCGGGAGACCGTTCGCTTCGCCGCCGCCGCGTCGGTCCTCGTGGCCGAGCCGGGGCGCCTCTTCCTCGAGGTGGGGCCGCGAACCACGCTGACCACGCTGACGGGGCGGCAGGTGAAGGACCGCCTGGCCAAGCCGCTCGTCAGCTCGCTCGGCGACCAGGCCGGCAACGGCGCGGAGTGGACCGCTCTCCTCGCCGCCGCCGGGCAGATGTGGTCGAACGGCCTTTCCCTGGACTGGAAGGTGTTCCGGGAGGGGGAGCGCCGCCGGCGCGTGGTCCTGCCGACCTACCCCTTCGAGCGCAAGCGCTTCTGGCTCGACCCGGTCCGCCGCCAGGAGGCGGCGGTCCCGGCGGCCGCCGTCGCCGCGCCCCCGCCGATCCCGGCCGCGGAGCCGATCCCCGCCGCGGCCGCCGCAGCGCCCGCCCCCGCTTCCCCACCGACCGCAACGACCGCACCGGAGACGAACATGACCGCCGCACGCAAGGACAAGATCGCCGCCGCCCTCCGCGAGCTCTTCGAGGAGGTCTCGGGACTGGAGATCGGGGACGCCGACTCCACCTTCGTCGAGATGGGGATGGACTCGCTCTTCCTCACCCAGGCCGCGCTCCAGCTTCAGAAGAAGTTCGCGGTGAAGGTCACCTTCCGCCAGCTGATGGAGAACTTCCCCACGCTCGGCACGCTGACCGAGTTCCTCGACGGCTCCCTCGCGCCGGAGGCCTTCGCCGACGCCGCCCCGGCCGCTGCCCCCGCCCCGGTCGCGCCGCGGTCTCCTGCGGCGGCCGCGGCCCCGGTTGCCGCCGCCCCGGTCGCCGCCGCCCCGGCGCCGGCCGCCTCCGCTCCCGCGCCGGTCTTCGCGCCTCCGGCGCCGTCGACGGCCCCGGCCGGCTCGATCCAGCGCATCGTGGAGGAGCAGTTGCGGCTCATGAGCCACCAGCTGGCCCTGCTCGGAGTGGGGCCCGCGCCGGCCGTCCAGGCGCAGGTGGCGGCACCGGCCGCGCAGCCAGCGACCGCTCCGTCCCCGGCCGCCTCCGCCCCGGCGCCGGCCCCGAACGGGGTGGCCAAGCCGAACGGAGCGGCGAAGCCCGCCAACGGGGCGGCGAAGCCGGCCGAGGCCGCCGAGGAGGGCTCGGTCCCCGCGACCTACGACGTGAAGAAGGCCTTCGGCGCCATCGCCAAGATCCACCTCACCGCCGACGAGATGACGCCGCGGCAGCGCGCCCGCCTCGACGCCTTCATCCGGCGCTACGTGGCTCGCACCAAGACCTCCAAGCGCTTGACCCAGGAGAACCGGACCGTCCTCGCCGACCCCCGGGTGGTCACCGGCTTCAAGCCCACCATCAAGGAGATCGTCTACCAGGTCGTCGTGGACCGCTCGCAGGGCGCGCGCGTCTGGGACGTCGACGGCAACGAGTACATCGACTGCCTGAACGGCTTCGGGGCGAGCTACTTCGGGTGGCAGCCGCCGTTCGTCACCGAGGCGGTGAAGCGCCAGCTCGACCGGGGCCACGAGATCGGCCCCATGTCGCCGCTCGCCTACGACGCGGCGCGGCTGCTCTGCGAGCTGACCGGCATGGAGCGCGCCGGCTTCTGCAACACCGGCTCGGAGGCGGTGATGGGCGCGATGCGCATCGCCCGGACGGTCACGGGCCGGACCACCATCGCGAGCTTCACCGGCTCCTACCACGGCATCTTCGACGAGGTGATCGTCCGCGGGACGAAGAAGCTCAAGGCGGTGGTGGCCGCCCCCGGCATCATGCCCTCGTCTGCGCAGAACATGCTCGTGCTCGATTACGGGACGCCGGAGTCGCTCGAGATCATCAGGCAGCGGGCCGGCGACCTGGCCGCGGTGCTCGTGGAGACGGTCCAGAGTCGCCGTCCCGACTTCCAGCCCCGCGAGTTCTTGCACTCGCTGCGCGAGATCACCAAGAACTCCGGCACGGCCCTCATCTTCGACGAGGTGATCACCGGGTTCCGCATCCACCCCGGCGGCGCCCAGGCGCACTTCGGCGTCAAGGCCGACCTCGCCACCTACGGGAAGGTCGTGGGCGGCGGATTCCCCATCGGCGTCATTGCCGGGCGCCGTCCGTGGATGGACGCCCTCGACGGCGGACCGTGGCAGTACGGGGACGACTCCACCCCGACCGCCGGCGTCACCTACTTCGCCGGCACCTTCTGCCGGCACCCGCTGGCGCTGGCCGCGGTCCGGGCCGTGCTCGAGCACGTGAAGGCCCAGGGGCCGGCCCTGCAGGAGGCGATGAACCAGAAGACCGCCAAGCTAGCGGCCGACCTGAACGCGCACTTCCAGGCAGTGGGGGTGCCGCTCGAGATCCGCAACTTCGCCGCGCTCTGGAAGGTCTTCTTCACGCAGGAGCTCCCCTACCAGGAGCTGCTCTTCCCGATGCTGCGCGACCGCGGCCTGCACATCCTCGAGGGCTTCCCCTGCTTCCTCACCACCGCGCACGGCGAGGCCGAGGTCGCCTTCATCGTCAAGGCGTTCCGGGACACGATCGCCGAGATGCAGGAGGCGGGCTTCCTCCCCGAGGCCCCCAAGCGCCCGGCCGCCGACCCATCGACCCCGCCCGTCCCCGGAGCGCGGCTCGGCCGCGACCCGGGCGGCAACCCCGCCTGGTTCGTCGAGAACCCCAAGCAGCCCGGTCAGTGGCTGAAAGTGAGCGACGCCTAACATGAGCTCCGGCAACCCCGTCGGCTTCGACCCGTTCGCGGGTCCCTCGATTGCCCAGGTCGTTCTCACCACCGAGTCGCAGCGCGAGATCTTCACGGCGACGCGCCTCGGGGACGACGCCTCGCTGGCGTTCAACGAGTCGGGCTCCCTGCGCCTGCGCGGCGCGCTCGACGCGGAGGCGCTGCGCGACGCGTGGGCCGACCTGCTCGGTCGGCACGAGATGCTGCGGTCGACGGTGAGCGGGGACGGGCGGACGCTGCTCGTGTCCCCCCCGCCGCGGCCGGAGCTTCCGCTGCTCGACCTCGCGGCGCTGCCCGAGGGGGAGAGGGCCCGCAAGCTCGACGCCCTCCGCACCGCCGAGGTGGAGCGCCCGTTCGACTTGGAGAAGGGCCCGCTCGTCCGCGCCACGCTGGTGCGACTCGCTCCCGACGACCACGTCCTGGTGTTCACCGCGCACCACGTCGTCTGCGACGGCTTCTCGACCGGCGTGATGCTGAAGGAGCTCGGCGCCCTCTACACGGGGCGCCGGTCCGGGCGCCCGTCCCAGCTGCCGGAGCCGTTCGGCTGGGGAGCGTGGGCCCGCGAGCTCGAGGAGTGGCAGGGGACGGCCGAGCATGCCGCCGACGAGAAGTTCTGGACCGGGCGCTTCGCCGAGCTGCCCCCCGACCTCGATCTCCCGGCAGACCGCCGCCGTCCGCCGGTGAAGACGTACGCCGCGGAACGCTATGACCACCCGCTCGCTCCGGCGCTCGTCGACCGGGTCCGCAAAGCCGGCGCGAAGAACGGCGCGAGCCTGTTCGTGTCGCTGCTCGCCGGTTTCGAGGCCCTCCTCTACCGTCTCTCGGGCCAGGCCGACCTCGTCGTGGCCATCCCCTCGGCGGGCCAGGCGGCCGGAGGCCACCCGACGCTCGTGGGCCACTGCGTCAACACGCTGCCGGTCCGGGTGGCGGTGGACGGGGACGCCTCCTTCGCGAAGCTGCTCGGCGGGGTGCGCACCGCCATGCTCGACGCCCAGGACCACTCGCTGTTCACGCTCGGAGAGCTACTCCGCAAGCTTCCCATCCCGCGCGACCCGAGCCGCCTGCCGCTCGCCTCGGTGTGCTTCAACCTCGACCAGGGGCTCGCCGGCCCCTCGCTGGGCTTCGAGGGGCTGGAGGTCAGCTTCGGATCGAACCCGCGGCGCTTCGAGAACTTCGACCTCTTCGTGAACGCGGTCGAGCTCGGCGGCGGGGTGGTGCTCGAGATCCAGTACAACACCGACCTCTACGACGGCGCCACCGTCCGTCGCTGGGGCGAGGCGCTCGAGACGCTGCTCTCCGGGGCCGCCGACTCCCCGGAGACCCCGGTGTGGAAGCTGCCGGTCCTGCCCGCGGCGGAGGCAGCTCGGCTCGACGCCTGGAACGACACCGGCGTGACCGTTCCGCCCGCGAGCCTGCGCGAGATCGTCGAGGCCCGCGTGGCGAGGTCGCCCGGCGCGACGGCGGTGCTGCACGAGTCCGGCGAGGTGACCTACGCCGAGCTCGACGAGCGCGCGAACCGTCTGGCGCACCGCCTGCGCGAGCTCGGCGTCGGCCCGAACGTCATCGTCGGGCTGTGCCTGGAGCGCACGCCCGACATGGTGGTGGCGATGCTGGCGGTGGCGAAGGCGGGGGGCGGCTACCTTCCCCTCGACCCGACCTACCCCGCGGACCGCCTCGCCTTCATGCTCTCCGACGCCAAGGCGCCGGTGCTCGTCACGCAGGAGAGGTTGCGCGCGCTCCTTCCCGACCACCGCTCCAAGGTGGTCTCCCTCGACGGCGACGCGACCGCCCTCTCCCTGATGCCCTCCACGCCGCCGCCGGCGGCGCCGAGCGCCTCCCTAGAGGACGTGGCCTACGTCATCTACACGTCCGGCTCGACGGGGCGCCCCAAGGGCGTGCTCGTCCCCGTCCGCGCGGTGGTGAACCTGCTGCACTTCACCCGCGAGAAGCCGGGGATGTCGGAGAAGGACACGGTGGTGGCCATCACCACCCTGTCGTTCGACATCGCCGTGTTCGAGCTCTGGCTGCCGCTCGCGGTCGGGGCGAGAATCCTGCTCGCCTCCAAGGACGCCGGCGCCGACGGCGCCTTGCTGCTCGACCTCTGCCGCAAGCACGGGGCGACCATCCTGCAGGCCACGCCCGCCACCTGGCGCCTGCTCATCGGCGCCGGCTGGACGAGGGACCTGCCGCTCAAGGTGATCAGCACCGGCGAAGCCCTGCCCCTCGACCTGGGCGAGCAGCTGGTGGAGCGGTCGGACGACGTCTGGGACATGTATGGCCCCACCGAGACCACGGTGTGGTCGACCTGGTGGAAGGTGCCGCGCCCGCTCGCGCACGTGCTCATCGGCCGGCCCCTCTCTAACACGCAGCTCTATGTCCTCGACCGGCACATGCAGCGGGTGCCCATCGGCGCGGTGGGAGAGCTCTACATCGCCGGGGACGGGGTGGCGCTCGGCTATCACGACCGGCCCGAGCTGAACGCGGAACGCTTCCTCCCGGACCCGTTCCGAGCCGGCGGCCGCATGTATCGGACCGGAGACCTGGCGCGCTTCCGCGACGACGGCGAGGTGGAGTACCTCGGACGCAACGACCACCAGGTCAAGGTGCGTGGCTTCCGCATCGAGCTCGGCGAGATCGAGGCGGTGCTGGCGAAGCACCCCAACGTGAAGCAGGCCGTGATGCTGGCCCGCGAGGACCGCCCGGGCGACGTGCGCCTCGTGGCCTATGTCACCGGCAAGGAGGGGGCGGCGCCCGGCGAGGACGACCTGCGAGATCAGGCCAAGAGGGTCCTGCCGCAGTTCATGGTCCCGCAGCACTTCGTCCGCCTCGACGCCTTCCCGCTCACCCCGAACGGAAAGGTCGACAAGAAGGCCCTGCCGGCGCCGGACGCGGCGGCCTCGCGCACCGAGTACGCGCCGCCTCGCACCGAGGCCGAGAAGCGCGTCGCGGCGATGTGGGCCGAGGCGCTCGGCCTGCCCCGGGTGGGCATTCACGACAACTTCTTCCACCTGGGCGGGCACTCGCTCCTCGCCTCCCAGATGATCGCCCGCCTGGCCAGGGAGGACGGGGTGGCCGTGCCGCTCCGGAAGATCTTCGAGGCCCCGACGGTGGCGCAGTTCGCGCCGCTGCTCGCCGCCAGCCGCAAGGCCGAGCGCATCCCGCGCCTCGAGGGCAAGGGGCCCTGGCCGCTCTCGCTCGTGCAGCGGCGCCTGTGGATGCTCGAGCAGCTCGACCCGGGCCGCATGGTCTGGAACCTGCCGTCGGCCTTCCGGTTGAAGGGCCGCATCAACGTGCCGGCCCTGGAGAAGGCAGTCGAGGAGTTCGTGCGCCGCCACGAGGCCGTGCGCGCCCAGGTACGCTGGGAAGGGGACGTCCCCGTCCTGGACGTGGGGCCGGTCCCGGACCTGAAGCTCGCCGTCGAGGACCTCACCCACGTCCCCGCCGAGGCCGAGCGGCTCGAGCTGGCCCGCCGCCTCATCGTCGACGACGTGCGGCGGCCCTTCGACCTCTCGGCGGGCAAGCTCTACCGCGTCCGCCTCTTCAAGGTGGGGGAGGATGACCACCTCCTCATGTGGATCCCGCACCACTTCGCTTGGGACGGCTGGTGCTTCGACCTCTTCCTGAAGGAGGTCGACGCGCTCTACGACGCCTTCCGTCACGGGAAGCCCTCTCCGCTCAAGGCGCCGCCGGTCCGGTACTCCGACTTCGCCGCCTGGCACGAGAAGTGGCTCGAGACCCCGGAGGTCCAGAAGCAGGCGCAGTGGTGGAACGACCTGCTCGGGGAGACTCCGACGCCGCTCGAGCTGCCCACCGACCGGCCCCGGCGCCCCCGCCAGGGCGAGGACGGGGACAGCTTGCTCGTGCACGTTCCCGCCCAGGACGTCGAGGCCATCAAGGCCTTCGGCCTCGCCAACGACGCCACCATCTACATGGTGACGCTCGCCGCCTACGTGGCCCTGCTCTCCCGCTGGAGCGGCCAGGACGACGTGGTGGTGGCGACCCCCGTGCGGGGCCGCGTCCAGCCGGACGTCGAGGACGTGGTCGGCCCGTTCGTCAACACGCTGGTGCTCCGCAACCGGCTGGACGGCGCCCCGACCTTCCGGGAGCTCGTGGCGCGCGTCCGCGCCAGCTCGCTCGACGCCTTCTCCCACCAGGACGTGCCCTTCGAGCACTTGGCCATGAGCCGGAACCCCGCCTACCGGGCGTTCTTCTCGTTCCAGGACGCCCGGGGCCGACCCCGGCGCATCGGCGACCTGGACATGGTGCAGTTCCACGTGCTCCAGCCGGCGGCATCGACCGACGTGAGCCTGTGGGTGATGGAGAGCCCTGCCGGCCACCTGGCCGGCGGCCTCACCTTCGCCACCGCCATCCTCGATCGCTCGACGATGGACCAGTTCCTGAAGCAGTGGAACGTGCTGCTCCGCGACGCCGTCGCGAACCCCGACAAGCCGGTCTCCCAGCTGGCCCTCCAGCCGACCGAGGCGAGGCGCGGCCTGCTCGCCCGGGGCGAGGGGCCGGCGCTCGCCGGCGCGCGCGCCTCGGCGGCGGCTCTCGTCGACGCCTGGACCGAGCGCGACCCGCAGGTCCCGGCGGTCCTCTCGGGAGGCAAGGCGCTGACCCGCGGCGAGATCGACGCCCGGGCGAGGCGCATCGCCCAGGGGCTCTCGCCCCTGTCGGGCGGGGCCGAGCCCGCGGTGGCGGTGCTCCTCGAGCGGTCCCCCGCCGCCGTGGCGGCGGTCCTCGGCGCCTGGAAGGCCGGTCTGGCCGCGGTCCCGCTCGACCCGGCCCAGCCGCCGGAGCGCATCGGCCGCATCCTCATGGACGCCCGGCCCGCCGCGGTGGTGGCGCCCCGGTCGCTGCTTCCCACCCTGCCGGCGGGAAACTGGCGCGCGCTCGCCATCGAGGACCTGGAGACCTCTGAGGCCGCTCCGCGGCGGGAGGCTCCCGGTCCCGACGCGCTCGCGCTGGTGGTCTACGTGCCCGGCCCCGGGGGAGACCCCTGCGGCGTGGAGATCACGCAGGGCGCGCTCGCGGCAGGGCTCGTCTCCGCCCGCGAGGCGCTCGGCGTCGCCGAGGGCGAGGTCGTGGCCGCCGCCGCCCCCGCGGGCAGCCCGCGGTCGGTGCTCGAGACCTGGCTGCCGCTGGCGGTCGGGGCGCGCCTCGCGCTCGCCCCGCGCGAGGCCGTGCAGCCGCGCGCGCTGGCCGCGTTCCTCCAGGGCGCGGGCGCGAGCCTCTTCCTGGCCCCGTCCGCCGTCTTCCGCCAGCTGGTGGCGGCCGGCTTCGCCGGCGGGTCGTCGTTCCGGGCCGCGGTGGAGGCTCCGCTCGACGCCGACCTGGGGGCCGCGCTGGCCCCGCGCGCCGACGCGGTGCTCGAGGTGCTCTGCGCGCCCGAGGTGGTGGGACTGGCGGCGCTGCGGCGCGTCGACGGTGCCGGCCACGGCGCCCTGCGGGTGGCGCCCGGATTCAAGGTGCGGGTCCTCGACCGGTCCGGCGAGGCGGTGCCCGAGGGCGTGCCCGGCGAGGTCGCGGCCGGGGGCCCGGCCGTCGCCCGCGGCTATCGCGGCCGGCCGGCGCTGGCCGCCGAGCGGGGGGCCGCCGTGGACGGCGAGCGCCTCTGGCGGACCGGCGAGGTGGGCCGCTGGCACGAGGGCGACCTCGGGCTGAAGGGCCGGCGCGACGGGCGGGCGGAGGTGCGGGGCGTGCGCTTCGAGCCGGCCGAGCTGGAGGCGGCCCTCATGGCGCACGCCGCGGTGGCGGACGCGGCGGTGGCTGCGCGCGAGGACCGGCCCGGCGAGGTCCGGGTCACGGCCTACGTGGTCGCGCACCCCGGCGCGGCCTACACCGACTCCGAGCTCCGTGCGCACCTTCGCGCGCGGGTGCCCGAGGCGCTGCTCCCGCAGAACGTGGTCGAGCTCGCGGCCCTGCCGCGCCGGCCCGACGGCACCGTCGACCGCGCGGCGCTCCCGGCGCCGGCGCGGGCGTCCACCGGACCGAAGGTGGAGCCGCGGACGGATGCCGAGAAGCTGGTGGCGGCGCTCTGGCGCCAGGCGCTGGGCGTCCTGTCGGTGAGCGTCTCCGACAACTTCTTCGAGCTCGGCGGCCACTCGCTCGCCTGCCTGCAGATGCTCGCGCGACTGGAACGCGAGACCGGCAAGCGGCTGTCGCCGCGGGCGGTGCTCCTCGACTCCCTGGAGCAGCTGGCCGCGCGCGTGGGCGGCCCGGAGGGGGCCGCCCGGGCCTAGGAGGACGCGTGCAGCCGGTCTCCTTCGGGACGAGCGACCGCCAGCTCCAGGGCATCTACTACCCGCCCGAGGGAGACGCGGTGCGCGACGCGGCGGTGCTCGTCTGCGGGCCCGCCCCGCAGGAGTACATGCGAACCCACTGGGCGGTGCGGAAGCTTGCCGGGCTCCTCGCCCGGCGAGGCTTTCCGGTGATGCGGTTCGACTACTTCGGCACCGGAGATTCCGCCGGCGAGACCGAGGAGGGGCGACCGGCCCTCTGGGTCGAGGACGTGAAGGCCGCGGCGCGCGAGCTCGTCGACGTGTCCGGCGCCTATGCGCTCTCGGCGGTGGGCCTCCGGCTCGGGGCCTCGCTGGCGGCGATCGCCACGGCGGGAGGCCTCGACGTCGAGGACCTGGTTCTCTGGGAGCCGGTGGTGCACGGGCCGAGCTACCTGGAGGAGCTCCGCGCCATCGGGACGCGGAAGTACTCCGAGTTCCTGTTCCCGCCCGATCAGCGCCAGGGCTCCGGCCAGCTGCTCGGATACGCGTTCCCCTCGGAGGTCGAGGAGGAGACGCGCTCGGTGGACCTGCTGCGCTCGCTCCCGCGCGCACGGCGGCGCGTGGTGATGGCCGTCTCGGAGGAGCGGCCGGACTACATGGTGCTCAAGGCGCGCCTCGAGGAGGAGGCGCTCCGCGGCGGCGCCGGGCTCTCGTGGCGCCACGAGCCGGAGACGGCGGGTTCCGACCTCGACGGGGCGCTCCTCTCGAACGCCATCCTGGCGGCCATCGCCAGAGCGCTGGAGGAGCCATGAGGGAGCGGGCGTTCACCTTCGGCACGCACGGCAACCTCCTCGGCGTGCTCGCCGAGCCCGACCCCGCCGACGCGGTCGCGGGCGCGCCGGCGGTCCTGCTCGCCAACATGGGGGTGAACCACCGGGTGGGATCGAACCGGCTCTGGGTGAACCTGTCGCGCAGGCTGGCGCGTCAGGGGTTCCAGGTGCTGCGCTTCGACCTGTCCGGGCTGGGCGACAGTCCGCAGCGCCCGGGCTCGCACGGAGACCTCGAGCGGGCGGTGCTCGACCTCCGCGAGGCCATGGACTTCGTTCGCTCCCGCGGCGGCCCCCGGTCCTTCGTGGTCATGGGACTCTGCTCCGGTGCCGACTCGGCGCACGCCGCGGCGGTCGCCGACCCGCGCGTGAGCGCGGTGGTCTACGTCGACGGCTTCGTGTGGCGCACACCCGGATTCTGGCTCCGCTACTGGACGATCCGCAAGCTCGAGCCCTCCCGGTGGCGCCGGTACTGGCGCCGCGCCGAGGCGCGGAGGCGAGGGGGGCCTCGCGAGGCCGGGGAGGCGCCCGAGATCTTCCAGCGGGAGATGCCGACTCCCCCTCAGTTCCGACTGGACCTGTCGGCCCTGCTGGCGCGGGGAACGGCGGTGCTCGCCGTCTACACGGGCGGGCTCATGGACTACGCGTACGCCGGCCAGATCCGCGAGATGATCGGCCCGCTGGCCCGGCACCCGCTCTTCGCCACCGCCTACTTCCCCCGGGCCGACCACCTCTTCACCGACATCTCCGAGCACGAGAGGCTGCTCGAGCACCTGTGCGAGTGGATGCGCGAGCGCGCGCCGGCGGCCGGCGCGCCGATGGTGGGCGCTTGACGGGCGCCGAGCCCGAGCTCTTCCTCGAGGCCGACGGCGTCGAGGTCTGGCGGCTCGACCTGTCTCGGGCGCGGCCCCCGTCCCCGGGCGAGCTCTCGGCGGCGGAGGAGGCGCGGGCCTCGCGCCGGGCCGTCGCCGACGACCGCCGTCGCTTCGCCGCCTCGCGCGCGGCCCTGCGCAGGCTCATCGCCGCCCGCGCCGGGACCGAGCCGGGCAGCCTGGCCATCGTGGGGGGGCCGAACGACCGGCCGGTGGTCCCCGGGGGGCCCTCCTTCAGCGTGTCGCACTCCGGCGAGCTGTGGCTGTGCGCGGTCGCGAGCGGCCGGGTGCTCGGGGTGGACGCCGAGGGCGTGCGCGAGGTCCGGGAGGCGGCCGACATCGCCGCCCGCTGGTTCACCCGCGCCGAGAGGGAGCGGCTCGCCGCCGAGGGAGCCGCGGGGGACCCGCGAGCGTTCCTGCGCGGCTGGGTCCGCAAGGAGGCCTTCCTGAAGGCGCTCGGGGTGGGCTTCTCCTCGGAGGAGGCGATCCTCCTCGACCCCGACCCGGAGAAGTGGGACGTCCTGGATCTCGACCCGGCTCCCGGGTTCGTCGGCGCACTGGTCGTCAACCGTCAACCCGCCCCGGCGCCCGCCGCAGAGGGGCGCTAGTTCCGGACGGCCGCGCGGCCGCCGGGGGAGAAGCGCATGTTCGGCAAGCTCTGGAAGGACGCAGTCGAGATGGCGCGAGCCGCGAACCTCGCGCCGGGCGCGAAGTCGGCACTGAAGCTCATGCTCTCCACGGACTCCTATCGCATCCTGTTCCTCACCCGCCTCCGCGAGGGCGCGCGACGCTGGCACATCCCCGTGGTGAACCACGTGCTCCGGATGACATGCACGGCGCTCTTCGGGATCGAGATCGATCGGGACGTGGAGATGGGGGAGGGCGTCTACCTCGTGCACCCGCTCGGCGTCATCATCGGCGGCGACTCCAAGATCGGGGCGCGGGTCCGCTTCTACGGCAACAACACCGTGGGGACGGTCCGGGACGACGGCTACCCGGTCATCGAGGAGGACGTCTGGATCGGCGCCGGCGCCCGCATCCTCGGGCCGATCCGAGTCGGCGCCCGGTCCCGCATCGGGGCCAACGCGGTGGTCCTGACCGACGTACCGCCCGACCACGTGGCCGTCGGCATCCCGGCGAAGATTCACCCCCGCAAGGACCTCGAGGTTCTGCCCTCCCAGGCGACGGCGTAGCACCCGCGGGCTCGCGCCGGCGCCGGGGTCCCTGCCCGCTCCGCGGGAACGGTTAGAATGCCGTCCCGTGCGCCGGGCCGGTCTGCTCCTGCTGCTACCGCTCCTCCTCGGCTTTCCCGCCGATGCGCGGGAGCCGGCGGCGGCGTGTCCCGTCGCCGCATCGATCCGGGCCTCCGCGCTCCCGGAGGAGGCGCGACAGGTGCTCGACCGCATCGAGCGCGGCGGACCGTTCCCCTACCGCCGGGACGGGGTGACGTTCTCGAACCGCGAGAAGCTTCTTCCCGGGCGTGCCAAGGGATACTACCGCGAGTACACGGTGGCCACCCCGGGCGCCAGCGACCGGGGCGTCCGTCGCATCGTCGCCGGCGCCCGCGGGGAGCTCTACTACAGCGGCGACCACTACCGGAGCTTCCTGTGCATCGAGGGCGTGCCATGAACGAACCCTTGACGCTCCTGGCTCGGCGCCGATCCGGGGTGTACTGGGCCGGTCCCCGGCCGGACGCCGAGGCGCTCGCACGTGGAGCCGCCGCCGCGGGCTGGGATTTCGCACGGGTGGACGGTGCCTCGGCGACCGGCAAGGGCGAGTTGCTCGACGCGCTGGCGGGCGCCCTCTCGTTCCCGGAGGGGTTCGGGCGCAACTGGGACGCTCTCGAGGACTTCCTCGGCGACCTCTCCTGGCGGAAAGGCCGGGGAACGATGCTCCTGTGGTCGCCCGTCGACCCGCTGGCCCGGCGGGACCCCGCCGCGCTCGACGCCGCCCTCGACGTGCTGCGGTCCGCAGCGCGGGACTGGCGGGCGCAGGGCCGGCCCTTCCTCGCCATCCTCGGCGGGGACGAGCGCCCGCGCTCGCTCTCCGCGCGCCGCCCCCGATGAAGCCGCAAGCCGTCCGCTTCGTCCTCCTGCGCCCGCGCCGGCCCGAGAACCTCGGTGCGGTCGCGCGCGTTCTCAAGAACCTCGGGTTCGAGGACTGGGCGCTCGTCGCACCCGGGACCTATGACTTCGCGGCAGCGCGCCGGGTGGCGGTCCACGCCGAGGACCTGCTCGATCGGCCGCGCCTGGTGCCATCGCTCGACGAGGCGGTCGCCGACTGCACCTGGGTGGTGGGGACGACGTCGCGGAAGGTGAGGGGGCGGCGGCCGATCGCCCCGCTGGACGTCGGCCGCAGGCTGGCGGCGGTGCCCGGGGGGCGCCTGGCCCTCGTCTTCGGCGACGAGCGCGATGGCCTCGCCGCCGCGGAGGTGGCCCGCTGCGACGACCTCTCGACGGTCCCCACCGAGGAGGAGCAGCCGTCCCTCAACCTGGCGCAGGCGGTGGCCGTCTACTCCTACGCCGTCCGCCAGGCCTTCCTGGAGCAGGTTCCCGCGCCTCCCGCTCCCCGCGCCGCGAGCGACGGGGAACTGCGCGGGGTCGAGGAGGCCCTGCGGACGGCCCTTCGCAGGGGAGGCTTCCTCGCCGGCCCGGAGAGGCACGCAGTGCGGGACCTCGCCGCGACGCTGCGGCGGGCCCGGCTCTCCCGGCGCGAGGTCCGGCTCTGGACAGCGGCCCTTCGGCGGCTGGCGCGGACCGACAGGTAGTCGGCGGGTCGGCGCGTTCCTCCGCGGCCGCGTCGGGCGCCCGGCCGCGGCCCTACACGAGCAGCATCGAGCGGGCTAGGACGCCGAGGACCTCGCGGGCGGTGGCGAGCTGGCTCGGGGCGAGGCCCTCGAGCGCCCGCCGGGTCCGGGCCTCCACCGTCCCCGGCGAGATGCGCGCGACGCGCCTGCCCTTGGCCGTGAGGTTGAGCACGGCCCGGCGCGAGTCGAGCGGGTGGGGCTCGCGCCTGAGCAGGCCGCGCTGCCCGAGGCGCCGGAGCACGCCCGTGAGCGAGCTCGGATGCAGGTGCAGGACCCGGGCGAGCTCGCCGGCCGAGATCCCGGGCGCCTGCTCGACGATGCGAAGTGCGAGGAACTGAGGGCCCGTCGTGCCGAGCCGGCGCTGCATGTCCCTCGATGCGCGCGCGAGCGCGTGGTCCACTTCCCACAGGGAGCGAAGGAAGATCAGAACCGGATCGAGCCGTTCGAGCGGCCCGGCCGACGGGCCAGGCGCCTCTTTCGTTCCAAGTGGGTTCGGCATGTGGCCCTCGGTTCATGAGCTACCACACGTCTCTCCCAGAAGTGAAGGACGACCGCTGCTGCGTCCGGCCGTGCCGGCCTCGCGCGACGGCCCTGCCTCTGGCACCATCAGAGGTGCCATGGCCGCCACCGCCCGCCCTCGCCGAAGCGCGCTCTACATGCCCGGCTCGAATCCCCGGGCACTCGAGAAGGCCCGAGCATTGCCCGCCGACGTCCTGCTGCTCGATCTGGAGGACGCCGTGGCTCCCGCCGCCAAGGAGGAGGCGCGGGAGCTCGTGGTCGAGGCAGTGGCCCGCGGAGGCTACGGCCGGCGCGAGGTCGTCATCCGGGTGAACGTCCTCGACTCCTCCTGGGGCGAGGCCGACCTCCGTGCGGCGGCCCGCTCCGGGGCCGATGCGGTGCTGTTGCCGAAGGTGGAGAGCGGCGAGGCGGTGCGGGAGGCGGAGGCACGTCTCGCGTCCGCCGGCGCGCCGGGCAGCCAGGCGATCTGGGCCATGATCGAGACCCCCCGCGGAGTCCTGCGGGCGGCGGAGGTCGCCGCGTCCACGCCCAGGCTCGCGTGCCTCGTGGTGGGGACGTCGGACCTGGTGAAGGACCTCCACGCACGGCACACGGCCCTTCGCCTGGAGGTCCTCGCGAGCCTGTCCCTCACCCTGCTGGCGGCCCGGGCGCACGGGCTGGCGGCTCTCGACGGAGTGCACCTCGACCTCTCCGACGACGCCGGCTTCGAGGCCTCCTGCCGGCAGGGGGCCGAGCTCGGCTTCGACGGCAAGACGCTCATCCATCCCCGCACCATCGCGGCAGCGAACCGGTTCTTCGCCCCGGGCGCGGAACGGGTCGAGGAGGCCCGGCGCATCGTGGCGGCGCACGCGGAGGCGCAGTCCCGGGGCCTCGGCGTGGTCGTGGTCGAGGGGAGGCTCGTCGAGGCGCTGCACGTGCAGGAGGCGAGGCGCATCCTGGCGCTCGCGGAGGCCATCGCTCTCGGGTGAGGGCCGCGCGAGCGCGGACGCACTCGACCGCGGTCAGGGAAGCTGGGCGCGGAAGGTCACGTAGACTCTCGATTTCCCCACGGAGATGGGGTTCGCGAGGAGGTAGAACGCGAGTTCCCTCGCCCATTCGGCGCCGAGGATCCGCCCCACCACCTCCCGCGGATCGAGCCGGGCCCCCCGGGCCGCATTCAGGTCCGGGCCCAGGAGCCCCTTCATTCGCGCGGTCGCGTCGAGCTGGAGGGAAGGCGCCGAGGGCGCGCGGAGTCGAGCGTCGTCGGCCTCTCCGCGAGCGGCAGGGCCGGCGAGGAGAGCTGCCGCCAACGCGAGCGATCTGCCGATGACCGAGAGGGATGTGTGGGATCTCATGACCGTTCTCCCGCAGTGACCACGCACGGGAGAACGGGGAGCCGGCGCGTTCTGACCTCGGGAGGTCGGCGCCCGGCCGAGTGCTCGCGGACCCCGTTCGCCTCCCCGTCGAGATCGGGCGATTCGGCCTCTGCCCGCTGCCGAGGTCACGCGCCGGCACGTCGGCGACCGCGCCTTCGGCACCGTGGCCCGGGCGCGACGCGGATGGGCTCGTTCCGGACCTCGGGTCTTCGGAGGGGATCCCGTGCCGACGGCGAGGCCCGCCGCAGCTAGGAGCGCGCGAAGACAACCTCGAGGAAGGTGCTGGGGGTGCTGCTGAGCGCCGCGCGCACGCACCGGAGATAGCAGCTCGGGCCCCAGAGCCGGATGATGGTGAGCGAGTGCTTCAGCACGTCCTTGCCA
>Ga0335071_10002510_pt1 | contig 19657 bp, 20 predicted proteins | sample Lox_Sample_15_FD_206724 | JGI IMG/M metagenome (GOLD analysis project Ga0335071, IMG submission 206724) | Soil microbial communities from Loxahatchee National Wildlife Refuge, Florida, United States - Lox_Sample_1.5 | ecosystem: Environmental > Terrestrial > Soil > Wetlands | place: USA...
CGAATCCGGTTATCTTTGCCGGGCGGGAAGCCGGCGGGAAGTCCTTCTCCCGCCGGCTTATTCCCATCAACCCATCGGAGGGGCGGAGAAGGACTCAGCCGATCTTCTTCTCGAGCAGTTCGACGATCGTATCGAGCAGCGCCGGGGAAACTTGGCTGGTTGTGGCGGCGAGCTGGCTGCTTGCCGACTGGGTGGCGCTGGCCTGCACCAGGCTGCCGGTCATACTGCCGGTCGAGGCGGATATCCCGCCTCCCAGGTCGGTCGGGGGAGTCCCGCCGCCCGGTCCGCCGCCTGCTGGCGCTCCCGTATCGGTACCAGCCTGAGGTTGAGCCGAAGATCCACTGGCGACGCTCGTCGCGCCGGATGCGCTTGTCGCGGAACCGGCTGCGGCCATCTCGGCAGCCAGGTCGCTTTCGGTCAGCTTCATGGCGGTGATGCCGGCGAGTTGTTTCGTGCTCATGGTGCCCTTGATCTGGTCGATTACGGCATTGATCTCTTCGGAGGCGGCCGTGTTGCTGCTTGCCAGGGACTGGAGGGTTTCCCAGAGCGGGAGGAGCTGCTTTGCCTGGTCCGCAGTGACGGCCAGGTCGGTCCCTTCGAGCTTGAGCGTGCCGACCAGGAGTTGCCCTTCCGTGGAAAGGCTGGTTGCGCTTGCGGTTGTGCCGCTGGTGCCGGTCGAGCTGTTGCAGGCGGCCAGGGCCAGCAGGGTTGCGATGACGATCGAAGCATAGATTGATTTTTTCATTTCTGTCTCCTGATTTCCATCTTTTCTTCAGGATATCAAACAGGTATTTGGATTTCGTTTAGAACTGATGCGAATTTGATTGCAATATTTCGAAGCGGCAGGTCGAGAAAAAAGGCCATCGGGATTTGGACGATGGCCTTCGTTTTCAGGATGGACTATTTGATTTTCTTCTGGAGCAATTCGATCAGCGCATTTAGGAGGGGCGCCGGGACCCGGTTCGCCATGCCGTTGGATGGAAAGGCTTGGGGGGTGCCGGAAGCGCTGTTCGGCCCTCCGCCGAAGCCCGGATCACTGCCCCCGTTCGACGGGAAGCCGCCCGAAGGCGCCCCCCCGGCTGGAGGCCCGCCGGCGCCGCCCGGACCGCCCTGTGAGCTGTTCCCGCTGTTGGGCAATCCGCCCAGTTGCATCGGGGTGGTCGTGGAGCTGGCGCCGTTGGGCGAAAGGCCCGCCTGGCCCATCAGCGACATCATATCCTGCTGGGTCAGTTTCATGGCGGTGATCTTGTCCATTTGGGCGGCTGTCATCGTGCCCTTGATCTGGTCGACCACGGCATCGATTTCTTCGGAGGCGGCCGTGTTGCTGGTGGAGAGGGACTGGAGGGTCTGCCAGAGCGGCAGCAGTTGTTTGGCCTGGTCGGCTGTGACGGCCTGGTCGGTCCCTTCCAACTTGAACGTGCCGACCAGGAGCTCCACTTCCGAGGACAACGGCGCGGAGCTTTTGCCGGACGCCTGGCTGGCGGTCTTACTGCAGGCCGCCAGTCCAAACAGGAGCAGGCCGAGGCTAAATGCGAGAGTAATTCTTTTCATGGGATGGTTTCTCCTTGTTCGTTGAATGGGGTCGTGCGGACGATTGTCCGCACGGCCCCTGGATACACATGGATTGTTTTGGATTCGCCGCGTTCTTGCTACGGGGCTTATTCGTGGCGCAGGGCGTCGATCGGGTCGAGTTGGGCGGCCTGGTTGGCGGGATAGAAGCCGAAGAAGGCGCCCACGGCTGCCGCCGAACCGAAGGCCAGCAGGATCGAGCTGGGGACGATGACGGTGCGCATGCTGGATGCCAGTCCGAAGACCCAGGCGCCGCCGATGCCGACCGCCGCGCCGATCAAGCCGCCGACCAGGCTCATCAGCAGCGCCTCGGTCAGGAACTGCCAGCGGATATCAGCCGGAGTGGCGCCGATCGACTGACGGACGCCGATCTCACGGGTCCGCTCGGTCACGCTGACCAGCATGATGTTCATGATGCCGATTCCGCCGACGATCAGCGAGACGCCTGCTACCCAGGCCAGCAGCGAGCGGAAAGCCGAGGTGGTCGATTCCTGGGTCTTGATGATGTCCTGCTGGGTGGTGATCGTAAAGGAATTCGAGGCGACCGTCACATTGTGGCGCTTGGCGAGCAGGATCTGGATCTGCAAAATGACGTTATCCATGTTGGCCTTCGGGTCGACTTGGACGAATACCATCCGGATCGTGTCGCCTTTGATCCTGGAAAAAGGCGTCCGGGCGAACTTGTCGAGCATGACCGATATGGGAATATAGGCGCGCGTGTCGTAATCCACTTCGCCGACGGTCCCCTTTGCATCCAGGACGCCGATCACCGTCAGGCGGGTGGTGCTTACCAGGATCGTCTGGCCGACCGGGTCGGTTGTGCCGAACAATTCGGTCGCCAGTTTGGATCCGAGCACGACTACTTTTTTCTTGCTCGAGACGTCCTCGTCGGTGAAGAATCGTCCGCTGGCGACCGTGATCGCCCGGACCGTCTGGAAATCGGGAGATGCACCGGTGATCGAAATACTGTCCAACGAGATGGCTCCGGTCTTGACCGTTTCGGAGGCGTCCTGTTCCACGACGACGCCGGTCACCCCGGAAATGGAGTCGGCGATGGCCGTGGCATCGTCATAGACCAGTTCGGTGCCGCTGCTCGCCCCGGGTCCCATTCGCGTGAAGGCCGAGGAGACGAAGATCAGGTTCGTGCCCAGGCTGGTGATCTGGTCGCTGATCGTGGCTTCCGTCCCGGCGCTGATGGCGATCATGATGATGACCGCCGCGACGCCGATGATGATGCCCAGCATGGTCAGCAGGGACCGGATCTTGTTCTTGCGCATGGCTTCCCATGCAATCCGTAATACTTCAACTGGTCGCATAATTCACTTCTTTCCTGGCAGCCGGGAGAGGCTTCTTGCCGTTATGGACGATGGTGTCGATTTGGCCGTCCTTCAGGTGGATGGTCCGTTCGGTGTGGGCGGCGACGATCGGGTCGTGGGTGACGATGACGATGGTTGCTTTTTGCTGGTGGAGCTTGTCCAGCAGGAGCATGATCTCTTCGCCGGAGCGGCTGTCCAGGTTGCCGGTGGGTTCGTCGGCGATGATCACGACCGGATCGTTGATCAATGCCCGGGCGATCGCCACCCGCTGCTGCTGGCCGCCGGAGAGCTCCTGGGGCTGGTGGTCCATCCGGTCGCCCAGCCCGACCGCCTCGAGCATTTCCCGGCCAAGCTGCTCCCATTTCTCGGGCGGATGTTTGTGGGTGCGGTCGTAAAGGAGCGGCAAGACCACGTTACGCAGGGCGGTCGTGCGGGCCAGCAGGTTATAGGATTGGAAGATGTAACCCAATTTGCGGTTGCGGATGGCGGCCAGCTGGACCTTGTCCAGGCCGCTGACATCCTCGCCGTCCAGGATGTACTTGCCGGAGGTGGGCGTGGCCAGGCAGCCGAGGATATTCATCAGCGTGCTCTTGCCCGATCCGGAAGGCCCCATGATGGCGACGAACTCTCCGGCGTTGATTCGCAGGCTGACGTGGTCCAGGGCGGTCACACTGATCCCGTCCATGCCATAGACTTTCGTCAGGTCGACGGTTTCGATGATCGTACGCGGGCCGGTCATTATTTGGTCTCCACGATGCCCGTCGTGACCACATCCCCGGCGTTCACGCCCGACTTGATCACGGCAAACGTGTCGTCCTTCAAGCCGACTTCCACGGTCCGCAGGGTCGGCTTGCCGTCGACCATCACGAAAACCGTGTAGCTTCCGTCGGAGAGCTGGTGCAGGGCTTCGACCGGCACCAGGACCGCGTCGCTGGCCTGCCCGGAGATGACGTCGATGGCGGCTTCCACTCCCACCGGCAGCCCGATCTCGCTGACGGAGTTCTGCAGTTCGGCAAAGCCTTCGACCATGGAGGAGCCCTGGACCGAAACCAGGCCTGGCATGACCTGGGTCACGGTTCCGGAGAAGGTCTTGCCGTTCAGGGCGTCGAAGGTAACGCTCACCTCGTACCCGACCTTGACGTTCGTCCAATCGCTCGAGTCCATGTAGAACTGGATGTTCGCCGTGCTCAAGTCGTCGATGGTCATAATCGTGCCTGAGGCGGCCTGCCCGAGCGTGGCATTGAGGGTCATCACGGTCCCGGAGATGGGCGCGTAGAGTTTGGTGGCATCCAGATTCTCCTGGGCGGTCTGGACTGCCAGCTTGGCCTGGCGGAACTGCTCGAGCGCCGAGCCGCTGGCATCCTCGGCGACGGTCCCGCCGGTGATGGCGGTCAGATAGTTCTTGGCGTTTTCCAGGTCAGCATTGGCCAGGTCGAGAGCCGCCTGGGCTGCATCGTACTGGCGCTGGGTGGGTTTTTGGGAATACAGGCTGTAATAGAACGAGGCGGTTTTATAAGCCTGCTGGGCGGTGTAGAGGTTTTGGTAGAGCTGCGCCTCCCGGGTGTTGTTGATGTATTCGCCGACGTTGGCGCCGTCATAGGCGGATTGGGCCTTGTCCAGTTGGTCCTTGGCCATGACCAGTTTGGCGTAATACTCCTGGGCCAGCGCGGCGTTCTGCCAGTTTTTCAGGCTGTTCAAGGTGACCTGGGCGTTATAGACGGTCAGCTCGTCGGCCGCAATCGTCTGTTGGGCCGTGGCGACAGCTTCCGCGGAGGTCATCTGCTGCAGGGCGGCCTTGGCATTTTCCAGGGCGGTCTGCTGGGAGGATGCATCCAGCTCGGCGAGAAGCTCGCCCTTATCCACCTGGTCGCCCAGCTTGACGTAAAGGTTGGTGATCTTGCCGGTCGTGTCGAAGCTGACGGAGGCTTCGGAAGCGGCCACCAGGTAGCCGGTCCCGCTGGCCTCCAGGACCAGGCTGCCTTTGCGGGCTGTGGCCGTCTGGAGCGTGGCGGTTTGGGTCGCGGCAGTCTTGACCTGGTTCGCTTTGACAACGGCAAAACTGCCCGCCCCAATCCCGACGACGAGCACGGCCAGGGCCGTCCAGCGAACCCACTTCGGCCAGCCTACAAAAAAGGCGGTCAGGCGGCGGGGTTTCTCTGAGTTGCGGATGTTTTTGATTAGTTCGGATAAGCGTGGGAAGATTGAACTCATGGTTTCACCTCTTTCGTTTTTGATATCGCCCCCAGAATATCAAAGCCATGTTCAGTTTTTGTTTAGAAATCGAGATAATCTGATTGAGGTTTGTCCCTCCCGGCCCACTTAAAAATTCTGTAATCGGGTTCTAAGCAGGCGCGCCTTGACAGTCGGGGGGAGAAGTTTTATCATAAACATACCGACTGGTCGGTATGTTTATTTGAGGAGCCTTTATGCCACAACAACGCGGGGAAGAGACCCGGGGGCGCATCCTGGATGCGGCAGTGCGAAAGTTCGCCATCGCAGGATATGACGCTGCCAGTGTGGACGATATCTGCGCAGAGGCAGGGGTGAGCAAGGGCGCCTTCTATCATCATTTCCCCAGCAAGCAGGCGGTCTTCCTGGCCCTGATGAACGGCTGGCTATCGATGATCAACATGGGCATCGATGCGGTTCGCAAGGATACCGTTCCGGAAACCCTGGTCGAGATGACCAACCTCCTGCCGGGGGTCTTTGCCGCCGCCGAAGACCGCATGCCGATGTTCCTGGAATTCTGGCTGCAGGCCAGCCGCGATGAAAAGATCTGGCAGGCCGTGATCGCTCCCTACCGGCATTATCAAGAACGCTTCACAAAACTGGTCCAGGAAGGGATCGCTGAAGGCTCCCTCAAGCCGGTCGAACCGCAAATCGCCGCCCAGGTGATCGTGTCCCTGGCAGTCGGTTTGGTGTTACAAGGAGTGTTGGACCCGCACAGCGCGGATTGGGCGAAAGTCGCCGAACAGAGCATGCAAATTTTGATGAATGGGCTGGCGAAGAACTGATCGTTCGTCTGCCAAAGGAGCGAAGAACATGATACTGGTCACAGGTGCCACCGGTCACATCGGGAATGTGCTGGTCCGCAGGTTGGTCGAAAAAGGGGAGACCGTCCGGGCCCTGGTTTGGCGCGGCGAGGACACCACGCCCCTCAAAGGCCTGGACGTGGAGCCGGTCGAGGGGGACGTGCTCGACCCGGCCAGCCTGAAGGCTGCCTTCCAGGGCATCGAAAGGGTATTCCATCTGGCCGGCATCATCTCGATCATGCCGGGGGAGAATTCGATGGTTCGGCGCGTCAACGTCGAAGGCACGCGCAACATCCTGGAAGCTGCCCGCCAGGCAGGCGTCAAGCGCCTGCTGTACACCAGTTCCATCCACGCCATCCGGCGCGCCCCGCACGGGACGACCATCGACGAGACCCTGCCGTTCGACCCGGAAAATCCCTACGGGGCGTACGACCGCTCGAAGGCGGAGGCCAGCCTGGAAGTCCAGGAAGCGGCTGCGGCCGGCCTGGACGCGGTCATCGTCTGCCCGACCGGCGTCATCGGCCCATACGACTTCCGCCGCTCGGAGATGGGCGAGGTCATTCGGGGCGCGGCCGAAGCCCATCCGATGTTCTACGTCGACGGCGCCTACGATTTTGTCGACGTGCGGGATGTGGCCGAAGGGATGTTGCTGGCCGAGGCCAAGGGGCGGGCGGGGGAAAGCTACCTGCTCTCCGGGCACAAGCTTACCGTGCGCGACCTGATCGAAGGCGTCCGGGGCGTGACCGGGAAGGCCTTCACGAACATCAAGATCCCGTTCGGGCTGGCTGAATTCGTCGCCAAGATCACTCCCACCTATTATCGTCTGTCCAAGGCCAAACCGCGCATCACTCCGTACTCCTTGGAAGTGCTGCAGAGCAATTCGAACATCAGCCACGCCAAGGCGACGAGGGAACTCGGCTTCAAGCCCCGGCCGGTGGCCGAGACGATCGCCGACACCGTTCGCTGGTTCCTCGAGAATCGACCATCCAGGTCGGCCGCCTAGGCCGGCTTTTCACGGAGCGCTCATGCAATACCTGTTCCAGCATCCCATGCCGATCCCCTGGCTCCTGGCCGACCTGCTGACCCTGTCCATCACGCTGGTATTGGTGGGCTTCCTCGTCCACAGGAGCCGCCACCCGGTCGTGGTCCTTTTGGAATGTTTTGCCTTTGTGTTCCTCTACGCCAGCATCTACGAGAATTTCGCGGTCGTCCAGGGCTGGTACGTTTACGGCCGCTCCCTGCTGATGATCGGGGACGTGCCGCTCTCGGTGCCGCTGCTCGAGATGGACGTGCTGGTCACGGCCCTCTGGTTGCTCGAAAAGATGGAGATCCCGACCTGGTGCAAGCCGTTCATCGTTGGATTCTTCGGGATGTTGCAGGATTTTTCCCTGGACCCGTATACCGTCCGGCAGGTCTTCACGGTCGACGGCCTGACCAGCGGCCGCTGGACCTGGCTGCTCCAACCCGGGATGGCGAACATTTACAAGGTCCCGGTGTACAACTTCCCGGGCTGGATGCTGATCCTGATGTACGCGGCCGTCTACCTGCTCTTGGGTCGGGCTTGGTTCAAGCGCTCCGGCTACAAACCCGTCGTGGGATACGTCTATCCGTTCCTGGCCATCCTTCTGGCCCTGATCACCCTGGTCACGCCGCTCTCGCAATTCCTGCTCTGGCTGGCGCCGTTCTTCACCAAGGGCAGCTCCGCCGAATGGATCATGCTGGCCTTTTTCCTTCTGCTGCCGACCGTCCTTCTGGCCGGCTTCTGGCGCGGGCGGATGAAGCAGCCGGTCAGCTTTCGGGAGGATTTGCCCGCCTTCCTGGTGATCGGCCTGTTCCACCTTTCCGATATCCTTTTTACACTGGCCGGCGGATATACCGAGATCCTGTGGCTGATCCTGCTGGTGAGCGCCGTCCATTGGACCCTGCTCGGTTGGATCTATTTTGCCGGGAGGAGACGAAAGCCCTCCGGGAAGGAGCTGCTCCTCGAGCCATGAACCAGGATTGGGAAGGGAAACTTGCTTTGGTAACCGGCGCCTCTTCGGGCATCGGCGCCGCCACGGCCAGGCGACTGGCCAGCCAGGGATTGCGCGTGGTCCTGGTGGCCCGCCGGCTGGATCGGCTGCACTCGCTGGCGGAGGAGATCCGCCGCTGCGGGGGCCGGGCTGAGGTGATTGCCGCGGACCTGACTGATGAAACCGACCGGGCCTGCCTGTTCGCCGAGGTCGAATCCCGCTTTGGCAAGGTGGATGTGCTGGTCAACAATGCCGGCCTGGGCTGGTATGGCTATGGTGATGAAATGCCGTGGAAAACGGCCTGGGAGATGATGCAGGTCAACGTCGAGGCGGTCGTGCAATTGAGCCTGTCCTTCCTCGGGAATATGCGCCGCAGGAATGCGGGTCATATCATCAACATCGGCTCGATCTCCGGGAGCCTCCCGAGCCAGGGGATCGCCCTCTATGGCGCCACCAAATCCTTCCTGGACAATTTCACCACCGCCCTGCACCGGGAACTGACCGGGACGCGCGTCCACGTCAGCGTGGTGCGGGTGGGGCCGGTGCGGACCGAGTTTGGGGAGGCCGCCCTGACCCGGGAAGGCAGCGGTCACGTCCCGACGGAACACATCGGTGTGACGGCCGACCACGTGGCTTGGCAGGTCTGGAAGCTCCTGCTGCACCCGCGCCGGGTGGTCTACGTCCCCGGCTGGCTGCGGGTGGTCCCGTGGGCCGAGCTTGCCTTTGGCTGGATCATCGACCGGGTGGGGCCGCTGTTGTTGCGGAAACAAAAAAACGAAGGTTGATAAAAAAAGGACCGGCTCTTGAATGAGCCGGTCCCCTTATTGGACCGTTATTCTTTCCCTGCTACGTTCATTTCAGGAACCAAAATGTATGGGGCGTGAAAGGTGCTGTAGACCCACTGGGATTCCCGGCTGACGGTAATCCCCTCCTTGAGCAGGTCATAGACGTTGCCGGCGATCGACAGGTCCTTGACCCGTCCGACGATCTCGCCGTTCTCGATCTTGAAGGCCAGGGCGAGCGGGTTGGAGAATGCGCCCGAGATGATATTGCCCTGTCCCAGGCCGAGCAGGTCTTCGACCAGGATGCCTTCCCGGATGCCGGCCAGCATCTCTTTCAGCGTGGTTTCGCCCGGCTGGATGCAGAAATTGGTGAAGGAGGGCTCGGGCGGATTGAAGAGGCCGCGCGAGGCGTTGCCGGTCGAATCCACTCCGCACTGGGCGGCGGTTTTCAGGTCGTAGATGAACCCCTTCAAGACACCTTTGTCCACCAGTACATTCCGGCGGCGGGGCGTGCCCTCGTCGTCGTAGCTGGCGCTGGCAAACATGCCGTCGATCGTCCCGTCGTCGACGAGGCTGATCTTTTCATCGAACAGCTTCTCGCCGAGCTTGCCGGCCAGCGGCGAGGTGCCTTTGTAGACCTCTTTGCCGTTCAGTCCCTGGGTCAATGGAAGGCCGAGGGCCAGCGTGCCGCTGGGGGCGAACAGGACCGGCATCCGGCCCGGCTGGATGGTGGTGATGGTGCGGGCTTTCTTCAGTTTTTCGACCAGCCGGCGGGCGAAATCGAGATAATCCTCATCCCAGAGGGTGGTGCCCAACTGGTCGTACAGGATCAGGACGTCGTCGCCTTCGATCCGGTCGATCTCCAGCCCGAGGGAAAGGGGGGAGGCCCGGAAGGAGACATCCAGGCCGGTTTGGTTGCGGATGTTGGCCGTTGCCAGGCTGCGCTCCAGGCTGATGTTGCAGCGCGCCTGCGGCTCGACGGGCAGGACCAGGTCGAGGATCTCCCGTCCGACCTCGACCAGCCGGGGGATGGGCAGGTCGGCGACGGCCGGGTCGTAGGTCCGGACGGCCGGCGCCGGCCGGGATTCCGGAAAGGAGAAGGACGCCGGATCACCGTAGGAGGCCGATTCGAGCGCGTTGACGGCCAGTTTATCGCCGGCGGTTTCATCCGTGGAGGCGGCAAAACCGAGTCGTCCCTTGCGGATGACCCGCACTGCCGTACCTTTGGTCTCGGCGACGGTGCAGGTTTTCAGCTGGTTGGCTTCGTACTCGACCGTGGTTTTTTCGTTCTGCAGGCTGACCACTTCCACCTGGTCGGCCTGTTTTTTGAGTTGGGTCAGGATATCCATGCAGCCCTCCCGTTATTCGCCGCCGATGACGACGTTTTGAATGCGGATGTGCGGCGCGCCCATCCCGACCGGCAGGGGATACTGGTTGCCCTTTCCGCAGCCGCCGCCCGTGTTCAGCCATTTGAAGTCGTTCCCAATGGCATCGATATTCTCCAGGGTGGTGAAGAGGTTTCCAGCCAGGATGACATCCTTGACCATCTCGGCCAGCTTCCCATCCCGAATCATGTAGGCATATCCGGAGCTGAAGGAGAAGTTCTCCAGCTGAGTCTGGCCGCCGTAGGCTTCGCAGGCGTAGATGCCGAGCGGGATGTCCCTGATCATGTCCTCGAATGAGGTGGCGCCGTTTTCGATTCCTGTATTCGTCATTCGCACGATCGGGGCGAAGCGGTAATTGATCGCCCGGGCGTTGCCCGAGGCCGATTCACCCATCCTGGCGGCGGTCTGGCGGGAGTGCAGCCGCCCGACCAGCTCTCCGTCCCGGATCAGCCAGTTGCGCTGGGCCGGGGTGCCTTCGTCGTCGAACAGGGTGGTGCCGCGCTGGTGTGGGATCGAGCCGTCGTCGAAGGCGTTCAGGATCCCCTTGCCGAACCGCCGACCCAGTCTCATCATCTCCCGCGCCTTGGGATTCTCATAGACGAAATCCGCCTCGGAGAGGTGCCCGAACGCCTCGTGGATGAAGACTCCCGCCAGCATCTGGTCAGCGACCACGGTATACTGGCCGGCCTTGACCGGTTTGGCCGAGAGCAGCTCGACGGCGTGGCTGGCGACCATCCTGACCATATCGTCCTTGTCGAGGACGAACTCGTAGCCCTGGGTGGTGGAAAAGGAATCGTGGGCCTGCTGGACGTTGTCGCCGTCCCGGGCGATGGCGGTCGCTCCGACGACCACGGAGGGACGGTCCTGTTCGATGTAAGTCCCTTCGGAATTTGCCAGGATGACCTTGGTGAAGGCGTCGCTGTAAACGGCCGAGGTGTCGACGATCTTGTCACTGGCGCCGAGCAGGGATTGGTTATAGCGTTCCGCCAGGGCTTTTTTCTCAGCCAGGGAAATATCCCGGAAGTCGCGCTTCAGGTCTGCCGTCATGACTTGCTGGACCGGCTCGACCGGGGCCAGCTCGATCGGCTCGGGCACCGACCCGACCCGGGCGCACTCGGTCGCCTGGTCGACCTTGTTGAGCAGGTCGTCCAGGTCGTTGAAGGTGGCCACGCCCCAGCCTTTGTCCTTGATCAGGCAGCGGACGATGCCGCCCTTGTCGATGTTGGCATTGGCGACTTCCAGTTCCTTGCCGCGGAAGACGACCCGGGTGGTTTCCTTTTCTTCGATGCGGATTTCGGTGTAGTCGGCCCGGCTGTGTTTCAGGGCTTCTTGAATGTGGTCACGCATGCTTGCCTCCTTGTCTGGATGTTTTTCGATGGGGATTGGTCTTTTAACAATTCGCAGCCCGGGATGGGCGTCAATCGGCCGGCGAGCCCTCGGCTGCCGGCGTCGCGGCCGGCACCTGGTCGTGGTCTGGCAGGAGGTCTTCGACGTGCCGGATGACCGGGACGAAAAGGGCGGCGCAGGCGATCAGGGCGGTCAACAATCCGCACAGGGTGATCAACATTCCCATGCCTGCTCCGGACCCGCTGCCGAACCATCCGCCGAAGGTTTGCGATAAGCCGGTCTGGGCCTTCATCGCCGGCTCGAGGACGAAATCGGCCAGCGTCCCGGCGATGACCGGCGCAATCGGCTGGAGCAGTTGGGCGATGAAGCGCCGGGTGGCAAAGACGCGCCCCTGCACATCCGGGGCGACCTTGGATTGCCAGATGGCCTGGCTGGAGCCGTTGATCAGCGGCACGAAGAGCATCATCAGCATCCCGGCCGGGATCCAGATGGCCAGGCTCCTGCCAAAGCCGAACAAAGTCATCCCGAGCAGGCTGGAGAAGAACCAGCCGGCGATGATCCCGTTGATCCGGCGTTTGAAGCCTCCCCAGGCGCTCATCAAGACCGCGCCAACCACGCCCGCCACGGCGGCGAAGGATTGGGCGGTTCCCAGCATGATGCTGTTGTTATTCGTCCGGGCAAGGATGGCGGGGGCGATCAGCGTAAACGCCATGCCGGTAAAGAGGTTGCCGAGCAGGAAGAGGGTCAGCAGGCCGGTCAGGCTGGGTCGGCTGAAGATGTATTTGAAGCCGAAGGCGGATTCCTTCCAGATGTTGCTGCGGGCCTTCTGGCCTTCCTGGCTGGGCGGCGGTTGGGGCACGAAAACGACCGCCAGGGCGAGGATCGCCAGGCCGTAGGTAACCACATCGATGGTCAGGATGCCGGCCAGCTTGATGAAGCCGATCAGCGCACCGGCCAAAACCGGGGCGATCACGCCCGGACCGACGTCGACGAGCGACATCATCCCGTTGGCCCGTCCATACTGTTTTTTGGAGACCATGGTAGTGATGGCGGCGGAATACGCCGGCCATTGGAAGGCGTTCACCAGCCCTTGGAAGATCACGGCCACATAGATATGCCAGAGCTGCAAGACGCCCATGACCTGCAGGACCAGGATGCCGGCGGTCGCCAGCCCGGCGCCGATGTCGCTGACCATCATCATCAGCTTGCGGCTGTAGCGGTCGACCATCACGCCGGCGATCGGCGAGATCAGCAGGTAGGGGGTCACCCAGAAGACGTTTGCCAGGCCGAGGGCGGTGGCGCTACTGGTTTTTTCGTATATCCATATGGTCATGGCGAAGCCGGTCATCTGGGTGGCGATGACCGAGACCAGTTGGCCGATCCAGATCAGGGCGAAGGCGAACATGCCCTGGGGTTGGTGCGATTTCGACGATTGAGCGATTGCCATGAATGTCTACCTTTGGTTACTTTTACGCGCTCGCCAAAACGGATTAAACGCGTCATCCCCAGGATTTGTTGGGGATGACGTTGAGGAGGAAATCGCTTGACCTTCCACCCGGTCACGAGACCAGGGAGAGGTTTCCGGAGACGCTGTTCAAGTATAGCTTGACGCCGCCGCCCTGGACCTCCAGGGTCTGGCGCCCGTTCTGGCGGGTGGTGGAGGTGGCCGGAAGCTTGGTCGAAAGGCTGCCGCTGATGGCGTGCAGTTCTGCTTCGCAGCGGGATTCGGCCGGCACCTTCAATTCCACGTTGCCTGAGACGGAGTTGAAGCGGTAGGGACCGCTTCCCAGGGCCGTCTGCAGGGACATGTCGCCGCTGACGGTGGTGGCTTCGGCGGAGGGCAGGCTGGATTCTTCGCAGGACACCCGCCCGGAAACGGTATCCAGGTGCAGTTTGCCGTTCAGCTGCTTGCCCGAGATCTGTCCGCTGACCGTGTTGATGTGCATTTCACCGGCTAGGTTTGCCAGTTCCAGCGCGCCGCTGACGGTCTTGGCGTTCACCGGCCCGGTCAGGTCGCGCAAGGTCAGTTCGCCGCTGACGGTGGTGAAGCTGAACTCGCCTTCGAAGCCGGCGGCGAAGGTGTCGCTGCTGACCGCGTTCGTTTTCAGGGAGCACTGATGGGGTACTTCGACTACGTAGTCGACGCGGCAGGGGAAGGAGCCGATCAGCCAGCTCCAGCCGCCGTCCGGGAAATGCGTGGCGACCTTGACGGTCCCATCCGCTTCCTGGCTGAGCTCGACTTCGGTCCGGCTGGCGTCGCCGCTGTTCTCATGCTTGACGGCAGTGACGTGGATCTGTCCATCCTGCCCAGCCTTGATCTCTACCGAACCGCGAATGTTGCTGAGGTTCAGGCGGGCCGGTGAAGTGACGGTGAATGTTTTTTCGATCGTTTCAGACATGGCAAACTCCTGTTTCTTCTGGTTGAATTCCAGCTAGATTAAACCATTCCTGCTCCAAAGCTGCCTATTGGCCGCCTATCAATCCGCTATTATTCAACGAATATTTCGACGTGTTCCCCGTCCTCATCGTCGGTGACGTCGATGATCTTCCCGGTCATGCCGGAGCGCAGGGCGTTCATCAGCTCATCCATGTTGACGCCATCGATCTCCGGGGCAAAGTGCGCGCCGATCTTCATCCCTGCTTCCATCAGGCTGATCGGGATCTGGACGGTGGCCTTCGATCGGCCGCTGGAAACATCGGTCACGCGCACCCGCAGCCACTTGGCGCCGCTGGCCGATAGTCCGCCCAGGGGCCGATTGGCGCTTGCCAGGGCCGACAGAAGCTTCGCCCCTTCCTCGGCGCTCAGTTTCCCTTCCTCGATCATTTTAAGGATCTTCATACGTTCTTCAGTGGTGGCCATGTTGGACCTCCTCGCAAAACAGAATTAATAATTCATCGAAAGGCAGGATAAGGATCAGCCGATGTAGACCTGGACTTTTTCGCCGTCGTCACCTTCATCCACATTTACGATCAGCGGCTGGTCGCCGGTAAAACCGGTCTCGATGACCTCGATGACTTCGTCCACGTTGGTTTTCTTGAGGTCGGGAATGCTCCGCCCGAAGGTGCGCAGGAACCAGGCAGCCAGTTTCAGGGGAAAGGGAAAGCCCAGGAAGATGCGCCCGGGTTTCTCGCCGGGCTTCTGGTGCACGTCGACGAAGATCCAGCGTGCGGTGCGGGTCCCGACGCCCAATGCGATGATGGCGATCCCCAGGAAGAGCGGCAGGATCATGAAATAGAACCAGAAGTTCCCGCCGGCGCCGCGCAGGATCAGGAACATCCCGACTGCGGACAGGATGGTAATCCCGACGCCGATCCACAACGGGATCTGCCACAGGCGCTGGACGGTCGTTTTGACGCGGGCGATGCGGGGATCGTTTTCCAGGTTCGATTTTTCGGTGGATGTCCCTGCCGGCCCGGCCTCGGATGCTGTCGCCTGATCCGGCCCGCCCGGGAGGCGATCCTCTTCGGGCGGATTCTGCTCGAGAGCCTGCATCAGGCGGAGGCCCTCCTCCGGCGAGATCTTGCCGTCTTCGATCATTTTCAACACTTGATTGCGTTCTTGGTCAGTCATGATGAGTACCTCCAGTCCATCGCCGGGGAGCCGGCGGGGATCAAGCTCATTTGCCTTCCAGGGCGGCCAGAAGTTTTTCGGCTTCTTCGAGGGAGATCTTCTTTTCCTGGAGCATTTTCAGGATGACCAGGCGCTCCTCGTCCGAAGCTGGCGCGGCGGTCTCGACAGGCCCGGAGGGGGACAGGTCCCAGTTCCAGCGGCCGACGTTCAGGTTGAACTGGCCGCGCCGGGCGCGGACTTCGGCCGCCCGGGCCTTGGCTTCCGCCCTCCGCATGGCGGCTTCGATCTTGATGGATGCCCTCTGGCCGGCATGCTCGGCGCGCCGGTTGGCTTCTTCCATGTGGATCTGGGCCCGCTCCATGGCAGCCTGGACGCGCCGGTTGATGCGGTCTGAGAAATCCGGGGGCAGGGGCCATTCCAGGCCGTCGTGCATGCCCACCCCGAAGTCGGCGGCGGACTCCCATTGGTCGGCCTGGCTGGTCACCAGCAGGTCCCCGCCGGCGGTCAGCAGCATGGCGGCCATCCCATCGGATTCCTTGCCGATCACCACCTGGCAATCGCTGCAGTCCTCCGGAAGGACCACGCCGGGGAAATCGACCTGGATCGAGTCGGCGGAGGCGCAGGTCAGGTGCAGCCTGGCGTTGGCTTCCGGGGACAGGCGAACGATCAGGTCGTCGCCGGCAGATACGTCGTAGGTTTGGCCGGGCGTGGGATCGATGTAAAGGGCCACGTCCGCCCCCGCGCTGGCGTTCACCGCTCCGTGCACGTTGCGGACGTACAGATCCGAACCGACGTGTTCGATGGTGACCATCCCGTCCACGTCCCGCAAGGAAGCGTCGCCGTTGATCGTGTCGACCGCGCAGACGCCGTGCCCGCCGCGCAGGGCGAAATCGCCGGTGATGGTGGCGGCGTTCAGGGCGCCGATATTGCGCAGGGAGGCGTCCCCCGAGATCGTTCCAATGGTGACCGGACCCAGGTCGTGCATGGTCAGGTCGCCGGCAACCGGTCCGAGCGTGACCGCTCCGTGCATTGCCTGCAGGCTGGCGTCGCCCGCCACAGTGTTGGTGGTCAGCTGGGTGTCGCGGGGCAGGTAGATGATGAGATCACCGTCGCACGAAATGGCGATCGGATCGTTGTCTGGGTTGACCTGGAGGACTTCCCCGTCGGTCTTGACCATGATCTCCATGCGGTCCCAACCGGCCACGCGCAAGTCGCCGGCAACGGATCGGATCAGGACATTCGGTGAGGCTTTGACTGTGAAGGTTTGCTGCTGCATGACTTACTCCTCTCCGTTCAGGAGGCGCATGGCCTCTTCGGCGTTGATCTTGCCTGAGTCCAGGTCTTCCAGGACCACACGGCGCTTTTCGTCGGGAATCTCGGCGGCTTCTTCCCTGCCGGGTTCGTAGCCGAGGGCGCGGATCACTTCCTGCAGCCGGTTGCGGATGGTGGGGTAGGAGAGCGCCATCTCCTCCTCCATGCGGGTGATCTTGCCTTCACACCGGACGAAGGTCTCGATGAAATCCAGCTGCTCCGGGGTCAGGCCGGCGAAGACGCCGTTGGCAAAACGTCCTTCGATGACTGTGTCGCAGGTATCGCAGTGGAGACGCGTGACGGTCAGTTCCCCGTCGCAGACCGGGCACTTGCTCAATGCATTTTTCATTGTTTGCTTCCCGTCATCGGTGACCAGGCCATCGACTTGCCGGCGGTATGACGCCGTTTGAGTTTCAGGCCAGTCTGGATAAGGAATTCGCCCAACTGCACCAGCAAAGAGTCGGGCAGAATGGAGAGAGAAGGATAACTCGATGGGCGACGGGAGAACTCGCCTTTTTCGGTACGCCGCTCATAGGCTTGGTAAGCATGGTAGAGGGATTTCATGATTTGACTCCTCTGACAGCACTTAAACGGTAAGTAAAGCTAATTGACATTATACAAGTTAAAATTTAAATGTCAAGAGGTGATTATTGAAAATATTAATATTGACTTTAAAATTATTGATATTTGGGAAGAAAAACAGCCGGAATCGGCGAAAATTGGCCCTGATAACTGCAATTTGCCTTTAAAAACGCCCGGACCTGGCAACAGGTCCGGGGGGAGACGGTTATGAGGGGTTGGTCAGATCTTTCTGGAGCAATTCCAGCAGGGCGTGCGCCGAGCCTTCCGGGCCCTGTCGCTCCCAGCCCGGGATGCCCAGGCGGGTGCGCAGTTGGCCGACGAAGATGCCCTTTTCGAAAAGGTTCTCGAAATAGCGCCTGGCGATCTCATCGTGCAGGTCCTGGTACTGGACCGGGCCGAAAGGATTGGCAAAATACGTATGGGTCAGGCCGGTGGAGGTGGTGGTCCCTTTGCTCATCGCCGCGCCTTCCCGGAAGACTTTCAAGGCCTGTTCGGGACATTCGAATTTTTCGATGATGGGATGCTGGTCATCGACATCCTCATAATTATTTGCGTAGAGGACCATGTCGACCGGATACCCCTTGACGACGTTATCGTAGGTCGTGACCGGCAGGATCACCCGGGCATTGACCATGTTTGGGCTCATGATGATCGCCCGGTCGAGCTGGCCGAAGGCGAAACCGGGCTTCAGGTCGTCCAAGCGGACGAACGCCCCCACCTCGGTGCCGTAGCCGATCAGGTTCTTCTCTTCATCCAGCGAAAGCGAGCCCATGTCGTCGGCGATGATGACGATCTCGCGGATTTCGTCCTCGCCCAGGGTGCGGAAGGCTTCCAGCGTTTCGGATTTGCCTGTGCCTGTATCGCCGAAGATCAGGACATTTGCACCATGCTCGTTCTTTAAATTGAGCCGGATCATCGCGCCATGATAAGGAAGCTTGCCCAGCTTCATCATCTGGATGTTATGTAGCGTCAGGATCATCTTCTTGAGATAGCCGAAGTAGCCGAATTCATCCCGCCGCGGAATTGCTGCCACCAGAGTGCCATCCGCGGCCGCATCGTAGAAGACGGTGGGCAGTTCCGCCATCCCGTCCAGGGCATCATCCTGCACACCGAAGAGATAAACGGCGTCCGGTTTTGCCTCCAGGGCGGCATCGTCAGCCAGCTCGAACAGGTTGCAGAGCGAAAAGCCCAGTTCGAAGAACTTCTCGTGGAAATAGACCATCACCAGCAGGCTGCCGACCCTGGCTGGGTAGCACAGCCATTCCTTGCTGTCGATATCGACCATATCGAGCGGATTCCGATCCACCCTGACGAAGCTGCCGGTCCGTTTGTTCATCGGCGGGTTGAGCAGGAGGGGAGGGTAGAGCAGGATCTGGCGGATGACCGGGATGCCCTTGATCTTCTCGAAACACTTCCCGGAATAATCGATTGGCTTGGGCAATGCAATGGCGGCGATCTCAGCACCCGCGCTGACCTGGCGGTAGATGTTGGGATGCTTGCCGCTGATGTTCTTCTGGATATTCCGGTAGGTTTTCCGGACCAGGTGCATCAAAGATTCGATCGTTACGTTGAAGGTGCGATAGGGGCGCTTGTCCAAAACGTCGGACTCGGAGTCGCAAACGATGAAGCGCTCGAATTCGCGCCAGTAATCGTAAAGACCCTCGATGAATGCATACAACAGGGAAGGCTGTTTGATGAAGCGCTTGTCGTCGCCGAGGATCTTGGTCGCCCAGGCGAGCTTCATCTGGGAGAGCAGCTGGATCGTTCGGATGAGGGCGTCTACATCGGCTTCGGAGATGTTCGCTTGCCCGCCGGCGAACAAGGCGATCAGGGGGGAATCTTTCCTTTCCAGGTGCTTCACGTAACGAACGATGATTTCCCTGAACAGGGCGCTCGCCAGTAGCTCCTCCGATTTTTCGCAGACCCGGTCTTTTAGCCGGATGATGACTTTCCGCCCCACGATTTTGTATTGCGTATCTACGTTGACCATGCTCCTGCTCTTTTCTCCGTTTGGCGTTCAATTAAGGAAACTCCCCTGTCGGGGAGTATGGAAGGTCATTCCGTGGGATAAGCGCTCTTCGACTGGCTGCTCCTAGCCGTCGACGAATTCCCCGCCGGTTACCTGCCTTTCGAGTATGCCACGCATTTCATTGAATTTGAAAATGACCTCGATCTGTTGAAAGCACATCTGGTTTCCCATTAACACCTTGCGGCAGATGTAATAGGGTTTCCCGCTCCCGTCGAACTCCAGGCTGGGCTCGTTATTAACATTGACCTGCCCCTGGATGATCTCGCCGCAGCGTTTGCATTTTACGCTGAATCGATGGAAGGTTCCCGAGTTGGATGGAGGCGGAGTAAAAAGCTTCTTGAAGAAATTCATCGAGCAACTCCAGGAAGAATATTGCGGCCTAGTATAGCACGAACCCGGGAAATTTATTCCCTGATTTTTGTCTGCGGACGGACGATCGTGAAGATGCCCAGGCGCTGCTTCAGCCATGAAGGCTCAACTTCATCCAACGGGGCATAGCGGACCCCGAGCAGGTCCAGCCGGGACAGGAACCTGGCCAGCCGGCGGCGGAAAGCAGGTAGATTCTTTTTCGCCTGGGGCGTCCAGGCGGTTTCGGCCATGGCCGTCAGTCGTGGATAGGTTTGGTAGTCGAGACGGGCACGATTCGGGACCCATTCGGTCCAGAGCGGGAACTCCGGTCCGAGGATGAAGGCGGCCTCCTGCTTGTCCAGCTCGGACGGCA
>Ga0335071_10002511_pt1 | contig 19651 bp, 18 predicted proteins | sample Lox_Sample_15_FD_206724 | JGI IMG/M metagenome (GOLD analysis project Ga0335071, IMG submission 206724) | Soil microbial communities from Loxahatchee National Wildlife Refuge, Florida, United States - Lox_Sample_1.5 | ecosystem: Environmental > Terrestrial > Soil > Wetlands | place: USA...
CTCAGGCGCAAAGGCGGCGATGGTGCACATCACCGGGGGGGCGGGCCTCACGCTCAAGAAGGTCAACAAGCTCATGATGACCCTCCATCAGTACCTCGATCGGGACGCGAACATCATCTTCGGAGCGAAGGTGGAGGAGAATGAGGGGCCGATCAAGTTGCTCGCGGTCGTTACCGGGATCGCCGAGCTGGACGATGCTCAATCGGACGATCACGATGAGGTCGACATGATCGACGATCTAGAGCTCACCGCCGAGAGGTACTCGACCTGAGCTACTCCTTCTTCTCCAGTCTCCTGATCTTCTTCGCCGCGTCCCCGATCACGCCCATGATCGTGTGGAACTCCCACTTCGTGGGGACGGAACGGCCGATCAGCCGGCGGAACATGACGGATGTTCGCTCGCGTCGGAAATCCTGATAGTCGATGGCATCGAGGAGGTCGTCGAAGAACGTGTACAGGCGTTCGCGTTCCGACTCGGTCGCTTCGCGCGGTCGCTTCAGTGGCACGGCGGCAGCGTGGATCTCGTACAGGACGATCGCGACGGCGTGCGAGAGGTTGAGCACTGGGTATCTCTCGTCCGCAGGAATGTGCACGAGGACATCGCATCGCATCAGCTCTTCCTGTGAGAGCCCGGTGTCCTCGGGGCCGAAGAGGATCGCAACCTCCTCTTCGTAGTCCTTCAGGCGCTCGGCCAGCTCGCGCGGCGAGATCGGAATGCGCACGTAGTGCTTCTCTCCCGGCGTTACGATGCCGCTAGTGCCGACGATGAGCGAGCATCCCACAAGCGCATCCTCGGTGCGGCTCACGGTCTTCGCGCCCCGAAGCACGTCTCCGCCGTGCTTGGCGCGCTTGAACGCTTCCTCGCCGACCGCGCACGGGCTCACCAGCACAAGATCCTCGAACCCGAAGTTTGCCATTGATCGGGCGACCGCGCCCACGTTCCCCTCGTTCTTCGGGGACGCGAGCACCACTCTGACGCTGGTCATGGCCTGCCGGAAGTCTAAATAGCCGTGGCCTACTTAATCATGAGGCTCATGGTCTGGAGGGCGGCCGTTCGCATCGCGTATCGCGGGGAGGACTTCATCGGTTCGCAGCGCCAGCCGCACGAGCGCACGGTCGAGGACGAGGTGATCCGATGCCTGAGGCGGATCAAGGCGATCGGGAGCCTGAACGAAGCGAGGTTCAGGGTCGCTTCGCGCACCGATCGGGGAGTGAGCGCTCTATGCAACGTGGTGGCGTTCGACACGTCCTTCCGACGCGAGAAGCTTCTCGGCGCGCTCAACTCGCAAGCGGAAGCGGTCTTCTTCACTGCCCTCGCCGAGGTGCCTTCGTCTTGGTCCCCGCGGAGGGCGGACGAGCGCTGGTATCGCTACTTCCTTCCGATTGGCAACATCGACACGCGAAAAGCGATCGAGGCGGCGAAGGTGTTCGAGGGCGAGCACGATTTCCGCCGCTTCTGCAAGGTCGACGCGAGAGTAACGAAGAAGCGCTTGAGCAGCGTGGAGGCGTTCCCGTTGGGCGAGTTCCTGGTTATCGATCTTCGCGGCAGAGAGTTCCTGCGCAACATGGTCAGGAGGATCGTCGCCGCCGTCGATTCGGTGGGACGCGGAAAGGCGACCGTCGAGGACATTGAACGGGCGTTGAACGGCGAATCGGCGTCGTTCGGCCTCGCCTCTGCGGAGAACCTCGTGCTCATGCTTGTATCGTACTCGAACATCGAATTCGAATCGTCATGTCCTGGGTCTTTGCGCAGGAGAGCCGAGGAGATGCGTCGACGAAGCTTCGTGGAAATGGCTTTCGCGGACGGATTGCTGGCCGGATGCGAGCGGACGCCCTGATCAAGGTTTTCAGCGGACTTCCATTTTAGGAAGCCAAAATTCTCGAAACCGTTTATATGCGACGACGCAGCTGAGAAATCACAACACTCCCGGGGGAGGCTTGATTGGTCCGCGGGGTGGGGAACGTTCCCCAGCGTTCCCCTGACATCCCCGGCGATATGATATTCTCGTTGACGCATTTACGACGCATGAGGCTGGCCATCACCGGAACTCCTGGGACCGGGAAGAGCGCGGTCGCGGAGGTCCTGGCCGAGAGAGGGTGGACGGTCCTAGAGCTGAACGCCTACGCGAAGGAGAAAGGGCTTCTGGGCCGGGAGGACAAGAAGAGATCCACTCGGGAGATCGATACTGAGAAGCTCAGAAGAGCCCTCGCGGAAGAGAACCTTCCTGACAGAGCGATTCTCGTGAGCCATCTGTCCCATCTGGTCGGAGCGGACCTGATCATCATCCTTCGCTGTCGTCCTTCGGTGCTCGAGGAGCGCCTCAGGAGGCGCAAGTACTCGAAGGCCAAGGTGCGCGAGAACATGGAGGCGGAGGCCTGCGACGTCATCCTCATCGAGGCTATGGAGACCGGGGTGCCTGTGTTCGAGATCGACACGACCGAGCGCACGCCGGAGCAGGTCGCAGACGCGATCGATGAGATACTGGCTGGAGAAAAGGAGAAGTACGAACCCGGGCATATCGACTGGAGCGAGGAGGTGCTGGGCTGGTACTAGACGCGCACAGGAAGAAGGCGGACTTCATCCTCGAACCGAGCGCGCGCCTGTTTCGGTCCGTAGACCCGAACATCATCAGCGCGCTCTCCTTCCTTCTGGCCGGGCTCGCCGGGGTCCTGATCTTCTTCGCGGACGGTCCCTGGCAGCTGTTCCTTCCCCTCGCCTCGCTGGTGATCTTCCTCAGCGGTTTCTTCGACGCCCTTGACGGGAAGGTCGCGAAGATGACCGGGAAGGCGAGCCGCAGAGGCGACTACATCGATCACGTGCTGGACCGCTACTCCGACGTTCTGATGGTGGGTGCGATCGCGATCAGCTCCTGGTGCAACACGACGCTCGGTCTTCTCGCGCTCGTCGGCGTGTTGCTCACGAGCTACATGGGCACGCAGGCGCAGGCTGTGGGCGTGGGCAGGAACTACGGCGGAGTGCTCGGGCGCGCGGATCGCATCGTACTTCTGATCGCCGCACCGCTGGCGCAATACGCGCTTATGGCGAATGGGATGACAAGGTTCGAGGTCCTGTCGTTCAATCTCTCTGCGTTCGAGGTCGTGATGATCTGGTTCGCGGTCGTCGGGAATCTCACCGCGGTGCAGCGGGCGGTGAAGGGCTACCGCCTTCTGAAGTGACCGCTTCCCGGCCGGCCGGCTGCATCTGCTTGACCGGCTCGGTCGCCCTCGGCCCGTATTTCCTCTTCCTGCGGCAGCGGGTGCGATAGTAGATGAGCGGATGCTTCACGTACTCCGCCTGGCAGAGCTCATCGGGTGCGTAGCAGACGGACAGCGAACGCATCGTGTGGCATCCTGGCGGAGTGTACTTCGTGCCCGAGATCTCGCCGGTGATGTGGTCGATCTGGTACTTCGCGATGGATTGGTCGAAGTCGGGAGAGGTCGTGAACATCGCCAGGATCTCCTCCCTCGACACCCCGATGTTGGACAAGAACGAGGTGAGGGCGAAGCGACCGGCGTGCGAAACGTTCTGTCCGGCCTGAGTCCTCGCAAGCAAGGTGCGCATGCAGGGCGGGAAGCATTCAAGGTCGACCTCCCCGAACTGATCTGCCTGATAGCGATCCTTCATATGCTCGGCGTCGGCCTGCAGGCCCCTGATGTCCCCTTTCAGCTTGTCGAGGATCTCTTGCGAGACGGGGAGCGGGAGCTCGTCCTCGATTCGCTCGTACAGCGCCTGCTCGAGCACCCTCGCGAACTTGACCTTGGGAAGAGAGACGAAGCCATGCTTGACCTCTGTGTTCACGAGCTTCCATTCCTTGCTGCGGATGCCGGTCGTCAAGCGGAGGAACTCCGCGAAGTGCATGTTAGGCTTCTCGTCCTCGACGGTAGCCTCAACTCCTAGCTCAGCGGCGACCTCCATCATGAGCGCCACATCCTCGGTCTGCAGGCGCTCGTACATCGCCTTCGCTTCAGCGAGCGCGTACCTCCTCGTGAGGAAGCCGTCCGCGACGCAAGAGACGAGCATGCGCGCCATCGCGTAACTGAGCATCTCCTGCAGGCGCTCGTCATCCGTGCTTAGCGAGATCTCCTCGATGTACGCCTTGTTGATCGCATCGACGATGCGCTGCTTTCCTCTGAGCCTGGCGACCGTGAACGCAGGATGAGAAAGCAGGTCTTCGAGGGTGACCCCTTGGGCCTTCACGTACTCGGAGGCCTCCTTCATGAACGGATAGCGGGCCAAGCGCTTGGCGTCCATTTCGTTTCTGCCAACGCGCGCGCCCGCCTAAATACCTTGCCCGGCGTGCAGTGAACGTGGCGCGAAGCTGAGATACTCGTACAATCCCGAGGCAAGCGTCGGATCGTCCAGGCCTCGCTTCAGGTCCTCGAGCCCGGCGTAGGGACGGTTTCGCAGCAGCCGGACCGCGCGCTTCTTGCCGATCGAGGGCAGCGATTCGAGCGCGGCCAACGGGCGCGAGTTGATGTCCAATGGGAACTCGACCGCGGTCACGCTCCTCTGCCCCCAGTCGACGATCTTCGCGTCGACGAACTCGCGCAACGGCAGGGGGTAGTTGAAACCGACCAGCAAAGGATAAGTGCCGACCTGCCTGCCGAACGTGCGCTTGCCTTCGCGGAGCTCTAGGAACACCTTCGTCAGCTCGGTGCCGATGGGGAGGATCTCGCGCAGCATCGGGTTGTCGATCTCCTCCCTGACCTCGTTCTTGAACCGGACGAACGCGGAGTGGGAGGCGCCGCTCTCGAACTCGCGCCTGATCGGCATCACTTGGCGGATGTTGATCCGCCTGAGCCAATAGCCCTTGCTTCGCAGCTCCCTCAGGAACTTCAGATTCAGATCGAAAGTCCCGGGAGTCTCGCCGTCCAGTCCTGCGATCAGGTTTATGCCAGGGAGCAGTCTCGGAAGGCCGGTCGGGCCGCGCTCCTTGCCCGCTTCGTTGATCAGGCGCACGGCCTCCATCACCTGGTCCGCGGTTGCGTTCAGATTGTTCGCCTCGACGACCTGGGGATCAGCGCTCTCCATCCCGAGAGCCAGAACGTTGCCGGAGGTGCAATGCCTGACGATGCTTTGCAGCACCTTCCCCGATTCTTCAGGATGGGAAGCTATCACCGCTGGGTTCGCGTTGTCAAGGTGCAGCACTTCGATGCCGAGACGACTTATCCCCGACAAGAGCGACTCTATTGCTTCGGGGTCGGGGGTCGGGGTCTCCGAATTCCCCTTCGCCTTGTACGAAATGAAGCAAGTCTGCGCTCCGAGGCGGAAATTGGTGACGCCCAGCTCCCTGAGCTTCCTCACCTCCTCGACTATGTCCTCAGGTTCCCGGAACACAGGCTTTTTTTTCAGGGGCTCGATGCAGAACGAGCATCCGCCGGAGCGATAACGGACGCAGCCCCGGTATGTCTCGACCTCGGCGATCAACGGTTGAGGGTAATCCGGGTGCTTGAGGACGGAATCTGCCCCGCGCAACAGCCACCGGTTCCACTCGTCGAGGTCGCGCCAGCGCTGCTTCTCCGGTCTGCCGATCAGAATGTCGTAGAGCATGGCGGCCGGGTCCTTCTCGGCCACGTGTTCGAAGGCTTCCTCCTCGCCCGCCCTGACCTCCAGCGACGCAGGTCCGCCCAGCACTCTGACGCCCGAGGCGGATGCGCCGATCCTCATGACCTCTCGGTCTGACGCCGGCATGCCTCCGAGATACCTGCCCGGGACCGCGCATCCTCCGAGCAGGAGCGTGACATCCGCTCTCGGCAACTTCCAGGTCTTGCGGATCTCGTCGATGTTGACGAGGTCGACGATCGCTCCCGCATCCCTGGCCGCTCCGACAGCCGCTCTCACCAAGGGCGACATGTAGGGCGGAACGCCCAGGCAGGCGGGCTCGTCGATGTATCCGTCGATCACGAGGACGCGGGTCATGCTCGCTGCGAGCAGAGGCGTGATTGTATTTAACGCAGCGGCGGCCTGCGAATGCGAGCTGCGCCACATCCTGGGCAATCTGGATATTCGTCCTTCGCTGAAGGTATAAATACCGAAGGACAGCCTAGTTCGTGCTTGGCCAAGCGGGCGCAGCTCGGAGGAATCATGGACGCCAAGGAGAAGACCGATGAGGAACGCCTTCGCAAGGCGAACGAGCCTGTCAGACTGTCTCTGAAGTACCACAGCTTCTACGCAGGCAAGATCGAGCTCATTCCGAAGTGCGCCATCCGCAGCGTCGACGACTTCGCAATCTGGTACACTCCTGGGGTCGCGGAGCCGTGCAAGGCGATCGAGAGGGACCCCGACCTCGCGTACGACTACACGAACAAGTGGAACACGGTCGCCGTGGTCTCCGACGGGACGAGGGTCCTCGGGCTCGGGGACATCGGTCCACTTGCGGGGCTTCCGGTGATGGAGGGCAAGGCGCTCCTCTTCAAGTACCTCGGAGGGGTTGACGCCGTCCCGGTCTGCCTCGACACGAAGGACGTCAACAACATCGTGAATGCCGTCAAATGGCTCGGGCCATCTTTCGGAGGCATCAACCTCGAGGATATCTCGCAGCCGAAGTGCTTCACCATCCTGGAGCGCCTTCGCAAGGAGATGGACATCCCTGTCTGGCACGACGATCAGCAGGGCACGGCGACGATCGTAACTGCCGGCGCCATCAACGCGGTCAAGCTGGTCGGCAAGAAGATGAACGAAGTCCACATCGCTCTCATCGGCGCAGGAGCGGCGAACATCGCGATCGCGCGCCTTCTGGTCGCCGCTGGAGTCGACATCAGGAAGATGATCATGACGGACAGCAAGGGGATCCTGCACTCGGGCAGACGGGAGCTGCGCGACACCTATCCCGAGAAGTGGGAGATCGCCATCCGTTCCAACTGGGAAGGAAGGGCGGGGGATGATGCCGAAGCCATCAAGGGCGCCGACATGCTGATCGCCGCCTCGAGACCAGGGCCAGGGGTCATCACCAAGGATATGGTGCGCTCGATGGCGAACGACCCGATTGTGTTCGCGAACGCGAACCCCGTGCCGGAGATCTGGCCTTGGGAGGCGAAGGACGCGGGGGCGAAGATCGTCGCCACCGGCCGCTCGGACTTCCCGAACCAGGCCAACAACTCGCTCGTTTTCCCGGCGATCTTCCGTGGCGCTCTCGACGTGAGGGCGAGGACGATAACCGACGAGATGTGCATCGCCGCGGCGACGGAGCTCGCGAAGACCGCCGAGGACCATGGTATGAGCGAGGACTACATCCTGCCGACGATGGCGGACTGGGACGCGTTCCCGCGAGAGGCGACCGCGCTGGGTATGAAGGCGATCGAGCTCGGGCTGGCGCGCAAGAAGATGTCGAGGGACGAGCTCTTCGAGAGGGCGCAGGGAGCGGTGCAGCGCACGCGCACGCAGTTGGAAATGATGATGAAGGCCGGCATCGTGAAACCGGTGCCGCCTTGAACGAAAAGTAGAGGCTCAGATCAGCGTGATGCCGGTGCTCTCCACTCCTTGGATTCCTGGTATGGAGCGCAGGGACTCCTCGAGCCTGTCGAGGATCCCCTCGGCGTCGTTCATCACGCACACGATCTCGAGCTGCTTGAGCCCGAACGCGAACGGCTTCACCGTCGCCTTCATGAGCGTGATGCCCGCAGGGAGCATCGTCGGTAGCTTGCTCTTTAGCTCCTCCATGTCGAAGGACGTTTCCTCGGGAAGGAGCTGGTAAGTCGCTGCAACTTGTCCCACTCGAACCACCTACGGTCCGGTGAACCCGCACTTCTGGCAGACGTACTTCACGCTTTGGTCGCGGCAGTTCGGGCAGCGCCCGATCTCGGTCTCGCCGCACACCGGGCAGGGGAAGAACGTGGTCTTCTTCCCGATCAATCGAACACCGCAGGAGCTGCAAACTTTCTCGTTTTCCATGGGCTCGCCTAGGGGGCAGGATTATGGTTCGTGTATAAATACGTGCAGGGCAACGGGCGTCTGAGTATTATGATATACGAGGGGCTCTGAGAGGCGATTGGCGAGCGCAATGCCGTGGGACGAGAGCGAGAACTACATCAGGAGCGGGCATCGAGATACTGAAGAGTTCGAGAAGAGCTCGATCCGCACGATCACGATCAGCGAGGCGCAGGGCATCAAGGCCCTCGTCGGCTGCCCGAAGGGCGCGTGCGAAGGCGACCGCTGCGGTCTGGGAATGCAGGTCATGAGCTATCTTTTCGCCAAGGACCACGGCTGGACGAAGGAGAAGGCGGTCGCCTGGTTCGAGGGCAAGGGGCGCAAGGGCGGCAAAGGATGGTAGCTACGGGGGCCTTTCCCGGACCACTGGTGGGGGAGGTCAACAACCTTTAAATACCGGCACTCGTTTCTCCGCTACCCGCATCGCCGGAGACTTACTTGCCAATGGGCCCGTAGCTCAGCTAGGTAGGGGGTTTGGAGACAGGCTCCCCTAGAAAGAGCACCTGGCTTTTAACCAGATGGTCCGGGGTTCGAAAGGCCGTCGGTCCGCGCCGACGGATCGAAAATCCCCGCGGGCCCGCCTGACAGGTGAGGAGTGGTACATGCAGAACCGAAACACGAACAGAGCGCTTCGAATGATTTTTATAAGTCCAGTGCTTAGTGTTGAAGGTAGTATTATAGAAGGTCCGCGGGAAGGGGCGAGGTGACGATTTTGGCAGAAGGCGTGCAGTTCAACGTATTCAATCACGAGCTCGTGCCGGCTCATCATCTTTTGAGCGAGGACGAGGCAAAGGGAGTGTTGGCAGCGCTCAAGATCGACAAGGATCAGTTGCCGAAGATCCGTCGCAGCGACCCCTGCATTCGTCTGCTGGAGGACAAGTTCGGACCGATCAAGGAAGGGCGTATCGTGAAGGTCATCCGCCGCTCTCCGACAGCAGGCACCTCAGTTGCATATCGTCTGGTAGTCAGAGGCTGAACTCATGCGAGATCTAGTAGAACTCTACTTCAAAGAGAGGAGCATCGTTAATCACCACATCGCGAGCTTCAACGACTTCCTCTCGACCATGGACAACCCGAACAGCCGCATGCAGAAGATCGTCGACAACCTGAGGGTGTCCGCAGAGGACCTGGACCGAGGCATCATCCGCCTCGATCCGGACAAGACCGACGGGCGCATCGTCGAGATCCGCGTGGGCCGCAGGCGCGACGAGAAGACGGGCATGACCGACCCGCAGGCGCGCCCGACCGTTCATATCAAGCTCCCTGAGATCCGCGAAGCTAACGGTTACGTGCACAACCTCACCCCGATGGAGGCGAGGCTGCGCAACCTCAACTATCTGGCTCCGGTGCACCTCGACTTCACCGTCGTCGAGGACGGCATTGAGAAGGAGCCGGAGCGCGTGCACATCGGCGACCTGCCGATCATGGTCAAGTCACGCCGCTGCACGCTTTACAAGGAGAACATGGAGGAGGAGCGCGAGCTCACCGAGGACGAGTACCGCCAGAAGCTCATCGCCTCGGGCGAGGACCCGACCGACCCGGGCGGGTACTTCATCATCGGCGGCACTGAGAGGGTTCTCATCACGCTCGAGGACCTGGCGCCGAACCGCGTCATGGTCGAGTTCAACGAGCGCTACGGCACCAAGCTGGAGGTCGCGAAGGTGTTCTCGCAGAAGGAAGGGCACCGCGCGCTCACGCTCGTTGAGAAGAAGCGCGACGGCATGCTCATGGTCACCGTTCCCGCCGCCTCCGGACAGATCCCGCTGGTCGCCCTCATGAAGGCGCTCGGGATGGAGTCGGACGAGGAGATCTACAACGCCATCGCCTCGAAGGACGAGATGGCGAACATCGTCTACGCCAACATCGAGGAGTGCCAGGACAAGAAGCTCTACCCCCCGAACGGCATCTTCACCACCGACGACGCGATCCTCTACCTGGAGCGCAAGTTCGCAACTGGGCAGGCAAAGGAGTACAGAGTGAAGAAGGTCGAGAGCATCATCGACCGTTCCCTGCTCCCGCACCTCGGCGACGTCAAGGAGGACCGCATGAAGAAGGCGATCTTCCTCGGGCGCATCGCCAGGTCGGTCCTCGAGCTCTCGCTCGAAGAGAGGAAGGAGGACGACAAGGACCACTACGCCAACAAGCGCCTGAAGCTCGCTGGCGATCTGATGGAAGACCTGTTCCGCGTCGCCTTCACGAATCTCATGAAGGACCTGAAGTACCAGCTCGAACGCTCCTACGCGCGCAAGAAGGACCTGCGCATCGGCTCGGCGATCAGGCCGGACTTGCTCACTCACCGCTTGCTGCACGCGCTCGCCACCGGCAACTGGGTCGGTGGGAGGGCGGGCGTCTCGCAGCTTCTGGACCGAACGTCCAACATGTCCACGCTCTCGCATTTGAGGCGTGTGACCTCGTCTCTCACGCGCTCGCAGCCTCACTTCGAGGCGCGAGACTTGCACCCGACGCAATGGGGCCGCCTGTGCCCGAACGAGACCCCCGAGGGTCAGAACTGCGGACTGGTGAAGAACGCCGCGCTCATCATCGATGTCTCCGAAGGGTTCCGCGAGGAGGACGTCGCGTACATGCTGAAGGACCTGGGCCTCAAGGAGGTCAAGGGTCCGGCGGCCGGCACGCGCGTCTACGTCAACGGTGATCTGAAGGGCGTATGCGACAACGCGATCGACCTCGTCAACGAGGTGCGCCAGAGAAGGCGCATCGGACTGCTCTCGCACGAGATCAACATCCGATACGATCACGACATGGACGAGATCATCATCAACTGCGACGAAGGCCGCCTGCGCCGCCCACTGCTCGTCCTGAAGGACGGGCACACGGTGCTCACGCGCAAGCACACCGAGGACATCCGCGAGGGCAAGACGCGCTGGTCCGATCTCATCCGCGAGGGCGTCATGGAGTGGATCGACGCCGAGGAAGAGGAGGACACTTACATCGCGGTCGATCCGTACACCGTTCCGGACCGCTGCCCGAGCTGCCACGTCGCGCTCTCGCCCACCTACGTCGACTGGATGAATCCCGGGGGAACGGAGAATTCCGCCATCCTGCGCTGCAAGAACTGCAACGCCACCTTGGAAGCGCCCCTGCTTCTGACCGAGGAGCACACCCACATGGAGGTCGACCCGATGGTCATCCTCGGATGCTGCTCCGGGCTCGTGCCCTATCCAGAGCACAACTCGTCCCCGCGTGTCACCATGGGATCAGGAATGGCGAAGCAATCCCTCGGGCTGAGCTCGAGCAACTACCGCCGCCGCCCGGACACCCGCGGACACCTTCTGCACTATCCTCAGAAGCCGATGGTGCAGACCGGCATCATGAAGTTCGTCTCGTTCAACGAGCGCCCTGCTGGGCAGAACTTCGTGGTCGCGGTGCTCTCATATCACGGCTACAACATGGAAGATGCGCTGATCCTGAACCGGGCCTCGGTGGAGAGAGGCCTGGGACGAAGCACCTTCATGCGAACGTATCGCGCCGAGGAGCGAAGGTACCCAGGCGGACAGGAGGACCACTTCGAGATCCCCTCGCCGGACGTGAGGGGCGCCCGAGCGGACCTTTCGTACGCGAGCCTCGGGGAGGACGGCCTCATTTCGCCGGAGACGGCGGTCGCTGGCGGAGATGTGCTGATCGGGAAGACCTCGCCGCCGCGGTTCCTCGAAGAGGAGACCGATTTCCTGACGCCGCAGAAGCGCCGCGAGACCTCCATCACATGCAGGCCCGGAGAGACCGGCTGGGTGGACAGCGTCATGCTGACCGAATCCGAGAACGGTTCTCGTCTCGTCAAGGTGAAAGTGCGCGACGAGCGCATTCCTGAGCTTGGAGACAAGTTCGCTTCCAGGCACGGGCAGAAGGGCGTCGTCGGCCTGATAGTCAATCAGGAGGACATGCCGTTCACGTGCGATGGGGTCGTTCCGGACCTCGTCATCAACCCGCACGCCATCCCGTCGCGTATGACCGTCGCCCACGTCCTCGAGATGATCGGGGGCAAGGTCGGCGCGATGGAGTCGAGGGAGATCGACGGCACGCCGTTCAGCGGCGAGCGCGAGGAGGCGATCCGCGAGGCGCTGGTCAAGAACGGCTTCATGGACTCCGGCAAGGAGGTCATGTACGATGGCATGACCGGCCAAATGATCATGGCGGACGTCTTCGTCGGCGTCATCTACTATCAGAAGCTGCACCACATGGTGTCGGGGAAGATGCACGTGCGTTCCCGCGGACCGGTGCAGATACTCACCCGCCAGCCGACCGAGGGAAGGTCGAGGCAGGGTGGGCTGAGGTTCGGTGAGATGGAGCGCGACTGCTTGATCGGGCACGGAGCGGCGATGGTCATCAAGGACCGTCTGCTGGACGAGTCCGACGGCACGTTCCAGTACGTCTGCGGCAACCCTGGCTGCGGTCACATCGCGGTGCTCGACCGCCGCGGCGCGCTCAAGTGCCCGGTGTGCGGCAACAACACGAACGTGCACCTGGTGCAGACCTCGTACGCGTTCAAGCTGCTGCTGGACGAACTGCTGTCGCTTGGTGTTGCTATGCGTCTTCAACTGGAGGACTTGCGATGATGCGCGGAGTCTCGAAGAGGATCGGTTCGATCAAGTTCGCTTGCCTCTCGCCCGACGAGGTGCGCAAGATGTCCGCGACGAAGATCATCACCGCGGACACGTACGACGACGACGGTTTCCCGATCGACATGGGCCTGATGGACCCCCACCTGGGAGTCATCGAGCCCGGTCTAAGGTGCAAGACCTGCGGGCACAAGGTGGACGAATGCCCGGGGCACTTCGGCCACATCGATCTGGCCATGCCGGTCATCCACGTCGGGTACGTGAAGGAGATCAAGAAGCTGCTGCAGTCGACCTGCCGCGTCTGCGGGCGCTTGCTCCTCACCGAGGACCAGGCGCGCGAGTACCGCGAGCAGATGGCGCAGATGGAGGACATGGGACACGACCAGCTCGACATCAGGCTGGTCTCGAAGGAGACGGCGAAGGACGCCGCTTCCCGGCCGTCCTGCCCGCACTGTGGCGCCGAGCAGATGAAGATCACTCTCGACAAGCCCACCACCTTCCGCGAGGAGGGCCACAAGCTCACCCCGAAGGAAGTGAGGGAGCGCCTGGAAAGGATACCGGACCCGGACCTTCTGCCGCTAGGGATCGACCCCGCCGCCTGCAGGCCTGAATGGATGGTCCTGACCGCACTGCCGGTCCCGCCAGTCACCGTGCGCCCGAGCATCACGCTCGAGTCCGGCGACAGGTCTGAGGACGACCTGACGCACAAGCTCGTCGATGTGCTGCGCATTAACCAAAGGCTAAGAGAGAACCGCGACGCGGGTGCGCCGCAGCTCATCGTCGAGGACCTTTGGGAGCTGCTTCAGTACCACGTCACCACCTACTTCGACAACCAGACCTCTGGCATCCCGCCGGCGAGACACCGGTCCGGACGCCCGCTCAAGACGCTGGTTCAGAGGCTCAAGGGCAAGGAGGGAAGGTTCCGCTCGAATCTGTCCGGCAAGCGCGTGAACTTCTCCGCCCGTACTGTGATCTCCCCCGACCCAGGGCTGTCGATCAATCAGGTCGGCGTGCCCGAAGAAGCGGCGAGAGAGCTCACCGTGCCGGTCTTCGCGACGAAAGCGAACCTGCCGGTGCTTAAGGACATGGTCAAGCGCGGCGTGAACCCGAAGGGCGACCACTACATGCCTGGCGTCAACTACATCATCCGCCCGGACGGAAGGCGCATCAAGGTCACGGACAAGAACGCGGAAACCGTCGCGGAGACGGTGGACGTCGGGTTCATCGTCGAACGCCACCTGATGGACAAGGACATCGTGCTGTTCAACCGGCAGCCGTCGCTGCACAGGATGTCGATGATGGCTCACGAGGTTCGCGTGATGCCTTGGAAGACGTTCCGCTTGAACCTCTGCGTCTGCCCGCCGTACAACGCCGACTTCGATGGCGACGAGATGAACCTGCACGTTCTGCAGTCTGAGGAAGCACGCGCGGAAGCGCAGATCCTGATGAAGGTGCAGGAGCACATCCTGTCGCCGAGGTTCGGAGGCCCGGTCATCGGCGCCATCCACGACCACATCACCGGCACCTTCCTGCTCACGCACAAGAACCCGCGGTTCACCAGGAACGAGACGCTCTTCATGCTCGCCCGGGTGAAGCACAAGCCCCTCCCGGAACCGATCGTTGAGAACAAGGTCGAGTACTGGACGGGGAAACAGCTGTTCTCGCTCATCCTGCCTGAGGATCTGCGCATCTCCTTCAAGAGCTCGATCTGCCGCAAGTGCGACGTGTGCCAGAAGGAGAAGTGCGACCTCGACGCCTTCGTGAAGGTGAGGGACGGCGTGCTTCTCTACGGCACCATCGACGAGAAGGCGATCGGCTCGTTCAAGGGCAAGATCCTGGACAAGATCGCGCGCGACTACGGCTCAGACTGGGCGCGCGAGTTCCTTGATGCCGTCACCAGGCTCGCGATCGGCGCGATCATGGTGAAGGGGTTCACTACTGGCATCGACGACGAGGACATCCCCGAGGACGCGAAGCGGCAGATCGAGGAGGTCGTGCGCGAGGCGATAACGCGCGTGGACGGCCTCGTCTCCGCTTACCGCAAGGGCGAGCTGGACCAGCTGCCAGGGCGCTCGATGGAGGAGACCCTCGAGGTCGAGGTCATGAAGGTGCTCGGCAAGGCGAGAGACGACGCCGGTCAGATCGCTTCGAGGCATCTCGGTCTCGAGAACAGCGCGGTCATCATGGCGCGTTCCGGAGCGAGGGGCTCGATGCTCAACCTGTCTCAGATGGCCGGTTGCATCGGGCAGCAGGCGGTCCGAGGCGAGCGCCTGAAGAGGGGCTACTGGAACCGCACCCTGCCGCACTTCAAGCCAGGCGATCTGGGAGCGCAGGCGAGAGGGTTCGTCACGCACTCCTACAAGTCCGGGCTCACTCCGACCGAGTTCTTCTTCCACTCGATGGGTGGGCGCGAAGGCCTGGTCGACACTGCGGTCCGTACATCCCGCTCGGGGTACATGCAGCGCAGGCTGATCAACGCTCTCGAGGACCTAAAGCTGAAATCCGACGGCACGGTGCGCAACACCGCCGACTCGGTCATCCAGTTCGCGTACGGCGACGATGGCATCGATCCCTCGCGGGCGATCGCGTCCCATCCTCTCGACATCGACGACCTCCTGATGGAGGTGCTCGGCGATGAAGCGGAGCTGATGGGCCGTGAGCAAGAGAAGGGGGTCACCGGCTACGCCACCGTCGAGAAGGACCTGATGGAGACCGAGGAGGAAGAGGAAGAGTACGAGGAGCCCGAGTTCGAAGGCGGGGGTGAGGAGTGATGGCCCGCAAGGACACGCAGAAGGCATACGAGAAGCTGGGCCTCCCGGCCGAGAAGATCGAGAAGCTCCTGGACGCCTTCCCGAGCAAGACCGCCGCGCAAGAGGCGGACGCGAAGCTTCTCAAGGAGAAGGCGAGCCTCAACCAGGAAGAGATCAAGATCCTCAAGGGCGAGAAGGAGCCGAAGCCGAAGAAGCCGGCGAAGCGCGGCTCGAAGAGGAAGGTCGAGGAAGAGACGGAGCATGTCAAGCTCGAGTTCGAGATCCCCGACAAGACCGCGAAGCTTTCACCCCTCGAGAAGAAGATGGTGAGATATGCCGAGGACCTCGGGCTGACCGTTCAGAACACGGAGAAGGTCGCTACCGGGCGCAAGCGCATATCCATCAGCGTCATCAAGGACATCGCCTCGCGCGTCGAGGGCCTGGGCATCCCGGACGAGCGCCTCAAGAAGATCGTGAAGCGCGCCTACGAACGCCTCGAGGAGCATCTCATGGACCCGAACGAGTCCGCCGGGATCATCGCGGCGCAGTCGATCGGCGAGCCCGGTACCCAAATGACCATGCGTACCTTCCACTACGCGGGTGTCGCGGAGATCAACGTTACCCTCGGTCTGCCGAGGCTCATCGAGATCGTCGATGCGAGGCGCGTGCCTTCGACGCCCATGATGACGATCTTCACCGAACCAAAGGTCAAGGGCAACACGTCCGAACCCCTCACTCAGGAGGAGGCGAAGGCGATCGCGTCCGAGATCGAGATGACGAAGCTGATCGACGTCGCCGCTCTCGAGACCGACATCGTGAACATGAAGGTGGTCGTCCACCCCGACTCCCGCAAGATGGAGCAGAAGGGCATCAGCCTGGACGACATCCACCGCGAACTGAGCAAGACAAGGGGCCTGAAGGGCCTGGTGGAGAAGCAGGGCGACGAGATCGTGATCTCATCCGACACTCCCTCGTTCAAGAAGCTGCAAGGGATCCTGGACGACGTCCGCGAGAAGAAGATCAAGGGCGTCGACCTGATATCGAGGGCGGTCATGAGGAAGGTGGGGGATGAGTACATCATCTACACCGAGGGCTCGAACCTGGCAAGGGTGCTCGAGATACCTGGTGTGGACAAGACGAGGACCACCACCAACGCCATTCAGGAGATCTACGAGGTGCTCGGGGTCGAGGCGGCGCGCAACAGCATCATGAACGAGGCGTACCGCACTCTCGAAGAGCAGGGTCTGAACGTCGACATCCGGCACATCATGCTGGTCTCTGACCTCATGACGAACGACGGCGACGTGAAGGCGATCGGCCGTCACGGCATCTCCGGGCGCAAGTCATCGGTGCTCGCGAGGGCCGCCTTCGAGATCACCGCGGTGCATCTGTTGCACGCCGCGCTGACCGGAGAAGAGGACCACCTGGACGGGGTGGCGGAAAACATTATAGTGGGGCAGCCGGTTACACTCGGGACCGGTGCCGTGAACCTGGAATACAAACCAGTGATGAGGGGGCATAAAGATGGTTGATATGAGCAGGGCCCTGAAGACCGCCGTGACGACGGGAAAGGTCGTCTTCGGCGTTCAGCAGGCCGAGAGAGCGGTGAAGAAGGGCGAGGCGAAGATGGTCGTCATCTCCGCCAACTGCCCGAGCGCGTTCCTGACGTCGGAGAACGTCGGCGTCCCGGTGCGCGTCTTCGAGGGAACGAACATGGAGCTGGGAGCGCTCGCGGGGAAGCCATTCTCCGTCTCCGCGCTCGCCGTCATCGACAAGGGCTCCTCCAACATCCTTTCGTTGTGATAGCATGCCGGAAGCAACGCTGACCGAGGACTCGCTGCGCTACATCACGCTCTTCGAGAACATCACGAAGACGCACGTGCGCGACTGCATGGAGACCGAGGACAAGCTGGTCTTCGTCGTCGACCCGGGCCAGGCGAACCGCGCCGTCGGCAAGGCCGGCGAGCACGTCATCCGCATGAAGAACACCACCGGGAAGAACATTCAGGTCGTCGAGTACTCGGACGACCCAGAGACCTTCATCAAGAACGTGTTCTACAACTACAGCGTGCAGTCGGTAGTGCTCGAGAACCGCGGCACGATCGTGCACGCGACCGTCACCGTCGACCCGAAGGTCAAGGGCCGCGCCATCGGCAAGAACGGACGCAACCTGAAGATCGCGCGCGACCTGGTCAGCCGGCATCACAACGTGCAGAGCATCGTTGTCGCTTAGGCGATCCTTTTCGCGCCCGCCCCCTTCCCTTTGCTTCTTTTCAGCGGGTTCCTCTCCACTTCCAGCCTATCCGCCGTCGGGTACTCCTCGACGACGAACGAGTCGAAAGGAAGCTCATCGTGGATCTCGTCGAGCACCCAGGGAGCGACCTCGAGGCGTCTCTTCTCGGTGTCGATGCGCATCAGGCGCTTCGGGACTGCATGCTTCTCGAGCAGCAGTCTCATCGCTTCCTCAGGCTCCGCGCCCTCAACGACCCCCTTCAGGAGCGTGCCCTCAGCGGTGATGACGTCGCCCGGCCGAGCGATGCTGCGCGCGCGCCGCATTATCCTGCGACGCAACTGGATGGCATCCTTGAAGCTCGATGAGCAGTAGTGCAAGGGGATGCTCACGTCCAGCTTGAGCATCTTGAGCGCGAGCTCCTCGCTCCCCTTCGCCGCGGCGCTGACGTCGTCCTTTGGATGCATTCCGCGCTTGAGGAGCGCTTTGTAGTTGGTCTCGGAGAATTCCAGCTCGTTCAGATTCACGAAGGCGAGGCGAATGGAATCCGCGTACCGGATCAGGGCTTCCAGAGCCTCATCATTTCCGGGGAGGGAAGGGACCTCGATGCCCACGCACATCCTCACCCCTTCGACGGCCTCCTTCAGGCCGGTGCGGTCGAGATGCTTCCAATCCTTTAGTGAAGGGTGGACCCTGAGCTCGTCGAGTCCCGCTCGCTGCAGGCGCAGGAACGAGTCGCGGTCTATCGTCGATGTGTATAGATGGATGTGATGTCCCCTTCCGAACCGGCGCTTGAGCACGCGGATCCGGTGCAGCGTGTTCTCGAGATCCTGGAGGGGGTCGCCCCCGGTCACTCCCGTCCCCTGCGCGCGGATCAGTCTCGCCTCGGTGAGCATGTCAGAGTCCGAGGCAATGAGCAGCTCGTCCGCGAACGCGACCTCCTTCCCCTTCTTCCTCTCGGAAAGCGGACAGTAATAGCAGCCGGTGCGGCACTTGCCGGTGGTCAGGAGCACCATCTTCGCTCCCCGACGGCAGAGAACGCATCCGAGTGGAAGCGGTCCGGTGTACGCCGCGCCCGCCTCCAGCCGCTTGATTCTCATGAGTCTGGCTAAGGATGTGTCCCTAGTTAACCACATCGCCGGCCGCTGACGCATTCTATTTATCCGCTCGGGGCATACGATTCGCGAAGGACATGCGCAAGAACACCCAGCTCATCCTGGCTTTGGACGTCACCGATGAAGCGAAAGCACTTGCGGTGGCGAAGAAGGTCGAGGGTCTCGTGGACGCGATCAAGGTCAACTGGCCTCTCGTGCTCGCCTCCTCGCCAGAGGTCATCACGAAGCTCTCGCGCCTCGCTCCGGTGATCTGCGACTTCAAGGTGGCCGATATTCCGAACACGAGCAGGCTCATCACCGAGCAAGCGAAGCGCCTTGGGGCCTCAGGGATCATCATGCAGGGGTTCGTGGGGCGCGACTCGCTCAGAGCGATCATCATGGCCGGCCAGGGCATGGAGGTGTTCGTCGTCACGGAAATGAGCCACCCTGGCGGGCAGGAGTTCACCGCCCCGGTGGCGGACAGGCTCGCGGCCATGGCGAAGGCGGAGGGAGCGAGCGGGATCATCGCGCCGGCGACAAGGCCGGAGCGCATCGCCGCCCTGCGCAGAGCCATCGGGGACCTCCTCGTTCTCTCACCAGGCGTCGGGGCGCAGGGAGGGAGCGCCGCCGATGCGATCGCGAACGGCGCGGACTTCGTCATCGTAGGTCGGGCGATCTACGAAAACCCGGACCCGCGCAAGGCCGCAGAGGACGCAGTCGCGAGCGTGCGGGAAGGGCTGCGTCGCAACCCGCTATAAGTCGCTTGAGGACGATGCATCCAGACGATGCTTTTGCGAGCCTCGCCCGGACGAGTCTATTTATAGTGGCTTTGTAATCCCTTGGACACTTCCTAGGAGACAGTCGATGGCACAAGAGAAGGGAGGGGCAGGCGGACCCTTGGAAGGGCGGCGCCGAAGTCTTTTCGGTGGCGGGGCGGGCGCTGCACTGAGCGACTCGTGGCTCGCCAAGAATTGGCAGACGCTGCTCGTCCTGGGCATGATCGTCCTACTGGCCTTCTTCATACGCAGTTACTTTGTCTATGGAGCGTCCGTCGACAACGGCAACCTGTTCTCAGG
>Ga0335071_10002513_pt1 | contig 19650 bp, 6 predicted proteins | sample Lox_Sample_15_FD_206724 | JGI IMG/M metagenome (GOLD analysis project Ga0335071, IMG submission 206724) | Soil microbial communities from Loxahatchee National Wildlife Refuge, Florida, United States - Lox_Sample_1.5 | ecosystem: Environmental > Terrestrial > Soil > Wetlands | place: USA: Florida...
GAGTTGATGGACCGTACTGACGGGATCAGAGCTTCCGGCACGCCTGCCTGGAATAATTCCTGATCGGACAGGAGGTTCAACGGATACTCGTTTACAGGCGGCGCCTTCGTCGTAGCCTTGCTCTGAACAGCTCGCTCGGCCTCCTCCACCTCGAAAACTTGAAAAACGCCAGTGGCGCCATGTATTTCGAAGCGTTTGTTCTTGGCCCAGGCATATGCAGCATCGTGTTTGTCCACGTGCATCAGGAGGTACTTGTCGCCCTTTTCTGGCGCAATGACGATTGCGCGGAAGCCCTCGGGAAGGTTGGCTCCTCGGACCTTGGGGTCCTTCATTGTCGCTTTGAGAGAATGCAGGCCAATCGACGGGCTGGTGTGGTCTACGTGAAAGTCGCGGATCAAATCAGAGATGCCCTTCTGAACCTTCTGTGGCAATTGCCCAAAGTTTCGAAGTACCTCTCTGTGCAACATCAGTTCAGCCATGGGTTACGATCCTTTCTGTGGTCCGCGCAGGAGATCGATTAATGCCCGGACGCCTTCGCGTTGCAGTTCATCTGAAGTCAACACAGCCCACCCTCCTGCCTTCCAGCGGGGCCCGAAATCTGCCTGATCGCCAACCAGCACCGCGACAGGGGTCTCCAAGTCGGGCCAGGCCATTTCAGCGAAGCAGTCATCCGAAACATCGTCGTTGAAATGCTCCACGGCTGGAATCGGGACGTCAGCTTCGGCCAGATCCGGGATATATACCTTGAGCGATGACGTGACCGCGTCAAGCACATCCTGCCACTCGGGCGGGAGTGTAGCTCTCGATTGCCAGGGCAAATCCGGCGCTTCTCCGGTCCTCGCCTCAGTAGACGTCCAGAAGACGAAGTTTTCACAAAACTGATACAGATTGAGGCACGCGAGGAACCGCCGCCACCGTTCGAGGAAATCACTACCTGTGCACTCGGCCTCGCTGTCTCCCAGTCGCCCCAGGATCACGAGTTGAGATCTCCGGTTACTAAAGAGATCTGACTCCCTGATGTAGGCGACTATGTCCTGTGTCAAACTCGCCCGCTGGTTGTAAACCCATTCGCCGTTCTCGACTGGGGGAATGTCCGCGAATCCCTGACCAGTTCTCCAAGATTCCAGTGCAGCTTGCAGATCCGCGGACATCACGAAACGCTTGGCCTGTGTAGCAAGGACATGCAGCGGGAAGAAAACCGCGCTTCCCGCGAGTTGTCCCCAGCCTGGGGCATGTGGACACTCCAGGAAGGCCTTCAGCTGTTCAAATCCGTTCCGTACGATCGTGCGAGCTGCCGGAACCGTCTGGCCATTGGCCGAAGCAGCCTGGCCTACTCGATGAATCCAGTCAACGACCTGGTCGTGGCAGACCATTGGGTGATCGGCCTTATCATTCTCAAGATCCTCCCAAGTGACGCTCCAGACATGATATTGTCCGCTCTGCAGGATTGAACGCCGTTTCCGTAGGTCGTCCGCGAGCCTGTTGTTTGGATTGCAGTGGAATTCGAATCCATCGGTGAAGATGGCGATTGGCTTGAGTTTGCTGTCGTCGGTACGAAGGAGAAAGTCTGGCTGGCTTGCCGTCATCACTCCTTGTGCGGCGCCGAGCAGCGGTTGCAGCTCAAGCTCCCAGAGGCGCCCCGAGCCCGGCAAGGCGAATCGAAATCCCTTCGCCCCGCGAATCATCGTGGCTTCCCATGTCCCTTGCTTCGCCTCAACGAACTCGCGAAGCTTATCGACGAATCTCTTTTCCAGGACGCTGCCGAACAGGGCGTCGGATTTGATCGTCGCCAGTTCCTCTTGCTCCACCCGCTTCTCGCCGGCAGCGATCAAATCATTCAGGAGCTTGATTCCACGTTCCCGGCTGATTCGATCGGCGTTGTACTGAAGGTGATAGGTTCGAATGCAACGGTAGCAGCCGTCAGTGTCATCCTTTTGCGCCTTAAGCTTCCGACAAGAGCAGGTCTCAAGTGCATTGCGGGCGAGGCGAAGCACTTGCATGACGCCCTCGCCTGGCCTTCCGCGGGAGTCCTGCTCCTGGTACAGCGCCTTTAGATACCCGGTTCCACCCGGCACGGCATCCATCAACACCAGGTAATGCTTGTCGATCCCGGTCGACGGTTCCGGCAGAATCTGGGGAACTACGAGCAAATATGCTGGGTCACCCTCAAACCGCAGCCGCAGTCCAAGATAGATGCAGGCCCGCAACGTCTCCAGATCCTCGTCGTCGGTCAGAGGGAGCAGCAGGCGGATGGCTTCGGACCTCAATTCGCGGTAGAGGTACACCGACTCCCAGCTGCACGGGACACCGGTCTTACCTTGCTGCTTGAGCTTTTCGTCGCGTCGTCGCCATTGGCAGCTGCGCCTGTGTTCGACGTCACCGGGGAGCTTGTCAGTGGGAACCACGACCCCGCAATGCGGACAAACAAGGAACCCAGGATCTGGGGCATCTTGTCCAGGGCCGAATTTGAGCACGCCGGGCTGACCGCCGTATCCTGCATTTACTTCACGGAGGATGAGCGACCCTCTATATTCAATACCAAATGGCAGCCCGGTGTCGCCGACAGCTCCGGAGGCGCGCTCCGCCGTCTGGTCGAAGCTTCGCAGCACCTGGTAGTAGCCGCGTTCTCGTTCGTCATCCTTGTCTCCGGACAGGCTTTCGTACTGTTCCATGTACGACAGCGCCTGCGACAGCGGAAACTCAAGAAATTTCCGATGCTGCCCACGGTCCGACTGGCTGAAGCTATCGGCGTCGTGTCCGCATTGGGGACACGCTACCCCGGCTTCCGGGCGGTTCATCTGAGCGACACGACGCATATGGCCACAATTCCCGCAGATGGCCCACTCTTCGATCAGCGGCTGTTGCGGGTTTCCGATGACGATCTGCTGGATTTCGAATTTTCGGCTATGCGTGTAGAAGAAGTTGCTGGGTGCGAGTTCCCGTATGGCGGTTCCCGCGCCCCGAACGACATCTATGGCGATCGGCTCCTGCTCGTTTCCGCGATATTTGTTGTATACAGCCCCGTGAAACCGTACGCCGCGTTCCGGAAACGCATAGTTCGGTAAGAGTCCGTAGTCGGTTAGTATCTCCAGCGAACTGACGCGATCAAGGGCCGTCATTCGGCCCTTGATGATCCGAAGTTCCTGGTCAATTTCCTTCTTTGCGTCCTCCTCCTCTTCTCCAACCTCCTTAAGCTGGCCTTGAAGGCGCTTCCGGGCATTAATCAGGTCACGGTTCTGTTGATCGTACTCTCTGACTGCTCTTTCAATTCGCTGTCGCAGAACCTCAGTGCTCGTATCCGCTTCGAACCGTTGCCGCGTATCAGGCAGGATGTCAATCTGGAACCGGTTCAGAAACCGCGAGCGCAATTCGGTCTCGTTTTTGGTGACCCACTCCAACATGCGGGGGATGTTGCCGTCAGTTCGATCGATGTCCTCGACAAGTTGCCGTCCGGATCGGGGCAACTCCGTCAATATCTTTGCCTTTACCGCGGTATCGAAGCAAAAGGCCAGGTATTGCCGGACCAGAACAGCGGAAGCGTCCAACCAGCATCCTGGCGGATCCACGCGACCCTTGAGAATGTCACCGGGCCGGCCAAAGAAGAACAGGTCATGCGGCCTCTGGTTCACGATCGAGATGATCAGAGACGTGCCGGTAGCGCGGCCGGCCCGGCCGACCCGCTGCAGATAGCTGGCGGTGCTCGGCGGAATCGAGCAAAGCATGGTGCTCGACAGATCTCCGATATCGATTCCCATCTCGAGCGTGCTGGTGCATGCCAAAACGTTGGTGTCATCCAGGTGAGCGGCCGCCGTGAATTCCTTTTCAACGCGTTCACGTTCCTTGGTGGCGAGCAGTCCTGTGTGTTCTTCCGAGATCACTCGCCGTAAGGCCCCCTTGCGATAGCGTGCCTGGTAGTATCGCTGCCTTGGTGACCAATCGGTTGGCTGATAGCGGCCGAGGTCGGCGTAATACTCCATACTCGGAGCGCCTTCCCAGAGCCTCGACTCATCAGCAGGCCGAACAAGGGGGCGTTCCGTCTGGCTGCATGCTAAGGAGATCGTGTCCGAAGACAGCCTTGCAGCGGATGACGAAATCGCGTAGTACTCCTTTGAGCCGTCCTGATGCAACTTTCGCAGCAGCCCCGCAGCTGTTCCACAGTCGAGCAGGTTCCTCAATAGGTCCAGCACGCTCACTTCATCCGCACCGGGACGACCTAGGGCGCGCCGGGTCCAGAGAATGTGCCATGGGGCCTGCCCGCCACGGGAAGGAGCGAGGATATGGTCGTGCTCGCGCTGTGCTTGGGTGACAAGCAAATGCGGCCTAAAGCGCCCGGCGGAAGGGTATGTCTCGCGTCCCGGTACAACGCGGCCGAATGGGTACTTCCCCCAGAAGTTCTGGCGGGCCAGAGCGTCGAGAAATGGATGGTACAACGCACCCCGTTCGCGGAACCGGTACAGGATACCGTAGATCCAAAGCGCTAGGGAATCGTCCGAAAGGTCTACAAACATCGAGGAGATCTTCGGTAATCGCTCTCGGACACTCTCGACAGTAAGCCGAATACGCTCACGATCCCAGGCCACGCAGGAACTGCCGCTGCGCTCCATGGTTCGGCCATGAGTCTGCATGAGCCCGAATTCGCTCGTCGCTTCCCACCACAACCTCGTTTCAAAATCACGCCGCAATTTGGCTGGCGCTTCTCCCTGAAAGCCGGCGTCCCGATAATCCTTGTAGGGTTGGTAGTCATGCAGATCAGGGGGCATCAATGCCGCCATCACTTCGCCAACACTTCCCGGCCTTCCGGGCAGAGGTTGACCCCACCAGCACAGGAGTGAATCGCCGACCTGTTCCAAAGGCAGACCTTGCGATCCGGCATCGTCGATGATGTGTTGTAGCGCGGTCCGGAAAGTGAATTGGTACGTTCGCGACGAGAAGAAGCCTGCTCGATGTGACGCGTCCTGCACGCTATCGGTGAAGGCGAGGAGCTTCGGATCGCTATTCAGAATCGAACAGAACATCTCGTCAATCGCAACACTGGATAGGGTGGCGGACTGGCTACCAATAATGAAAATGCCCACTCGCGAACCGCAGGACGGACATCGCTGGTCGCCGATAACGGCGCCCGAGTCCAGTTTTCGCGTCTCCTGGCTGGCTTTGACCCGAAACACTCGCCCATCTCCCGTTAGAGGGCAAGGTCCAGGCCCTTTTCTCAGTACCAAGCTGGCCGCGCAGAGATAATCCTGCGCGGATGGCAACGATTCCTGTTCGCCTATTCCATCTTGTTCGGTCCAGGGGCTGAGAATCACGACGTATTGGTTCCGCTGGCCCTTGTAACCGAAGTAGGCCCGATAGATTGCCTGCGGATCATCGACGAGCTGAATTCCCTGAACTCCCTGGCTTAGAATCTTGCTGTCCTCGTCCGGGTTGTGGAGCGCGATCCAACCGGAATCGCCGCATTCGCTGCAGTGGAACGCAGGAAGTGCACGAATTCCGGCGACTGGCTCGTCGAGCCACGCGAACTCTGGGTCCACCGAGACGACACGGCCGAGCCTCCGGAGTTCTCGAATCCAAAGCTGCACCTGTGTAGGTACGAGTGAGACTGCGCGGCCGCTGCGCTCTTCCCGGGCACGCGCGATCAACGCAAAGAACGACGCCAGAATGTTATGGCGGTCCTCGTCGGAAAGTGCGGCATCCTGAAACCGGAAGTCGGCTCGCGTGAGGCGCGATACGAGATCCCGCCACAGCAGTGGGTCCTCGCGCCTTCGTTCTGTGTCGCGGAAAACACTGAGGAGCGCACCAAAAATACTGTCCCGTTTGAGCCAAGCCCCCAGGGCCAGGCTCCATGCCACACGCGGGTTCACCAGCTGCGGATCGAATTGCGGTCCGTTCCACACGTCCGCTTGCCGGATTGTGTATGCGTCAGCGTCCTCGCCGTCCAGTGGAAGACAGTCAGCTGCATTTGGCAGAGGGGTGAGGCCATTGACGGCCGAGGGAACAGCAATCTCTTCTGCTTCCAGCCGGTCCTCGGCAATGATCGCGTCTGTTGGGATATCCTCCTCGAACAGTTTGCTGGCAAACCGCGCCAAGCGCTCCTTGCCGTCCTCCGCTGCATCATGAGCTCCGCGACCGTCGTCCCTGACCTCGATGGTGGCGCTTGTCCCGACAACACACAGCTCCCCCTTCGGGATTGCCATACGCTCCTTAAGCCTTCGGATCAGGCAACCGACATCAGCGCCCTGCGCGCCGTCATAGGTATGCAGTTCATCCAAGACGAGATAACGCAATACCGCAGGTTCGTTGTATCGCCAGAGGGCCTGGTCCTGGGGGCGCATTAAAAGGAAATCGAGCATCTTGTAGTTGGTCAGGAGGACGTCGGGTGGAGCATCCTGCAGGACCTCTTGATTGCTGATGCCGTGGTCCGGCCCCATCAGCCGCTCACCGGTGTTCTTCCCCGCGCCCGGGTCGGACGGGTCGTAACGACCGGTATACGTACCGATGCGGACGTTCGCCGCCTTGAGCACCGGATCTCCCCAGACCGCCTTCGCAAATCGCTTCTCCTGGTCCGCAGCCAGCGCGTTCATCGGATACAGGATGATTGCTTTGATGCCCTTTTGCCCTTTCTGCTTCGCGCGAACGCAGTGATCAAGTATTGGATAGAGGAAACATTCGGTTTTGCCCGACCCTGTCCCGCTCGTAACCAGCGTGGGCTTCGGCCTCTGACTCTTGCTGGTAAGGCGCATCCAGGCCCGCCACTGGTGCAGAAATGGATGAAATGGGGAAATGATGTCAAAGGGAAGCGGGGCGTCCTTTTCTGCGAGTCGATACGGGCGGCTGAGCTGAACCCACGGTCCTTTGAAGAGACCATGATCCGGATCTTCAAGGAAGCGGTTGAAAGCATGATCCGCTGTCTTATCCCGGAAGTCGAACGTTGCTCCAAGGTAAAAGAGCACCTGTCTCCGAACATCTGCGACAATCGTGGCCGGTAGCATACTAGCAGCCTCCCCTGCAGCGAGACTCTAAAACCTCGTAAGCACGAGCATAGTCATCCTCGCGATTCACACGGGTAAAGGGAGGGTAGAACGTTCTGCTCACGGCTTTACGCCCGTTGTCGACGGTCCATGAGACGGACAGAGGATCAAGTCCGTTGTGCTTCGTTCTCGCCTCTCGAACTTCCCGCCCGCCTGGATCTGATCTGACCGTATTTGGGAGCCGGTTTCCGATGGAGTCAAATTCGTCCGCGAGTTCGAATGATCGCATAACAGGAAATTGTACGCGGTAGATCGTCTGAAGCTCGTCCGAAGTAAGCCCAAGTGACAACGCGACGAGCACATCCATCTCAAGCAACGCCTGTCGCCTTGCAAAGTCCGTCCTTAGCGGCACGCCGATGGACCACGCGGCCCCCGTGAGACTCGACCATGGGCACTCTAACGACCCCTTAAGCCGCCCATCTTCCTGGGCCCATGAATCAAGAGCAACATCGTGATCGGATACCGCCGTCCACAGTTCAGCGAAGGCATCACTGATGCAGTTAAGCCGAAGCGCACGTCTGATCAGCGGCATTGCGTAGGGTTCCTCAACAAGCGGCAGAGCCTCAAGTTCGTCTCGGCGACAATCAGAAGCACCAGTAACGCGGAGAATGAAATCATGAATGATTGAGTGAGTTGCCCCCGCAAACAGGACAGCCAGCCGGGGCTCTGCGAAACAGAGGCTGAATAAGCCATCAATGTTCGTTACTCCCGGTGGAACCAGACAACTGATCAACGATCTTTCCATCCCATCATCGATCCTTCGCCGATTCACAAATCGATAAAGGGTTGTGATTGGGCTTCCTTGCCATACCGGGATCGCGCTACTGAATTTATCTACGGCACCCGCACGATCACCCGGGCGATATACCGCCCCGGGCAAATAATCTTGACGTACCTCGGTCAGGTCCACGTCATCGTAGTGCTTGCTATCTACGCACCTACTCCACGGCGTGGCCGCAAAGGCATTGCCGACGCCAATATTTGGACCTGAAAGAATGAGCTCCTGTGGTGTCGTAGGCTGAAAGGGCGGGCTGTCTTGCCGGGTGATTGCGCCTTTCTCTCTTGCCGACCCTTCATGAAAGAACTCCGTCGAGTAGTATTTGTCGGCAATGCTCTTCAGTCGAATCTTTGTCCCGATGATCTTCCGGATAACACTTAGGACGTCCGTGCTATGTACACGAATTAGAGGCGTTTGATCTACGGGACCAGGTGCTTCAAGCAACTTCTGGCAGACCGCCAGTTCATCCTCTGCAATCCTGAGGATCCGCTTTGTGTGACCTGATGTGTCCCATTCACCCTTCTCGGTCTTCAATCCGGGTGTCTGATCATTAGGGCTTGAGTGCCGCCGACTCTGGTCGATTGTGGACGGGAGGAAGAGATTCGCGATGTTGTCGAATCCGATCTCCGATCGCTCAGCTCCAAAAATGTTAATACTGTAACGACGGGAATGCCCGACGTCCTGAAATAGCCTCTTTTCGTTACGAAACTGAAAATGCCCACGTAGCTTTCGGTAGTATCGTGCTCGAAACAGCCCTGCCGCGGCATCGTCGTAAACGCCGTCCTCATGGATCATTCCGGCCACGCCACTGCTGCCTAGAAGGCCCCAGCAAAGGATGATGAAGTTCTTATATAGATTGGTTTGTGTCCCCTGCAAAACAGGCGTTAGCCTGCGAGAAGAGAGAACAGTCTGCCTCCCGACAGACACCCTGAAGAGCTGTGCGTAGTACTCAAGGTTATCTGCTGCTTGAGATAAACGCTCTCGGACAGCGTCAATTTTTGCACCCCGTGCTTTCCGCACCCCCAGCAGGGGCTCAATTTCGCTCAGAACCACGGAATCATCCCACGCGGGCTTCTTCCAAGGGGGGTTTCCTAGGATTAGGTCAAAACCTCTCTTGGAACTTGGGCCCAGGATTTCGGGAAATGTTAGTTCCCAGTGATGAAAATGCAAATCCTCAGCAAGGCTCCGGGCTACCCGAAACCAGGGAACCGCCGAGCCGAGGGCGTCAGAATCGGGTAGCGTCTCGTTCGATGCGGCCAACAGGGCAGACACATCAAAGCCAACGCGCATACTAAGTATCTGCCACATGTCGGGTGCCGGTGGTTTCTCCCCCGCTAACAATTGAGCAGAAGCAAGCCAAGCTTCTCTAGAGGGAAGATGTGCCACGTCAGGCAAGGGCCAAAACCACAAGGCGCACCACGTATCCATCAGGAGCCGCAATCGCTGGAACGCCCCACTAGAAACCTCGAGTTCCGCTTTTACCTTCTCCTGATCATCAAGCTTCGGACTGGGCTTCCGTGCTTCAGCGCTCAGCGCTGAGGTCGGCCATACGCTGGTTGTGCAGGCCGTGCTCTCCAGTGCTTCCTTGCGCCGAGCCGTAAAATCCAGCCAGTAGCGATCAATATGGCCACAGATTTCAAGGGCGTCTCGAATCTCGATGTCCGACCATTTTGGCCTTACCTGTTCCTTGATCCAGTTCTTGGCCAGGCTGCACTGCTCGGACCAGTGTTCGCGCATCAGAGCGTCTGAGGCAGTTGGCAACATATCCGGATCAAAGACGAGAAAATGGTAGACTTCATCAACTCCTCGCATCTCACCGGGTTTCAGAAGGCGTGGTGCGTCGCCGTTAGCCTTCGCTTGAAGCCCCTGCTTCAGTTGCGCTGCGGCCCACACAGCCCGGCGCGCGCCTATCAAGCTGTCGCCAGTGCGCAATCGCAGTCCGAACCAGGGAGGAGCACCGGGTTCATAAATGGTTGGGCTTCCATTATTTCCTTCGCGCACGGGCAGACGGTGGATGCTGCCGAGCCATAACGAAAGCCCCGCCAATTCGACGGCCGTCTCATTTAGATCAACGCCATAGACATTGCGAGTTGTGATCAGGTGCATCACTCGGCGCCGCTCGTCGGCATAGTCGGCCGGTTCAATCGTTCCGCCAGTCTGCTCGACTTTCAATTCCAGGTACCTATCCGCGAGTTGGCGGGCGGCCTCATAGAGGAATGCTCCGCTGCCCATAGCCGGTTCGCAGATCGTGAGTTCCAGGATTCGGTCAGCATCGGCCGGGCCAAAATGTTTCAGCAATTCGCGAAGAGCTTCTCGAACGAGACTTTGGGTCAATGGTTTCGGAGTATAGTAAGAGGCACTCTGCTGACGATCAACGCCATTCAAGTGCAAGATAAACGATCCTCTTGGGTAGATTCGCGGCTGGCCATTCGGTAACCGTTCCACCTCGTCAGAACCAAATTCGTCGAGGCGTTCTCTTGACATGAACCAAGTCGGAGTCTTGCTATCACTGACGTCCTCGCCGGCGGGCTTGACCCGGATGTAATCCCGATCCGGAGGTACAAACATACCCTTGTAGGAAAGCAACCCCTCATACACCGCACCAAGTTCGTTGAGACCCAGTTCGGCATAGTTGACTCGGCCAACGGTGTTCGAGCGTTCGTCTTTGCTTAGAGAGAGATTTCTGACGATCTTCTGCCAGGCCAGGTTCGAGAACCGGACGAGGTTGAACAACGGTGTGGTGCTGGGGTGAAATAGGGTCGCTGTGAGCGGGCGGATTGAGAACGCCCGTTCGGTCGGGGGATCGGCTTCGAGTGCAAGAGCGGCTTGGGCGGTCGGATCGTGTTCCGGATTGAACCCTTCGTAAACGAGCCAGAACAACTGTCGTACGTGGTGGTCGAAATACTCGCCCATTTCCGTCTCCGGAGTCAGCGGCACCTGTTCGAGGTCGCGCAATGCCTCGAGACTGTACCCCAACCGGTATTCGTCAGCATTCACCGGCAGAATGTTGACTTCTGTTCCGTGGGCTTCGGCGTAAAAACAGAACAGCAACCGATAGACGAACACGAGCGCCTCGTGCCGGAGTCGTTCTGCTGTTACTTGGGACTGGTTCTCTGGTAAGACGCCGTCGCGTGCGACGGAGGTGTACGAGAGCTGTTTTCGCTTCCGATAGTCGACCCACTCGTTCGCGAGAATCTCAATAGCCTCGCGCACAGCCGATTGGAGCTTATCGGAAACGCCGTGTGCGAACTTGTGGCTCTGGGTTTCGATCTTCTCATGGAAGAGCTCGGCCGACTCAGCGGAGGGGCAGAGCGTATCAGCCGAAAGAAATGCCGCCATGCATTCGAAGCTCGCCCGTTCCGACCTGCCATACGCGTTATCGAGGTCAAATGCGAGATAGCGGGCTTGAGCGAAGGTATCGCGATCGAGCAGTAGGAGCCGGCTGCCGCCTAGCATCAGGATCCAACGGGGCGCGTCCTCCTCAGTGAAGATCTTCCCAACAGCCCGGCTCCAATCGCCCGGGCACGGCTTGTGGGCCGAATCGCGCAGTTGAATACTCAGTGGCTCGGATTCGAGTGGGTCCTCGGATGGCATCCCATCCTTCAGGCTGCTGTCCGGCAGGGTGAAAGGTGACTCTGCAAGGAATAGCCAAGGCTTGCCATACCGAAAGACACGGCCCAAAATAGGCACGTAAACTGTATTTGCGTCAACTGGAACATCGACTGCCTCGCGATTAGAGTAACCAAGAGCGTCCAACAACGAGCCATGCCAGCCCGCAATCTCGTCACCGAGGAGCATGCGCCGTTCCGGCCGCTCCTCGTCTAGGGCCTGACTTTTGGCTCGGAAGTACCGCTCCGAAAGCGCCTGAAGCCGGCGTGGCACCGAGCGAGAGGACTGTTCTCGCCAGCCTACCTGCAACTGCTGCATGTCGCGTCCGAACGTGCTGTCCAGGTAATGGCTGGAATAATATTCGCCGACGTTTTGAACACAGGTATCGATCGGCATCAGGCAACTCCTTCGATCACGAGGACCAGACGGGTAGAAGGATCTTTGGCTGGTGTGAAATGTGCGTCTCGCCAGTTCCGTTGCCTGTCATCAAGATACTTCTGCAATTCTTCCAGCTGATGTTTGTACCGGTGATAGTTCGGATGGGTATCCGGCAGGTCTGCCATGCGATCACCGAGAAGCTTTTCGCGCTTCCGGCACCACTCGCGCAAGCGCTGCTCCTCCTCCGTTAGCAATGGCGCTATTCGCTGTTCGCGCTGGTGCACTACAAACCGCATGTGGTCCAGGCTGGCCTTTACCGCGGATGGGAGGAGCAGCTGGCCCTGTTGAGACCGCGTCCCCGCTCCGTCGTTGATCAGGTGGTCGAAGTGCGCGGCATCCAGAGCCTCACGCAACGGTCTCGCCAGAAACTTGCCCCCCGGGAAGAACGAGACCGCATGCGCATCGGCAACCAGCGGCGTACCGGCTTTCGAACTCACCTGCCCAATGAAGCAGAAGCAGAGTTCTCCTCGCTGCAAGTGCCTGGATCGTACCAGTGGGGCTTGATCGCGACGAAGCAGCATAACCAGACGCTCCGAAAGCCATGTCAGGATTGGATGTTGCTCAGCGCACAAGAGCTCACGCGACCATTGACCGGAAGTATGGTGCGCCGCCTGAATGGCCGTGTTGACCTGATCCACGTTGTCGGTTAGGCGAAATTGATCGTTGTCCGGCCACGCTTCGAGCGGGATGGCGGTGGCCCCAAAAATTACATCTCCGGGCGCATCGGGGGCACCCAAACGACGTTTGAGGTCGTCGGGTGCGCCTAGGATGACGAGCTTCTCAGTGGTCTGAATGGGCTGATAGCCTGTGCTCTTCTCAGCCAGGTAGCGATAGCCCTCAAGCAGAAACTGACGATCGGAGTAGAGGCGGAGCCGGGAGCTCGGCGCCGGCGCAGCAACAGGCGAGGCTTTGGTTGGAGCTGAGTCGTTTCCCAGGAGGAACTGCAAGAAAGAATCATGGCCTTCCTTGGTAGCCTCGAGCAATTCAAGCTCGAGACCAGCGGCCTCATTTCCTGCTGCATTCTTGGCTGGCTTTTCGAATACCTGCACATCACCACGCAAAACGCCCTCGGTTGCCAGGTACTGCTGCTCCGCCTCGGCATCATAGAGTTGCAGAACGCTTTCGCCGCTACGTGCAGTGCGATTGATCTCCTCGACCTTTTCGATCAGCCTCTCGAAAATGGCATCGTCGCCGCGAAGCAGACCAGCCTTCGTTCGGACCATTAGGTATCGCAGGACGGGCTGATGCTTCTGTCCAAAACGGTCGATGCGACCGTTTCGCTGAATCAAGGTAATGATCGACCACGGGAGGTCGTAATGGATGATGTTGTGACACTCGTGGTGCAGGTTGACTCCTTCGGACGCGACATCGGTGGCAACCAACATCCGGACAGGTGACGATCCCGTACCGAAAGCCTCGACCGCGTTCATGAGGTCGGTGTCCGCGAACCCACCGTGGATAAACGCAAGCGCCTGCTTCTGTTGATCGGCAGGCTTTTCGCTGAAAGGAAGTGCGTAGTCTCTCGCCAGCGCCCGCACCAGTGCGTCTTGCGTCTCCCGAGATTCTGAAAACAATAGCACCCTGGGACTGGATGGTTTTCCGTTCCAGCCCATCTTGGCCAACTGGGTCTTCAGAAGACGATAGCGTGATGTTTGTTCGATCCGAAGGGCCGAAAGCGCTTGAACGAGTTTTTGAAGGTGCGGAGCCTCGTCGCTTCCGGAGGGAAGCTTCTCAAGGCGCTTACGGACAGTTGAGCGGCACGCTTCAGGACTGGAGAGGAAGAGTTTATAGAGGCCCCACTGGACCAGCGCCTCTTTATTCTTCGATTCGGCCGAGAGACGACGCAGATCCGCGAGGATACCGTAAATGGTCTCCTCCTCCGTGCTGGCATCGCAAGTCGTTTCCGCGCGCGGCACAACGACGCGCTGTGGGAAGTTGTCGCCGGCCTCCTCGCGAACGTCTTCCTTGAAGCGCATCAAGAAAAATTGGCGGATATCCTTGGCTTCATACTCCTCGAACCTGGGATCCGGAATAGCCGAAGGATCCAGGAGACTGATCAGCCGCCCAAAAGTCGCCCGCTTGCCGTTGTGCGGCGTCGCGGTCGTCAGGATGAGACTGTCCGTGCGCCGTGCCAACTGGCGCGCAAGCCTATGACTCAGGTGGCGCTCGGGAACGCTAGCGCCCGCGACGTTGTGAGCTTCGTCGATAATGACGACGTCCCAGCGGGTATGTTCGAGGAAGTGGCGATACTGGCCTATATCTTTGAGCGTGTCGATGCTCATGATGATCCGCTGGTAGACCTCGAACGGATTCTTTGAAGCCGGAATACGAAGGCGCAACTTCTTGATGCCCTGAGAGTCCAGCCGGACCAGCGGGATGCTGAAACGGTTCCAAAGTTCCGCCTGGAACTGCGTGAGCATGGATTTCTTGGCGAGCACCAGAATCCGGTTTGCCCGGCCCCTGCGAAGCAACTCAACCAGGATCATTCCGACTTCGATGGTCTTACCGAGTCCGACGGCGTCGGCCAGCAACAGCCGCGGGCGCATCTGGAGCAACGCTCTATGGACGGCTTCCCGCTGGTACTGCATGGGTTTGAAAGCGCCCATGCCTTCCAGATCAGGATCGGTGCCGGTGACAGGCATCTGCCTCAATTGCGCCTCGAGGAAGAGCTTGGCTTGTTTGTAGCCTCCTGAGGTGTCCTCAACCAGGATGGTCTGCGTGGGGTCGACCGCCTGAATTTCGTCTAACTGGGTAAGGAAGATCGCTGGCTGGCCGCGCACCAAATCGTCCGCTCCCGTGCAGTGCACCGCGAACTCCGAATTCGAGCGGTTCGAGGGCTCCACCCGGGTAACGAGCCATTCAGCATCGCGGCAGAGGACCCGCATTCCGGGTGCGATTGTCGGTGCGGTCAAACTGTTCCTCCTACTTCCAATCGCCGCAACGTTTCTGTGATGCTACTCAAATTGGCCATATTCATGAGGTGCGATGCTTCGGCACGCACGCGACGGTGCGGTCAGGGCTTTGCGGCAGAACGCTTCACGGCATGGAGCAACTCTTCGAGATCGATCCTCTTGAAGAGCCTATATCCATTAATTGGGTGACGGTGGGTCTTGATCTTGCCCTGCCGCCCCCAGTTGCGAAGTGTCCCCTCGGAAACGCCCACCAAGCGCGCTGCTTCCTTGATCCGAAGGTAATCCCGGAGGTTCTCGTCCACTTTTCCGTCCGGGGTCCACGTTAGCAAACCTTGCAAAACTCTGCAATTAGCCGACGGTGAATATTGAAGAGGACTAGACGGCATTGTCATCGGCTGATTTTCGGGGCCGGTACATGGTGGCGTACCGTTCCTTCAGATATTCCCGGGCACCCGACTCGGCCGCATAGCCGCGATCTGTGTTCGCAAAGACGGCCGCCGTGAGGATGTCGCGAGTGTACTCGTCGGTCGAGGCCAATCTGGCCACTTCCCGTTCGAAGAATTCGCGCCACTCCTGGGCAAGCCTTTTGTCATAGTCCTCTGGCGATTCGCCAAGACGAAGCTGCCCACCGTCGTCCCGGGAAAACCGGTACCACGCAGCGATCAAATCGTGGGCATCTTGCAGTGTGCGGTGATCGAATCCGTCCATCGCGCGAACGCGCACAGCTAGCTCAGTATCGACCTGGATCAAGCGGGACGCAGCGAGATACCGGTCGCGCGGTCCGGAGAAGAGCCGAAGGAGCATTTCGCTGTAGAGACGGAACTGCACATCTTTCAGCGTCTGGTTATCATCGCCCGCGAATTCGTGACCGACCCACACCGGTAGTTCTCCTCAATTTGCCCACTCGTGCGCCAGTACCTCGGCGTGTTGGAGGGCTCTCAGCTTCAGATCGGCACCTGCCCCGAACCAGACCCGGTTAAGCCTCTGGTCCGGGCCAGCCTCGTTTGTCTGGCGATAATCCTCATACCTCGTAACGGCGTTGTACGCGCCCCAAAGCGTGTGATTCGGCCTCGATGACGGCGAGTCGCCACTTTCAAACAGATTGGTGATGGCATCCCACTTGAGCGGGCGGGCCGGCTTCTTTTCGTCGCTCTTCTGGGCGTAAACACGCTCAAGGTATACATCGAGTCCATTCTTGCGGACTGGAACTGATGCCAGAAATTTGAACAACACCACAGCACTCGCAAAGGTCTGCCAAACAACCGCGAGAATATCTTGAACCTCGGCGAGCCGCTCGTCCATACACTTGCTGTGGCGCACCGTGTATGCCTTTTGACCGCTCGCGAGCGCGAGGATCAGCGTGTTCTGGCAGACCACTCGAATGGGAGTGAACTTAATGGACACGGAGCCCTTGCCATCGTGAGAATTGGAAAGTAAGAGGTATCTCTCGCAGCAGTCGTCGCCAACTATGTGCATCTCTCCGGGGACTTTCGCGAGCACCCAGACGCGTTCGCCGTGACCCAACGATCCGGCGGTTTCGAATACGGCCGCATTCTTTCCGACGATGGGATCGAAGAACTCGAATGCCTCCGAATTCTGGAGCGCACGATATCGAGGGCTAACCACCGCCAAAGGAATCTCCGACTCGGCTGAACTTCTGGGCTTGCGGATTAGTTGGTACTTCCGCGGCTTCTTTGTTGCTGGTTGGCCCTGTATGACAATTGGGCGCATTTCGACTTCCCAATTCAGGCCAGCTGCCTTGATCATCTGGACGGCTGTTGGACGGTGCTTTACCGCGATGCCAAGCCCATGCCAGGGAGGGTCGCCATGATACGCCATCGAGTCGATGTTATGTGACATGTTCGTCGTGCGAGTCCGCCTCTAACTTTAACAACGGGTAACCGAGGGTGTCGATTTACATCGTGAATTTGCGCGAAGGTAAACAGTCGCAGGGCCTCATTTACCCAAAGCCGCCTCCCGAGTAGCCATTCCGGCACTGCCTTCAGTGACGGCCCGGCAGTACACGTTAACTAGTCGCATCTGTTCGATTGTGGAGCAGCGTGTGCGTGCAAGCGCTGGATGGCCGACCAGAATAGCCATGGTCTCCGCGCGCGAAATGGCGACATTCAGCCGATTCCGACTGAACAGGAACTCGATGCCGCGCGGCGAGGCATCGCCGCTAGAGGCGCACATCGAAAAGATCACGACTGCGGCCTCCTGGCCTTGAAACTTGTCGACAGTGCCCACACCAATCTGGCCGAGCCGCCTTTCTAGACGGCGGACCTGTAGATTGTAGGGCGCAACGACAAGAATGTCGTCTGCCGTGATCTGGCGATGGCCGGCCTCATTGTTGCTGACCCGCAAGGTCATTAAATCTCGAACCAAGCCCGCAATTCGCTCTTCTTCTTCGGAGCTCTCGTAAACTTTGCCCTCGTGCTCCACAGGAATGTAGACGAGGCCTGCGGTTCGTGGCATCCAGGGAGGCGGCTGCGGGCCGGCGACGATCACGCGTTCGGCTGTGTGCGACTCGCAACCGAGGCGGTCCTCGTAGACAGCTCCAGAGATGAAATGGCAGAGCGCCGGGTGAAGGCGCCACGTGGTGGCAAGGAAGATGCCGAAATCAGGCGGCACTGTGGGTTGTCCTTGAAGGAGGTAATCAAGGACCGAGAGGCCACTCTCGCCGGGATGCGAGCCTTGGATCGGCTGCCCCAACTGCATCTGATCGCCCAGGAGCACAACGTTGGTTGCCGCTGGAGCCATCGCCACCAAGTTGGCAAGTGAGACCTGGCCTGCCTCGTCCACGAAGAGGTAGTCCAGCGAGCTCTGGGCCTCTTCGCAACTGAACGCGAACGCCGTGCCGCCGATTAACTGCGGTATGGCGCCGCCGAAAAGGTCACGGCCTTTCTCGATCTGCTCGATCTCGTCCGGCAGGCCGTCCAGATCCTTTTCATCCCTGCACACCTTGACGGCTTTCCCACGAAAGCCCGATTTCTTGGCCTCGCGCCAGGCCTCTCGCAGCAGCAGATTGATGGCGCGATGACTATTGGACGCAATTCCAACTCGTTTGCCGGCCCTCAATAGGGCGGCAATCATCCTGGCGCCGGTATACGTCTTTCCTGAGCCGGGCGGTCCTTGGACGCAGAGCGTTGTCTCGCGCATATCCAGGGCAGCCGCGACGCATCCTTCGAGCGTTTTCGTGCCTGGCAGAATGATCGGACCCTCCGGGTTTCGAAGGAGCCGAGGCCGCCGGCGAAAAAGGAAATCCTCAAGAGCGCCGGGAAGGCGGCCCAACTCGCACCAGCGGTTGACGACCCGCTCCACTGCAGGGGCGAGCAGTTTTCCCAACGTCGGTTCGTCCGGGGCGATGCTGAGCCTGTTCGGCGGCGTGCCCTGGGCCTTGCTGACGACCAGCAGGATTCGACCGGCATCGAAATCCAATTCCTCGATTCGAGCGTGTTGCGTCCAGTCGTGAGCGAAAAGGCAGGTGTCGCCAGCACGCACCTTGGTTTCCTGGTGCGAATCGAAGGAGTACTCGTAAGCGAGGGATCGCTTCACCGGTTCCGGCGGTCGCCTGGTTCGCTGCAACCCGCCCAAACAATCCGGGTCGTCGATCAGCTGATTCTCCTCCATCTCCATGCGGTCGAAGCGGCGCCACCAGATTGGCTTCTCCTCACGCCGGTAGAATTCTAGCAACCAAGCCAAAAGTTCGGTGACGCGGTATCGCTCACCCGGCGGACCCGCGGGTCGCGGCTCCGGAAGACTGCGCAGGATCTCCTGCGCCCGAGCATGACGCCGCGAGTTGTCGGTATTTAATTCCGCGTCTTGCGTGGTCTCCCCCGGAACCTTCTCTGTCGCTCTCGACAGGATTCCAGCCTCCTGTTGCCGGCATCGAAGCCAATCCGCCAGTTCCGCGGTCGAGCGGCAATCCTGCTCGTTGTAATCGCGGATTTGCTCCAGGATCGCCGAGGTCTCCGGCGTATCGCCATCCTGGGCGATGAGCCAGCGCTGGTAGAAGACCATAGACTCGCCCGCCGACGCCACGTCGCCTTCACGCCGCCCGCGATACAGATGCTCAACGTACTTCAGTGAGTAGGACGGCTCCCCGATCACCACGGACTGGCGGACGACCCTATAGAGATCCACGAAGACGCCGCCACGCAGCAACTCATCCACCTCCTGCTCACAGACGCCGTACTTGCCCATGAGCCGGCGCAGGGCGGTGACTTCGTAGTGGTTGTAGTGATAGATGTGTAGCTCCGGGTGCTCCCGCCAGCGGACATGCACCCATTGGACGAAGGATTCGAAGGCACGTCGCTCCTGGTCTGGGCTGTGCGCCCACCAGTCGCAGAAACGAAGGTCGCCGCCATCGTGATAGCAGGCACCGAAAAGGTACTCCCGGCCATCGTCGATCAGCGGGAAGCCTTCCATATCGAAGAACACATCCGCCGGCGATTCGCGCGGCAGCAGGGAGAGGCCGCGGGGTCCATCCGTTTCGTCGGGTGTGAGGAGTTCGTATGCTGGCATCGGCTTGCCACGCGATGCGATCTGAAGGCTGGCCTGGAGCCGCAGTCTTGCGAACGTGGCGTCGTTCAGGCGCGGGACGCGAATGCCGCTCGCAGCCGCAAGCTGGGCCACGGTTGTAATGCCCGCGGTCCGGAGCTTGTGGATCTGGCTCGTGCGAATATCTGCAACCAGCGCGAGGTCGTCCCTCTCCGTCAGCTCATGTTCGGCGTAGCCGGACCACCGCCCAAGATCCGCAAGGGGCGGAATCTCCGGTTCTTGGTCCGGGTTGAAGGTCCGCTGCTGATCGAGAAACGCCTCCTTCACCGCACGGTAATAATAGAAGAAATCATCCGTCCGGAATGCAGGCGTTTCCGAACCGGCCGCG
>Ga0335071_10002516_pt1 | contig 19647 bp, 17 predicted proteins | sample Lox_Sample_15_FD_206724 | JGI IMG/M metagenome (GOLD analysis project Ga0335071, IMG submission 206724) | Soil microbial communities from Loxahatchee National Wildlife Refuge, Florida, United States - Lox_Sample_1.5 | ecosystem: Environmental > Terrestrial > Soil > Wetlands | place: USA...
CGGGCCTCCTGAAACAAATCCAGCAGTTCTCACAGAAGATTCACCTTTCGATGGCGCAGAACGACAAACGCCTGAAGAATGCAGAAATCCTGCTCAGCCACACGGCTTTTCGACTCACTGAAATGCTCCATGCGAGCAGCCTGGACGACCAGGCCCTGGTGAAGCAGACGCTGGCGCAGGTGAACCAGGCGCAAAACGAAGCGATGATGCAGGTGTTCAGCAAATAGCGGCTGGGTTGAAGGAACCCTTACAGTTCGTAGTTCGCGGTGCTCGCGTCAAGGTTCTCTGTTTTCCCTCTCCTGTTCATTACCTCCCTCCTCAGTCAACTACGGGCTCCTCAGTCAACTCCGTGGCTTATGCTGGAGGCACCGGAGGGATGCCGCGATGCGTACACTCGCTGCGCTGATACTTTGCCTCTTGATTGCCGCGGTATCACCCGCGCAAAAGGAAAAGCGCGAACCTCTGACCGAGGCTCAGCAGGAGCAGATTGCAGAAGCGGGCATCGATCCAGTGGCGCGAGTGGGCCTCTACGTCAGGTTTCTCAACGACGAAGCGGAGACCATCAGGGGATTGATCAAGCGCGCCAAATCGGTTGCCCGGTCACAGCGCATGAATGGTGAGTTGGAGGACTTCACGGCGCTGATGGACGAACTCGGGGACAACCTCGATGTCTTCTCGGAACGCAAAGCGGATATTCGCAAATCGCTCAAGGAGCTCAACGAGGGTGTCAAAAACTGGCAGGGGGTTCTGCACGACCTGCCAAGCGAACCGGCCTTCGAACTGGCGCTCAAAGAGGCTGTGGACTCGAGCAACGATCTTGCCGAGCAGGCCAAGCAGATTACGAGCGACCAGGAAGCCTACTTCAAGGCGCATCCCGACGAGAAGAACCAGGATCGGGCGGAGCCGAAGTAAAACAGGGGTGAGGGGTCAGCCTTGCAGCCGGCTGACGCCTGCTATTCTGCACCTCGTGCCCCCCGATGTTGTCTCCATCTTCCAGGAGGAGTACCGCAACCTGCGGCCGCGCGCACCGATGCCGCCCCTTCATGTGCGTTTTCGGCGGTTCACCTCACTGAACACCACCATCCGCATACGCAACGGTGAGATCCACGCCAGCCTGTCAGACTTGCTGGAGGGCGCGCCGGAAAGCGTGATGCGCGCCATCGCGCACATCCTCCTGGCCAAGCTCTACCGCAAGCCGATTGACCCGGCGCACAACCTGCGCTTCAAACAGTTCGCGAACAGCTCGGCGGTTTCACGTCAGACCGAACTGATCCGCCATGCGCGCGGCAGCAAGCGCTACTTCGGGCCGGAGGGCCGCTATTTTCATCTGGAACAGATCTTCGATTCGCTCAATCTGCGCTTCTTCGGCGGACTGCTCGGCCGCCCCGATCTGACCTGGAGCGAGCACAGCGCCAAGCGCTCGCTGGGTCACTACGACGCTGCGCACAACACCATTGTCGTCAGCCGTGTTTTCGACAGGCCTTCCAGTCCACGCTACGCGATCGAATACCTGCTGTATCACGAGATGCTGCACCTGAAGCATCCGGTGAAGAGGCGCGGACTACGGCGTTGCGTGCACTCCGCCGAATTCAAGGCCGAAGAAGCGCGCTTCCCGCATTTTGCCGAGGCGCAGGCGTTCATCAAAAGGCTGTAAGAGGCGAGGAGTGGGGGAGCGACCTGTTCACTCGTCCTTGTTCTTCGGTCCGGGTTTCTCCATCGCACCGGTAAGACTGGCGACGCTGGCCACATCATGGCTGCGGCACCAGGCTTCGAGCCCATGGGCCAGGCGCTCGGTGGCACGCGGATCGGCGAAACTGGCGGTGCCGACCTGCACCGCGGTGGCTCCGGCGAGCATAAACTCCACCGCATCTTCGGGCTTTACGATGCCACCCATGCCGATGACCGGAATCTCGACAGCCCTGGAGGCTTCGTAGACCATGCGCAGCGCGATGGGCTTGATCGCGGGGCCGGAAAGGCCACCGGTGACGTTGGTCAGGCGCGGCCGCCGCGTTTCAGTATCGATGGCCATGGCGCGAAAGGTGTTGGCGACACTGATGGCGTCGGCGCCGGCTCCTTCGCAAATGCGCGCCATCCTTGCAATCGAAGTGACGTTGGGCGAGAGCTTGACGATGAGCGGCTGGATGGCGACGCGTTTGGTGCGCTCGACGAGTTCTTCGAGAGCAAACTCGTCGGCACCGAAGGCCATCCCGCCTGCCTGCACGTTGGGACAGGAGACGTTCAGCTCGTAGGCTGAGACCCCTTCCGCATCGTTGAGCTGCTCGATCACCGCAAGGTATTCAGTGGTCGTGTGTCCGAAGACATTCACGAAAACCTTGCAGTTGTGATAGCGGCTGAGCGGCGGCAGCTTCTTCTCGATGAACTCCTGAACGCCGACGTTTTGCAAACCGATGGCATTGAGCATGCCGGCTGCGGTTTGCACCATGCGAGGCGCAGGATGCCCCGGCATCGGTTCGAGCGAGATGCCCTTGGTGACAAAGCCGCCGAGCTTGTCGAGCGAGACGATCTCTTCGAATTCGACTCCGTAGCCAAAGGTGCCGCTAGCGGCAATGATGGGGTTCACCAGCACCAGCCCAGCGAACGAAACTCTCATGTCTGGTTCCACGCGGGCAATCTTCCTTTATTTGCTAGTAATTTGCGAGATGACGCGGTTCTCTCCGCTATGATACGCGCCTGCCGCGCCGCGACTTCTTCATCACGTCAGGGTTTGGGCACCTACGTAATGGAAAAGGCCCTCGGGAAGCACCGAGAGCCTTTTGAAAACTGATGGATGAGGCGATGACAGTTTTTCAGGCGCTGACCGGCTCGCTCGAATTCACTTTTACGGGCGTCAGCCATCCGAAGCGGTCAGGCTTGAGTCCGTTGGCTATGCCGAAGAACTCGTCGGCGATCTTCTTGGTGATCTCGCCGGGCTTGCCGTCGCCGATCACAATGCGATCGATGGAGCGGATGGGCGAGACCTCAGCGGCTGTTCCGGTGAAGAAGACCTCGTCGGCGATATAGAGCAGCTCCCGCGGAATGGATTGCTCGGTGACGGTGAACCCAAGATGGCGGGCAATGGTAAGAACGCTGTCACGGGTGATACCCGAGAGGGCCGAGTTAGCGAGCGGCGGCGTGAACAATACGCCATTGCGCACGATGAAGATGTTCTCGCCCGATCCTTCGCTCACCAGACCGTTTACATCGAGAGCGATTCCCTCCTGGTAACCGTTGGCCTCGGCTTCCATGCGAATGAGCTGCGAGCTCATGTAGTTGGCGCCTGCTTTGGCCAGCGCTGGCATGGTATTGGGGGCCAGCCGGTTCCAGCTCGACACGCAAATATCGGCGCCGCCGTGGCCCGAGATGTACTTGCCCCACGGAAAGTTCGCGATATAAACCTCGATGGGCGATCCCTTGGTGCTGACGCCGATCTCACCGTAGCCGCGCAGCACGATGGGCCGGATATAGCATGGCGCGATACCGTTGGCCTCAATCGTATCCACGACGCCTGCGCAAAGTTCCTCGAGAGTGAAGGGGATCTCCATGCGATAGATCTTGGCCGAGTCGAGCAGACGCTGCATGTGCTCGGGCAGGCGGAAAACCGCCGAACCTTGCGGCTGCCCGTAGCAGCGAATTCCCTCGAAGACACTTGAGCCGTAGTGGACCACGTGGCTCATCACATGAATGGTGGCCTGTTCCCAGGGAATGAGGGTGCCGTTGTGCCAGATTTTCTCAGTCGGTTGAATGGGCATGGGGGTAGCGTCGCTCCTTCAGGTGCGAAAAAGCCAGACTTGTCTCCAGAGTGTCATGGGCAGGCGTCTGCTGGCAAGCTGCCATCGGGCGCCATCAGAATTCAGAAACCTGGCTCCCTGCGTTGGAGCACGCCGGATGCATGGGTCATGGCGCTGTGAGTTCTTCAACAGATGCCGCGTACGGGGGCAGAATGCCGCATTCGGCTGCCATGGTGAAGAAGCCCTGCATACCTTCGAAGCATTCTTCGTCCAGGACATAGTGGATGTTGGTGGCCAGGTAGCTGCGAATCGTGCTTTCAGGGATGGGAACGAGTCCCGCCCATTCTGAGGCGATCGCATCGATGTTCTTGAGCCCGTGATCGCGCGAGCGGACAAAATCCTCGGCGATTTTTTCGCCCCGGAGTCTATCCGGGGTAGTCGCCGTGCGGGCAATACCCCACACAGCCGAAACAAAAGCCAAGCCGGTCAGAGCGTGCCACTCTTCGGCGAGATCGAGATAGACGAGCTGTTCCCCGGTCCGTTCCAGACGGTTGTAGCGTTCTTCGAGGGCCAGCAGCGCCGGATCGCCGATCACGACCGCAGCATCGGCGCGCTCGAGCATGAGGTCGAGATCGGCGGCAAACGGCAGAAACGGCACATCGGGATTACCCCATTTCGCGAAGAGGATGCGCGCATAGGCAAGGGTGGTGCGGCTGGCTGTGTCTGCTGCCACGGAGCGCAGCGATGCGATGGGTTGATTGGCGCGATGGATGAGAAGCAAGGAGCGAACGCGGCCCTTGGAGGCGATGGTGCATCCCGGCAGGATGCGCACTCCCGGCGTAGTGGCGAGCGAAGCGATGGGAATCAAACCGATGTCAGCGCGGCCGTCGGCCAGGCGCACCGCACATTCCGCTGGGGTCATGCGGTCGATTTGATAGTGCCTGGCAAGCTCAGCATCAAGAGGCGGATGCTCAAAATCCCACATCAAAGGGGCGGGATTGAGAAATCCGATGGCCGCCAGGCGCAGATGCGAATCTTGTGAGGAGCTCACACCTCTTAGACTAGCAATGCCTGCTCGAAGGATTCTTTAACGGGGCACACAAAGGTAAGCGGGATGGTCAACGGGGCGCGCAGCAGGGCTACCTGACGCGAGCGCGCGGCCGCGCTGAACTTCCGAGCAAGAAAGCAGAGGCCCGGAAGTGAATGATGCCTCGCGACATCATCACCCCGGGCCAGTTGGTTCGAAGATCTTACTCAGCGGTGCCCGCCGCCACCACCGCCTCCGCCTCCACCGACAGAGTGCCCGCCCCCACCACCTCCACCGCCCGAGAAGCCTCCACTGCTGCTGGGATGACTGGCGCCGGCAGAGGGCGCGCTCGAGCTCGGGTGTGGAGCGCTGCTCGAGGAAGGATGACTCGATGGACTGATGTTCGGTCTGCTACCGCTGCCGGAAAGCCCGCGATCGACATAGCCACCGGGTGACGATGACCCTTGAGGCCGACTGTAACCCGGACGATTCACCGGAGATTGTGCGTTGGCACTCGCCGCCGCAGGCACGGTTGCGGAAACGTGGGGCGACATCACCATGACGGTTGGATGGCCATATTCAGGCCGGCTCGCCAGGGGCGTGAGCGCTTTGACCGAGGTTCCAGCGATCATCACTGGCGTATTCACGTTCCGCGTGGGCAAGTTGCCAGGCAGGTGCGTGAAGGAGCGATTCACAGGAACGACGGGAATCGGTTTTCCTATCCCCGGATGCCGCGGCAAGCCAGGACGCACGATGGGGCGATAGCCTGTAGGCAGATAGCCGAAGTTCGGACCGCCGTAAAACCCCATTCCCCACCACGGCGAGCAGCCGCCGAATCCCGGGGCCCAGCCCCAACCGAAGCCATCGTAGAAGTTCCAGGCTCCGCACTGATACGGCAGGTATCCCCACGGATAGCCTGAAGCCCAGATGTATCCGAAGCCTGGCGTGAACATCCAGTTTCCGTAGCCATAGGGATCAAAGCCCGCACTGGCGGCCTCATATGGCGACCACACATAGCCCTGCCCGGGCACGTTGTACCAGCTCCCGCTGGCGTCCAGGTCGTTCCAGGCAGGATTCTGGTTCATCCCCATATTGGCCGGAGCGCCGGTCTGGGCGGCGGCCTCGGTGGTCAGCACCTGGTCGCGGTCGGAGTTCCATGCGTCCCACGAGTCTGGTTCGATTGATTCAGCCATATCGTAGCGATCCGGATTGGCGCCATTCAGGGCAACGCTTTCGTTGTCGTGCAGATCAAGCTCGACGGCGCCGTTGGCGCTGTCGAGATGCGCGTTGCCTGAGAAAACGGAGATCTGTCCGGGAGCGCGGTCCATGGTTACGCGCAAGACGGTGAATCCGCTGGCAGTGGCGGTGCTATTGCCGAAGTGGACGATGATCTTGCCGTTCTGATATCCCCCCTGCAATTCGAAGTAGGCGACACCGCTATCCAGAGTAAGTTCCGCATCGGCCGCCGAGCCTGACCCGCGCAGTGCAGAAAGGGTCAGCGAGCTGTCAGGCGGGATCCGAACAACGCTGCCATCTTCAAACTGAATTTCGGCCTTGCCGTTGTCCGAGGTGGCCAGTTCCATACCTTCCAGCAGCGGAGTATTCACCACCGCCTGTTCAGCGAGAACCTGGCCATTCTGCGACAGCTTCACCTGCCCATCGACGTAGCTGAGGCGGACTGCCCTAGCTGGCCCCGCGGACTGGCCCGAGTCCTGCGCGCTGAGCGCAGGACTCAGTGAGACCAAGCCCAAGGCCAGCGCAGACACCCCAGTGAACTTTCTCAGATTGCTTATGTAATTCATGGCGCCCCTGCCTTTCTCATCGCCCGAAGACGATTCCCCCGCTTATGGCACCTTCCCAATGAGTTTGACACTTTTCGAGAGGGATTTGTCTCCAAATTGCCATTATTTATGTTGCTGCGCGTTCCAGGAGCGCCCTGGCCCGCTTCCTTACGCGCTCGAGTACCTGGTCGTCCTGGGCCAGGCGTTCAAGGATCCCCCGAATGGCGCAGACCTGCTGGGCGCGGCCGTCGTCGACTGCCTCGGTCAGGAACTCCGTCTCGGCGTCCAGGCCGAGGCGGTCATGCTGCAGCAGTGTCTCGAGCCGCGCACCCTCGAGAATGGTCTGCGCAACTCCCTCCATCGCTTCAGATAACGCCTGCATCTCTTTGTCTTTGGAGTAGTTGAAGGTGCAGACGCCACGTCCCTGAGGCCCGGTATAGGTGAATGTCTTCCATCCCTGAAAAGCCACTTTCAGGTGGCTCTCGCACTCCTCGTTGAACCAGTTGTGTCGCCCCGCTGCATCGAAGGCCCGTTCAGCGAACGCTGCAGTCACCTGGAAGTCCCGATCGACGGCTGGCGTATCGATCACTTGCTGTCCGCCATCCGGCGGCTTTCCCATTTGCGAGCGGAAATGCCCGCTGCCGTCGCGATGCAGGGTCATGGTCCATTGCGAAGGCGACAACCCGGGATTGGCATAGTCCACTTGGATTTCAGGATCGGCGTCAGCTGGAGCTACCCCGCTTCCGGCAAAAACGAGAGATGCCAGTATGAGCCACGCGGCTTTCATCTCGAGGCTCCCTGCGCGGCGAGTGTCTGCGCGGTATGAATATGGCAAATGGCGAGAGCCAGAGCGTCTGCCGCGTCAGCGGGCTCCGGGATTTCGGCTAGCGAAAGCAGCCGCGCCACCATGAACTGCACCTGTTCTTTCTTCGCCAATCCGTAGCCGACTACGCTCGATTTGATCTGGAGGGGTGCATACTCGGCCACGGGAATACCCAGGCGTGCCGCCGCCAGCAGGGCGACACCTCGGACCTGGCCCAGTTTCAGTGCCGATTTTGCATTCACCGAATAGAAAACCTCTTCGATGGCAACCGTGTCAGGCCGCCAGCGCTGCATGGCGAATGTAAGCTCCTCAAATACCTGTTCGAGCCTTGCGGGAAGAGCTTGCGTCTTTGCCAGACGGATAGCGCCTTTGGCGCAACAGTTCAGCCTCGGCTCCCGCGCGGTTTCATCGGAATCGACCACGCCAAATCCCGTTACTTCGGTACCGCAATCAATTCCGAAGACCCGCATCGACCCCAAGTTTAACCCAGAACGAACGTGCTGCGATTACTGACTGGTCATTGGCCGGTTGACCAATCGGTGCCATGGATTCTGCAACCGTCCGCGTGACAGTCTTCGCTCATCGAAACCGGGTTTTCCCGTGCCGAGTTTGGTTCCTTCATCAAAGTTTTATCGTGGGGCAACTTTGCGATCACCGGGCTGTTCATAAGCTTTAGGCAGGAGATTGAATGCAGCGGTTCACAGAACTTGCGAAGCAAAAGATGACGAACTGGCTCGGCCAGGGAATGTCGCCGCGCCGCCTGGCTCTCACCCTTGCGCTGGGATTCGCCATCGGCTGCATTCCTGTCATCGGAATTCCGACGGTTGTCTGCGCAACAGTAGCGTTAACCCTGCGCTTGAATCTGCCGGCGATTCAAGCCGCAAACTATGCCGCAATGCCGCTGCAGTTCGTGCTCATCGTACCCTTCATGAGGCTTGGCAGGTGGCTGGTGTCGGCAGCGCCTTCACATCTTCTGGCGCCGCGCCTCCTGCTGCAGATGCCGATGCACGACATCCTCGCGCGGATGGGTACCCTGGCCGCTCAGGCCCTGCTTGCCTGGGTGCTGGTGGCAATTCCGGCCGTCGCGCTCATCACCATTCCATTAAGCCTGATGCTGCGCCGCATACCTTCCCTCGCTGCGTCAGAAGCCGGCGACTGATCTCTGTCAATCGAAATCTTCTTTCGCACGTGACCTTCGGCATGTAGGAGGCATCGTTGTGTGCTCTCTTGCCGAGAGCGGCAACGGTCATGCGTCCAAGTCTCGCCTAAGCGATTCGTTGGAGCACTTTACCGATCGCCAGGCTGGTAACTGCGCGGCTTCATCCCTCGCCGTTGCGAGGCGATTTGCCTAGGGGGGCTTTGACCAAGCGCATATACTACGTGCAATCGCACGATCACCGGAAAATTCTTGTCTTTGGGGGTGCTGGGCGATATGGATTTCAGGGGCACCGGGAAAAACAAGGAGTTCCGGACGGCGTTTTTCACCCCTGCGGTTCGTGCACCAGGCAGACCTTGAGGGAACAATGAGCGAGCCGATGAGCGAGCGGCTGGAGGATCAGGCGAAGCTAGAGACAATGCAGCCTGCACCAGCCACGCGCGGCAACCTGTCGGAATTCTGGGTTATCCTACCGTTTTGCATTCTGGCCTTTGCTGCGGGCGCGGCTCTCGCCCGCTGGATTCCCGCTCTGCGGGGCGGGTGGTTGATCCTGGCTCTGGTGGTCGCCACCGTTGCCTTCGCTTATATCCTGAACCGCCTTGTAGTGCGGGCCGCGGCTGCCGCGCCATCAAGCCCGACCGCGGAGCTGATCGGTGAAGGACTGAAGGCGCTGCTCGATTCCGCCGGCCCGGCCGTCGTGGCAATGGACCTGCAAGGACAGCTGATCTATTGCAACCCCTCTGTTGAGCGCCTGCTCGGCTACTCTGCTGCCGAACTCACCAACATGCCGTTCCAGATGGAGAAGGAGATTCTCGGTCCGGCCGAAGGCGAGCGCCTGCTGTCTGAGATCAAGAAGCTTTGCAAGATCGACAAGCCGATGGCACCCACAACAGCAGGGCGGCTCGCCGGCTTCTTTGAATGCGTGGGTTCCCTGCCCTCGGGCGCGGTGCCGAGCTTTGACGCCCAGATTCGCCGCAGGGATGGCGAGATTGTTCCCGTCACACTTCATATTTCCGCGCTACGCGATCCCTCGGGAGGATTGGGTGGCATGGTGGCTGTGGCGATGGATCCCAGCACCGTGCTGCATCGCGAGCAGTCACAGCGCGAGTCACAGGAGCGTTACCGCGACCTTTTTGAGCATTCGAATGAAATGATCGCCACGCTCAGCCCGACGGGCAAGTTCCTCTACGCCAATCCGGCGTGGAAAAAGTGTCTTGGGTTGGAGCCGGAAGAGCTGCAGGCAGGGCCGCCATTTGCGGAGATCTTTGCCCCCGACATTCGTGGCGAGGCCGAGACGCTTTTCCGGCGCGCGCTGGACGGCGAATTGGTGGAGCGCGCTCCATTGCGACAACACACTCCGGATGGCCGGATGTTGGAGCTGGAGCTGAATCTCAGCCGCCGCCAGAGGGCGGGCCAGGCGCTTGCCGTGCGCTGCCTGCTGCGCGATGTTACGCAACAGAAGCAGCGCGAACACCGGCTGGCGCTGCAATTGGCAATCAGCCAGATCATCGGCGAAAACACCTCCGTCGAGGCCGCAAGCATGAGCATTCTGGAGGCGGTGTGTCTATCCCAGGGATGGGATGTCGCCATCGAATGGCTGGTCGACGCCGACCAGAACCACCTGGAATTCGGCACCGCCTGGGGTGTTTCGGGCAGACAAACGGAGGCTCTGATCCAGGGGAGCATGGGCATGGCGCTGGGTGGTACGAGCGAGTTGCCCGAGCGGGTTTGGAAAGAAGCCCGCACTGTCTGGCTCTCAGAGCTTGCCACCGCTCCCGATAGCCCCCACGTTCAGGCGGCTCTCGCACAGGAGATGGTTTCCGGCTGGGCAACTCCGGTTCGCGCCGGCGCCAGGGTGCTGGCAGTCCTCGAGTTTTACAGCCGCTTTCACCTGCGCGAAGATCGCGAGGCGATGGCGGCGATGGAAGCTGCCGCGACCTCGCTGGGGCAATTGCTGGCGCGGTCGCAGGAACGGGGACGAGCCGACGAACTCAGCCGCCAGCAGGAGATTCTGCTCGATTCTGTCACCGACGGCATTTGCGGCCTGGATCGCAACGGAAGAGTCAGCTTTGCGAACTCTGCGGCGGCTCACCTGCTGGGGCTGCCGCCTGACTCGCTGATCGGCAAGCCTGCACATCAGATCCTGCATGGCGCGGCGCCAGAGGACCGCGCCTGCGACGAAGACTGCCCCTTGCGGCGCACCTCCGCGGCGCCCGGAAACGCCTCGGGCGAGGACAACATCTTTCGCGCCGATGGCAGCTCGTTCCCAGCCGAGTATGCGGTGACGCCCATTCGCGGCCAGGGGCGCTTTCTCGGCTCGGTTCTGACTTTCCGCGACATCAGCCAACGCTACGCGCTCGATCAACTAAAGGACGAGTTCATCTCCACCGTGAGCCACGAGCTGCGCACCCCGCTGACCTCAATTCGCGGTGCGCTGGGGCTGCTCAACTCTGGGATGCTCGGCGAAACCAATGAGAAGGCCACGCACCTGCTACGCATTGCGCTGACGAATTCCGATCGGCTGGTTCGGCTGATCAACGACATTCTCGATCTCGAACGCATCCAAAGCGGTCGCGAGCCGCTGAATTTCCGCACCGTGCAGTTGGGCGACATCGTGAAACAGGCCATCGAGGACATGCAGCCGATGGCCGAAGCTGCCGGAGTAAAGCTGATTCACGACGCCACACTGGTCGAAGTCGCGGCCGATTCCGATCGCCTTCTCCAGGTTGTCACCAATCTGCTCTCCAATGCCGTCAAGTTCTCGCCGCCGAACTCTCCGGTAAGCGTGATGCTCCGCCCGGGTGTCACGGGCGTCATTCTGTCGGTGATCGACCACGGCCGCGGTATTCCTGTCGACAAACTGGAAACCATCTTTGGCCGTTTCCAGCAGGTCGACGCCTCCGATTCGCGCCAGAAGGGCGGAACGGGGCTCGGTCTTGCCATTTGCCGGACGATCATCATGCAGCACTCAGGGCGTATCTGGGCGGAGCGCAATCCTGTGCGCGGTTCCACCTTCCGCGTTTTCCTTCCCTACCAGCCCGCGATCATCACCACGCAGCGCAGCCCGGCAGATTCCGAAGTGACACGCGGAACGGTGGTACTGGCGGACGCGAATGCCGAATCGCGCCCGCGCGTTGCCGCTCTGCTGGCTCGCCACGGTTACTCCGTTGTGCAAGCCGCTACGGTAGAGCAGACGTTGACCGCCGCGCGGCAGGATGCCCAGGCGATCCTTCTCGACAGCGGACTCGACGGCATGAACGGCTGGGAGATCCTGCCACTGCTGCGTCGTCTGGATAAGTCGTCGCCTACGCCGGTGGTCTTGATGAGCATCGAGGATCCGGTCGCGGGCAATGAGCTGCCGAGCGAAGCCTCGGGATGGCTTCACAAGCCGCTGCGCGAGGACGATCTGCTGGCCGAGCTGGCGCGCGTGCTGTGCGGCTCAGGCGGGAAGGCGCACATCCTGGTTGTCGAAGACGACCGCGACCTCGCTCTCGTGATCAATGAGATCTTTACTCGCGACAACATCAGCGTACGAACCGCGCATTCACTCAAGGAGACGGTAGCGGAGTGCACCAATCAGCCGCCGGATCTTCTGGTGCTCGATATCGGTCTGCCTGACGGGGACGGCTTTAACGTGGTGGATTACCTGCGACAGCACGAGGAACTGGCGCGACTGCCCCTGGTGGTCTATTCCGGCCGGGAAATTACACCGGAGGAACGGGCGAGCCTGACGCTGGGACCCACGTATTTCCTGGCCAAGACCCGCGTACAGCCGCAACAGCTTGAGGCCCTGGTGCTGACCATGCTGCGTTCTTCGCGCCAGGCAAATGCGGCGCGCGCAGCAGAGACGCCTGTGCAAAAAGCGTAACTGGCTTTGCTCCTCTCGCGTGGATTTCAGCTCCCCGGCCATCGACAGCCGCAGGCTGGCGATTGAAAATGACTGCGGAGGGCATTCGCGTTGGCCCGCAGAATCCTGATCATCGACGATGAAGACGATATTCGCGAAGTCGCTGCGCTGAGCCTGGAGAGTGTCGCAGGCTGGGAAGTGATCCGAGCGAGTTCCGGAGCGCAGGGAGTCGCACGCGCCGCAGACGAACGTCCTGACGCCATCCTGCTGGACGTGATGATGCCGGGCATGGATGGCCCAACCACGTTTCAGGAATTGCGTAAGAATCCCGCCACGGCCCGCATCCCGGTTTTGCTGCTGACGGCAAAGGTGCAAGGCAACGACCAGCGCCGCTTCGCCGATCTCGGCGTTGAAGCTGTCCTTTTCAAACCGTTCGATCCGCTTACGCTCTCGACGCAAATCGCCAACGCATTAGGCTGGGCCTGACCCTCCCACGTAATGGATCGCCCAGTCCAACCCGACGGACAATCACAACCTAACCTGGCCGAAGCGCTCGACCGCTTGTGGGCGCGTTTTCTGCCGGAGATGAAGGAACGTATTGCTGTGCTGGAGTCGGCGGCTTCGGCGGCCGCGCTAGGCAATCTAGCCGACGCCAGCCGCGAGGCTGCGCATGCCGCCGCGCACAAGCTGGCGGGAGTGCTGGGCACCTTCGGCCTGAAACGCGGTTCCGATCTGGCCCATGAGCTCGAAGTGTCGTTTTCTCGCGAGGATGGCCCGGATCGCAGCCCGGACGATGATCTGCGAAAGTCCGTCGCCGAGTTGCGCACGCTGATCGAAACCCGCAAGAGCCCCGCCTGAGCAGCGCCAATACGAATCGGTGTCCATTAAACTGATGGCAGTGACTCCGCGCGAACCCACGGCACCACAGCTCGACCTGGTTTTCGAAGAGCCGGCGCCCATGCGCCGCATCTGGCCGGTACGAGAGCTGGTGGCACGAATGCGCGAACTCGTAGAGCAGGCTTGTGGCGATCTTTGGGTTGAGGGAGAGATCTCCAATTGCCGCGCGGCACCCTCCGGCCATCTGTATTTCACTCTCAAAGACGCCGAAGCGCAGCTTCCTGCGGTTCTCTTTCGCCGCCAGGCGATGCTCCTGCGATTCCGTCCTGAAGACGGGCTGCACGTCCTGGTCCGCGGACGAGCCAGTGTCTACGAGCAGCGCGGCCAGTTACAGCTTGTCGCGGAGACGATGGAGCCAGTCGGGGCGGGATCCCTGCAACTTGCCTTCGAGCAACTCAGGGAGCGGCTCAAAGGCGAAGGCCTGTTCGATGCGGGACGCAAGCGTCCCCTGCCTGCATTTCCGCGCGCCGTGGGTATTGTTACGTCGCCGACCGGAGCTGTGATTCGCGACTTTCTTCATATCGTGGGCCGACGCCATTCCGGGCTGAATGTATTGCTCTTTCCAGTCGCGGTCCAGGGCGAGGCGGCTCCGGCAGAGATCGAAGCCGCGATCGTCGCGCTGAACAACACGAGGCTGGTCGATCTCATCGTTCTGGCTCGTGGAGGAGGCTCCCTCGAGGACCTGGCAGCTTTCAACAGCGAGCGTGTTGCCCGCGGCATTGCATCTAGCGGGCTTCCCGTAGTTTCAGCGGTTGGACATGAGACCGACTTCACGATCGCCGATTTCGTGGCCGACCTGCGCGCACCCACTCCCTCGGCCGCAGCCGAATTGATTACCGAGGCGCAACATAAAATCGCCGAGCATCTTGCGGCGCAGATGCATCGCCTGGAGCGAGCTGTTCGCTTTCAGTTCCTGCATGCCCGCCAGTGCCTGGCACGCGTTCCTATTGGCCGCGCCGAATCGCGGGTCACGGCCGCTATTTATCGCCTGGACCAGCGGTTGGACGATGTCGCGCAGAGGCTCGACGACGCTCTACTGGCGACCTTGCGCGTCGGACAAAAGCGCATAGCCGAACTTGGTGCCGCGGTCCTGCATCAGGATCCGCGCCGACGCCTGGCGCACACGCTGCAGCATCTTGCCGATGGCCGAGCTCGCCTGAATCGAAGCGTGGAACGTCTGATCGAGTCGTACGCGTCCAAACTTGCCGCCCACGATGCCCGCCTTCGCTCGCTTTCGCCTCTCGCTGTGCTCGACCGCGGCTATGCGCTGGTTTTCGCAGCCGACGGTGCGGTGGTACGCTCGACAAGCCAGATCGCATTGGGAGACCAACTCACGACACGCGTGGCCGACGGCGCGTTTGCCAGCCGAGTTGAATCGAAGGAGAAATCAAGAACCAGATCCGCCTCCGGAAGGCGCCCGCGAGGCTCAAGTTGATGGTCTCCACCGGCCGTTTTCGGAAAACCGTTCGGCGCCTTCTGATCTTCGCGCTCTCGGTTTCTGTCGTCTTTTGCGTTTCCTGTCATTTTGGTCCCAATTTCGATCCACGGTTTTCGCGAACCGACGTGGTCTCGCAAACTGACCCGCTCGATCAGTTTGCGTTGTCGCCTGATGGCAAGCTCGTGGCGCACTTTGGAACAGGAATCTGGCCAACCCAGCATTTTGACGGCAAGACGCTGCGCTTTTTCTCGGTGAGTCCTGCAAAGCAAGTTGGTTCCCTGCAACTGGACGCGAATCTCGTCCGGCATCCTGGCAGCGGCCGAGACGGACTGCGATTCTGCGATCGTGGCCGGTATCTTCTGGCGCTTGAAGATCCGGAAAATGTAAGTGTGATCGACACCCGAGACTTCAAGATCCACACTGTCGTCTCCCTGCGCGAAGCCGAGGAGGCGATTCGCGTAGAGCTTTTGAAGAAGCCGAAAGGGAACCTTTACGGTGCGGGGGATCTTGTCTTTGCCGCGTGTGCCGCCAACAGCCCGATTGCAGCGTTCTATGTGGCAAAGCTGGATCAGGATCTCGGCAACATCAAGGTCTACAACATTGAATCCGGTTCGGAGATGACCGGCTTCGATGGTTTGGTCAACAACCGTGAACCGGGCGGCCTCGCGGTGTCACCCAGCGGGTCGACGATTGCGTTCGTCAATAGCGAGGCTCTTCCGAGCAATGACGCCTTCCCGATTGCGAGGTCGCACCCGGAGGGAACGGATGATGGCACGGTAACAGAGATCGATGTTCCGGGCCATCGAGTTGTCCGGCAATTCTACGTCCCGAAGGAAACATTGTTCGATGACGATCCGATAGCTTTCGCGGGCGATCATGTTCTTGCCCTCGAGCTGAACAAATTCAAGCCATACAAACCGGGAGGACATCAACCGCTGGGAACGGACAGCGAGGAGCATTCCGTCCACTTTTTCGACGCGGCGACGGGGTCCGAGATTGGGTCGATCGCAGAGCCCAAGCTCAACAGCTTCAGACTGCGCGGAGTCAGCGCCGATGGCCAAGTCGTGCTCACATTGGACGAAACATGGAGATACTGCATCTTCTGCAGCCAGTACAACGATGAGCATATCGGAATGGTTGCAGAATTCGTGCTCTGGAACCGGAATACGGGCAAGCCCGTCGAGCAATCTGCGCCGCTTCCCCTTGTGCATCACTCCTGTCCATGGTTGACGATCGGCTCGTGCACCCCTTCGGACGAGGTGCCGGACATTGCTCTCGATCAATCGGGAAATGCCGTGATCGCTTCATGGGCTACGGGTAACCAACCTCTTTCGATCTTTTCACTAAACTCTAACTAGCACATGGAGAATCGAGAGATTTCGAAATGACTGAAAGCGCACGCAAACTCTTCGGGACGGATGGCATTCGTGCTGTCGCAGGTCAGGCTCCGCTGGACCCTACGACGGTGTATGCAGTCGGCCTCGCCCTCGCTCATTCACTGAAGAGGACCTCCGTACATCCGCGCGTCCTGCTGGGTCGCGACACGCGCGAATCAAGTCCCTGGATTGCAGCCACGCTGGCTGCCGGACTGCGCGAAGCCGGCGCTCAGGCAGAAAGCGCGGGCGTGATCACCACGCCGGCAATTGCGTTTCTGGCCCGTACTCACGGCTTTCATGCCGGCGCGGTCATTTCGGCCTCGCACAATCCCTGGCAGGACAACGGCATCAAGCTCTTCGGCGCCGACGGTTTCAAGCTGCCAGACTCTGTTGAACTGGCCATGGAGAAGGAGATCATGCATCATGCTTCGCAGTCGCAGATCTCCGATACGCAGAGCTTCGCACCGGTCGAAGACAACCTGGCGCTCCAGTCCGATTACGTTCAATTCCTGATCGATTCCCTTCCCGGGCTCTCGCTTTCGAACCTGGATATCGTTGCCGACTGCGCCAATGGCGCTGCCGCAGCGGTTGCGCCCCAACTGTTTCGCCTCCTGAGCCGCAACGGCGGCGCTAGAGTCGCTTTGCTCAACATCGCTCCGGACGGCCGCAATATCAACGCGGGATGCGGAGCGCTCCATCCCGAATACGTGGCAAAGGAAGTGAAAGCCCGAGGCGCGTCGATTGGATTGACTTTTGACGGCGACGCCGACCGCTGCATGCTGGCCGGCGCGCAGGGCAACGTAATTAACGGAGATGCCGTCCTGCTGATGGCAGCGCGCGATCTCAAGGCGCGGGGCATGCTAACAGGCGACACGGTGGTAGCGACAACGATGTCGAACATGGGGCTTGAAGCGGCGCTTAAGCGCAGCGGCATCCGCATGCTGCGCGCGCCGGTCGGCGACCGGTATGTGCTGGAAGAGATGTTGAAGCACAATGCAGCGTTGGGCGGCGAGCAATCGGGCCACATCCTCTTTCCCCATCTCGCAACGACCGGTGACGGCCTGCTGACGGCGCTGGTTGTGGTGGATCTGATCGTGCGCAGCGGCCGGAGCCTCGAGGAGCTGACTGCAGACTTGAAGGTATTTCCTCAGGTCATTGTGAATGTGAAGGTACGCGAGAAGCGGCCGCTTGACTCGATCCCGGCGGTCGCGACAGCTGTCGACGCGGCTGAAAAGGAGCTCAAGGATTCCGGCCGCGTCGTCATCCGTTACAGCGGGACCGAGTCCCTGGCGCGCGTGATGATCGAAGCGGAAAGCGAAGAGGCCATGCGACGTCACGCCGAGGCCATCGCGGCCGCCATCCGCAAGGAATTGGGCGCATAAGCGCTCGTCTCGGACCGCGGAACCGGGAGCGTTCATGGCGGCAGGAATGTGATCCAAATCACCGCCCGAAACGCTGAAGCCTCTTATTTTCATTGCAGGAGGCCCCGACCGATGGCAACCCGCACTGTTGAGCTATCCCCCTCGACCGTTGCGAAAAAGAAGCTGGTTCGACGCGCCGCGCGCGATCGCTCCCAGTTTGTCAGGCACACCGTTCAGTTGTTCTTTGTTTTCCTCAACGCCTGGCTCGGCATCCAGTTCTTCCTCTGGGTTCGTTTCTTCGAGCGCGGCGGCATCGGCTTGCAGGTTCCGCGCCCAGCTGGCGCTGAGGGCTGGCTGCCCATCGCCGGCCTAATGAACTTCAAGGCATTCGTGACCACAGGCCACATGCCCACGGTCCATCCGGCAGCCATGTTTCTGTTCATGGCTTTCATTGCGATGAGCCTGCTGGCGAAGAAGGCATTCTGTTCCTGGATTTGTCCGGTCGGAACCTTCTCTGAAGCGCTCGCGCACATCGGAAAGAAGGTGTTCCGCCGCAACTTTCATCTGCCCCGGTGGCTCGACATTCCTCTGCGCGGCCTGAAGTACCTTCTGCTGGGTTTCTTCGTCTTTATCATCGGAACCATGTCGGGTGCGGCGATCGAGGAGTTCATGCACACTCCTTACGGCCTGATCGCCGACGTGAAGATGTTGAATTTCTTTCGCGATATGAGCGAAACGGCCTCCATCGTGGTGGCAGCGCTGGTGGTGCTTTCGATTCTCGTCGAGCACTTCTGGTGCCGCTATCTCTGCCCCTACGGCGCGCTCATGGGACTGGTCTCGCTGCTGAGCCCTCTCAAGATTCGCCGCAATCCTGACACCTGCATTGACTGCGCCAAGTGCGCGCATGCCTGCCCGGCGTCGCTCGCGGTCGATAAGCTGGTGCAGATTCGCTCAGTGGAATGCGCCGCATGTATGGCCTGCATCGCCAGCTGTCCGGCCGAGGGTGCGCTGCAGTTCTCTCTGTCGCAAAGCCCGACGCATGCGGCCGTCGGAACTCCGGCTGTCGAATTGCCGCGTTATCGTCTCGCCGTCACGCCGCTCGCGATGGCCGGCATTCTTGCCGTGTTTTTCTTCGGGATGATTCTGATTGCCCGCGCAACAGGCCATTGGCAGACACATGAACCCAACGAGGTCTACCAACAGCTTGTGCCGAACGCGAATCTGGCGACCCATCCGGGGTACTGAGAAAACCAGCCATCAGCTCTGAGCTCTTAGCTTTCCGGTGCCGATTTTCTCTCCCTCCTGCGCCCTGTATTCTCTCTTCATGCCCCGCTTCCCTCCTGGCCAGACCCTGCTGATCGATGCCGATGACACGCTTTGGGAGAATAATGTCTATTTTGAGCGTGCCATCGCGGCATTCATCAGCTTCCTCGATCACAAGGAGTACTCGCCGGCCGAGGTGCGCAAGACCCTAAATGCCGTGGAGCGCGAGAACATACTTGCTCACGGGTACGGGCTTTCGAGCTTCACCCGCTCTTTGGAAGATTGTTTCGAGCGGCTGAGCCCTGGACTGGTTGGCGAAGAGAAACGCGAGCAGATTCGAGGTTTTGCGCGAGCCATCGCCGAGCAGGAGATCGAGCTGTTGCCCGGCGTGGCTGAGACACTCGCCGAACTCGCCGGCCGGCAGCGGCTGATCCTGATGACCAAGGGCAACCGCGCCGAACAGGCGGACAAGGTCGCTCGTTCCGGGCTGGCGCGCCATTTTGCGGCTGTCGAAATCGTCGCCGAAAAAGATCCGCAGGCGTATCGAGACGTGGCCCATCGCCGAAATATTGCCCCGCACAGCGGCTGGATGATCGGCAACAGCCCAAAGAGCGACATCAACCCTGCGCTCGCCGCTGGACTGCACGCGGTCTTTCTCTTCCACAAAGATACCTGGGTGCTGGAGCACGCTGCGCTCGATGCTGCGCCTCCCGGGCAGCACCTTATCGAGCTCGATGCCTTTGCAAAACTCGTCGATCTGTTTTGAAGCTCTGCCCAGGCTGGCAGTCGATGCGGAATGCGATGGCGACTCGGAGTCTGATTCATTCATCTTTGCCGAAGGTGCCGATCCCCTCCGGGTCAACGCAGGCCGAAACGCGGTTCCACCGGCGAAATAGCCCTGGCTAATCCTCTGCCCGACCGGATCCAGGAGCCTCAGCTTTGTGATATCT
>Ga0335071_10002520_pt1 | contig 19637 bp, 20 predicted proteins | sample Lox_Sample_15_FD_206724 | JGI IMG/M metagenome (GOLD analysis project Ga0335071, IMG submission 206724) | Soil microbial communities from Loxahatchee National Wildlife Refuge, Florida, United States - Lox_Sample_1.5 | ecosystem: Environmental > Terrestrial > Soil > Wetlands | place: USA...
TTCTCCGGGTGCCCGTTCAGCCGGGTGCGGGGGATTTCGAGGATGCCCCTGATCAAGCGGTCCCGCATGGCCCGGATCCGCTGGTTGTGACCCTCGATGTCCGCCGTCGCCATCCCGATGGCCTTCCCGAGCCCCACGATCCCCGCCAGGTTCTCGGTCCCCGCCCTCTTGTTCTGCTCCTGCCCTCCGCCGTGGACCAGGGGGTCGATCCGGGTCCCCCTGCGGATGTAGAGGGCCCCGGCGCCCTTCGGCCCGTAGAACTTGTGGGCCGAGAGGGAGAGGAGGTCGATGTTCATCGCGTTCACATCGATGGGAACGTTCCCGACCGCCTGGACCGCGTCGGTGTGGAACGGGATCCGGTGCTCATGGGCGACGTCCCCCAGCTCCTTCACCGGCTCGATGGTGCCGATCTCGTTGTTCGCGAACATGACGGAGACGAGGATGGTCTCCTTCCGGATGGCCCGGTCGAGCTCGCCGGGGTCTACGAGACCGTATCGGTCCACCGGGAGGTAAGTGACCTCGAAGCCCTGCTTCTCGAGCCACTGGCAGGGGTGGAGGACCGCGTGGTGCTCGATCCTGCTCGTGATGATGTGGTTCCCCTTCTTCCGGTTCGCAAACGCGACCCCCTTGAGGGCCCAGTTGTCGGACTCGCTCCCGCCCGCCGTGAAAAAGCACTCCTCCGGCCGGGCCCCGAGGGCCTTTGCCACCCTGCCCCGGGCGGTCTCCACCGCCTCCCTCGATTCCCGGGCGAGGGAGTACACCGACGACGGGTTCCCGAACCGGTCCGTGAAGTACGGGAGCATCTCCGCAAGCACCTCCGGCTTCGTGAAGGTGGTCGCCGCGTGGTCCATGTACACTGCGCGATCTCCCATGCCCCTCCCTGTGACCTGAGTTATCCCTCCCGGCATATGATAATCCCGCTCCGGCTGCATCGTGGGAACCTTTATCTGTTCCCGGCACGAGTTCACAATTGTGAATACCACTTCTTATTGCCACCGAGTACTGTTAAAGGTTATGGTATGGTGAAGACTCCCTGCCAGCAGATCGTCTGGGACGTGCTGCCCGCCATCCGGGCGGCCCTCGCCGCCGAACTGGTCAGGAAAGGAGTGTCCCAGCAGGAAGTTGCCCGCCTTCTCGAGCTTGCCCCCTCCGCCGTCTCCCAGTACATCTCCGGGAAACGGGGGTACCGGATCGTCTTTGAAGGGAATGCCGAGAAGCTGATAGGGGACCTGGCAGAGGAGATCAGGGAGGGAAGGGTGACGGACGTCACCGCCCGGATCTGTGCCATCTGCCAGGAGATACGGGGCACCGAGGGCGTCTGCACGGCGGGGACCAGTCCGGGTTCCTAGCGCCCACGTGGCGCGGCGGGACCGGTAAAGGTTATCCCCCTTCCCCGTAAAGCTCCTTCAGGACAGCGTTTCCGGGAACCGGCGTGAGGGATCATGGACCTGAACGGCAAGGAGCGGATCCTCAGGGAGAAGATCGGGAGCCGGGGATCCATGCTGGTTGCCTTCTCCGGCGGGGTCGACTCCTCCCTCCTCGCCGCCTTCGCCCGGGAGGTCCTCGGGGAGCGGTGCAGGGCCGTACTCCTGGAGAGCCCGCTCGTTCAGGGCGACGCGGTCCGGGAGGCATGCAGTACGGCGGAGGAGGTGGGCATTCCCCTTGACGTAATCCCCGTCCCGGTGATGGAGGATGCCTGCTTCCTCGCGAACCCGCCGGACCGGTGCTACCATTGCAAGAAGGTCTCGGCCCGGTTCCTGAAGGGACATGCCGCCGAGCTCGGGCTTGCCTGCGTGGCCGACGGGCTGAATGCCTCGGACCCCGGGGAACACCGGCCGGGGATCCGGGCAGGGGACGAGGAGGGGATCGCCCACCCGTTCATCGAGGCAGGGATCACGAAGGCCGACATCCGGGCCATGGCACGGAGGCGGGGGTACCGGTTCTGGGACCGGCCGTCTGCCGCCTGCCTCGCCTCCCGGATCCCGTACGGCGAGGGGATTACCTGGGAGAAACTCCGCATGATCGGCGAGGCCGAACGCGAGCTCCGGGGCAGGGGCTTCACCCAGGTGCGGGTCAGGCTCCACGGGCCGGTCGCCCGGATCGAGGTCATCCCCGGGGAGATGGAGCGGCTCTGGCAGGAGAGAAGCGGGATCCTCGCGGCCCTTCGGTCCCTCGGGTTCCGGTACGTGACCGCCGACCTTGCCGGCTACCGGAGCGGCTCCATGGACGAGGTGCTATGATACCCCCGGCCATCAGGGAAGATTTCCCGATCCTCTCGGAGGTCTGCTACCTGGACAGCGCCGCGACGAGCCTCTCGCCCGAGCCGGTCCTCGCCGCGATGGCGGAGTTCGAGCATGTCTACCGGGCGAACGTCGGGAGAGGGGTCCACCGGCTCGCCCAGGTCGCCACGCAGAAGTACTGGGACGCCCACCAGAAGGTGAGGAGGTTCATCGGGGCGGGGGGAGGGGAGCTGGTGTTCACCCGGAACACCACCGAGGCCATCAACATGGTCGCGCTCGGGCTCCCGTGGAAGAAGGGGGACCGGGTCGTCACTACCCTCCTTGAGCACCACTCGAACCTCCTTCCCTGGATGCGCCTCCGGGACCGGCAGGGGATCGACCTCGCCATTATCACGCCCGGGGCCGACGGCACCCTTGACCCTGATGACTTCAGGGAGGCAGTCACCCCGGGGACGCGGCTCGTTGCCGTCACCCATGCGAGCAACGTCCTCGGGAACCTGGTCCCGGTCCGTGAGATCGGGGAGATCTGCAGGGACCGGGGGGCCCTCCTCCTCGTGGACGGTGCACAGTCGGTCCCCCACCTCCCCGTCGACGTCGGGGAGCTGGGCTGCGACTTCCTCTGCTTCTCGGGGCACAAGATGCTTGGCCCGACGGGGACCGGGGTCCTCTGGATGAAACGGCCGGTGATCGAGCCTCTTCTCCTCGGCGGGGGTTCTGTGGAGCAGGTCACTGCATCCGGCTATACCCTGACCAAAGGCTATGCCCGGTACGAGGGCGGCACCCCGAACATCGCGGGCGCCATCGGCCTTGCACGGGCAGTCGAGTACCTGGAGGCAATCGGGATGGAGGACGCCCGGAAGCATGAGCAGGCACTCACGAAGAGGATGCTCGACGGGATCTCGGGTATCGGCGGGGTGACGGTCTACGGGCCCCGGGCAGAGGCGGACCGGATCGGGGTGGTCTCCTTCACTGTGAAGGGGCTGCACCCCCACGAGGTCGCGGAGATGCTCGACAACGAGGCGGATATCATGGTACGTTCGGGCCACCACTGCTGCATGCCCCTCGTGACCCGGCTCGGGGTTCCCGACGGGACCGTGCGGGCCTCCCTCCACTGCTACAGCAACGGGGACGACGTTGAACGGCTCATCGGCGCGGTCGACGGGATCGCGCGGGGGGCATGATGTACCGGGACCTTCCCTGCACGAAGGTGAACCCCGAAGGAACGGAGGAGACCACCGACCCCGTCGCCGAGGAGGTGCCGGTGACCGTCACGGTGAACGGCCGGCAGGTGGCGACTGCCATGATCTCACCGGAGGGCCTCGAGGAGTTCGCACTCGGGTTCCTCTTCACCGAGGGCATCATCAAGGGCCGGGAGGAGATCGATTCCATCCAGGTGGAGAAGGGCAGCGTGAAGGTGATCACGAAGAACCTGCTGAGGGTCGTCGGGCCGAGGAGGACCATCCTCTCGGGCTGCGGGGGCTCTTCCTCCTTCCTCGATCCGGCAAAGCTCCCGAAGGTGGGCTCGGACCTCACCGTTCAGGCTGAGGAGATCTCCCGGTTCATGAAGGACCTCCTCAGGTCGGACATCCACCAGCTGACGGGAGGGGTCCATGTCGTCGGCCTTTGTGGCGACGGGCGGATCCTCTCGACCGCGTACGACATCGGGAGGCACAACGCGCTCGACCGGCTCGCCGGCCAGGCACTCATCCGGGGCATCGACCCCGGCCGGACCTGGGTCCTCTCCTCGGGCCGCATTTCCTCGGAGATGACCCGGAAGTGCCTGGTCGCGGGCATCCCTCTCATCGCCTCGCGGGGCGCGACGACGACCCTCGCGGTGAGCCTCGCCGAAAAGAACGGCCTCACGGTGATCGGGTTCGTGAGGGGAGGGGGCATGAACGTGTACACGAACCCCTGGCGGGTCACCCGGGGTTAGACTGTTTCAGGGATCGGGATCCGGCTCGTTGCCCGTCTTTCCTGCCGCCCGGGCGAAGAGGGCGGCCACCTCCTCCTGGCCCCGCACGATTCTCCCGAGCGTCCCGGGGCGCAGGTGCTCCAGCCGGTCAACCATCCTCCGGACCTCGCTCCTGAGAGCGGTCGCCGCGTAGGGGCACTCCGGGAGCTCGCGGTAGATGCCGGCGACCATCCCGTAGAGGGCGACCTCCTTTTCCGGGATACGGAACAGGGGCTTGATCCTGCGGATGCCGTGGGCCGTTCCGTCGCTGACCGGCGGCCGGGTGAAGCCCGGGAGATCCCCCCGCAGGCAGTTCATGAGCACGGTCTGGGCCTGGTCGTTCAGGTTGTGGCCGGTCGCGATGGCGGTTGCGCCGATCTCTGCGGCGGCCGCTTCGAGTGCGTTCCTCCGGTGGATCCCGCACAGGCTGCACGGATGGTCTTCGCCGGCCGAGACCATCGCGTCAAGGGTCGAGCCCGCGAGATCCCCGAAGGAGACCACGCGGTGCCCGACCCCGAGCCGGGCGACCGTCTCCCGGGCGACCTGCAGGGTGGCATCCCGGTAGCCCGCTATCCCTTCGTCGACGGTGATGGCGGTAAGGCTGACGTCCCCGGCCCCGAGCAGGATCCTCCGGAGAAGGTGGATGAGGACGGTGCTGTCCTTGCCCCCCGAGAGGGCGACGGCCACGCGTTCACCCGGGCGGATGAGCCGGAAATCCCAGATGGTGCGCCTGACCCGGCCCTCGACGTCCCGAAGGAAGTGCTCCCCGCAGAGGTGGCATCCCCGGACCCGGTCCAGGTACACCGAGGGCTCTTCGCAGAGGTCGCAGCGGGGAACTCCCGCGCCCCCCCGCCCGCCGCCCTTCATCATCCCCCGTGCGAGACCCGGGTGACCCGGATCTCGTCGTCGCTCCCGAGGAGGGTGTCCTCGGGGATGACCCTGCCGTCCCTCGAGACTATCACCGCGGCCGGGTTTATCCCGAGGGAGAGGAGGACCCCGGAGACCGTGGCTCCTCCTCCCCCGAGGGTCCTCTCCGTTCCGTCCGGAAGATGGACCTGCATTTCTTCCTCAGATCCAATCCCCCGGTGTCATTTTAAATGTCCCTGCATGGCGTGAGGTCGCACCCGGTGCAGGGCAGGCACATGGTCCTCGCCTGCCGGGGGTCGAGGCCGTGCCTGACGAGGGCGTCCCGGTGGAGGCGCGCCAGGCGGAGGAGCCGCGCCTTCGACGGGCGTTCCACGGTGATCTCCCCCTTCCGGAGCGGGTGCGGCGAGATGGGCCGCAGTACCGGGATCACGCCCATGGCCGCAAGTGTCTCCACCCCTTTCCGGACGCAGGCGTCGGTCTCGCCGAGGCCGAGGATGAAATTCGAGGCTACGTGGTTCCGCCCGAAGACGGGGACCGCCTTTTCCAGCGATTCCAGGATGAAACCGAGGGAGAGGCCAGGGCAGTCCCGGGCGAAGATCTCCGGGTCCATGGTCTCCACGTTGTACTTGACCTCGTCGGCCCCCGCGGCAAAGAGTTCCGCAGACGAGGTCTGTGTCGGGTAGATGGAGACGCCGATGGGGAGGTCAAAACGGCGCCTGAGTGCCTTCACCACCTCTGCGACCCGTTCGAGCTCCCCCTCCGGGGTATCGGCGACCCCGCTCGTGAGGGAGATTGCCTCCAGCTCCCCGCTCTTCTCCGCCTCCTCCACCATGGCGACGATGGTCGCGGTGTCCTTCACCTCACCCGCGAGGAGCGGGACCGGGCAGAACCGGCAGTTGAAGACGCACCGCTCACTGATGGTGATGTAGGCCTCCCGGGGGCAGTGGCAGAGGGGACGCTCGAGGGTCCCCCGGGCGATCACCTTCCCGTCCCTGACAACCGCGACATGGTCCCCCTCCGGGACAACCCTCAGGGGAGAACCGGGGTTGATGGAGAGCCTGACCCTCCGGTCGCCTGCCCTGAGAAAGAAGGAGGACCCGCCCGCGCCCGGGCCGGCCGTTGCCATCGTCCTCATCCCTCCTGCGAGAAGGGATTCGTCGATGGCTGCGGACCCCACCGAGAGGATCTCAGCCTTCTCCGCTGCGGTCATTGCGTGGAATCTCTTTGCCACCATCTCACTCCTCACTTCCCCCTGCTCCACCGGTCACCACGGGGAGGGCCCGCGAGAGTTCACAATTGTGAATCAACATGATAATTATCCTTGGGCGAGCATTTAAAGGTGTTCGTGCGGGCAGGATATCGAGGGAGCCCGTGCCACGGCGGGAGCAATGATGGACGACGAGGGGTTCCTGATGATCGGGAGGATGACGGTAGCCCTCGGGATGATCGAGGAGTGCCGTGAGTTCGCGGGGCTGGTCCCCGAGGTGAGGACGAACCTCGTGTACGCGAGGGAGGGGGCGAGGTCCCGGGATGATGTCCTCGCGGTGGACGGGCGGATAACGGTGGTGGAGGGCCGGCCCTGCGCCGCCGGGCGCATCCGGTGGGGGGCGTCGAGCCACATGGCGCGCCTCATCATCGAGCTCCGGAAGGTCGATCCCTCGGTGCGGGCCGGCATCGACCTTGCCTGGACCCCGCATTTCTCGGGGTGGCTTGAGAAATACTGCCGGAAGAAGGGCTGGATCTTCTCAGTCATCGACCGGCATGGTGAGCCTGAGGAGATCAGGGATGCCGAGGGGGCATCGATGCCCTGGAAGGTGGCGGAGGCGGTCCGGGCGGCCGGCGGGAGGGTGCCGAAGATCTTCTACGAGACGGGCGCCATCGGGAAGGAGCCGGTCACGGTCCTCGTCGGGAAGGACCCGGTGGAGGTTGCAGGCCAGGCCTGCGAGATCGCGCGGAAGTACCATGGACCGGGGTAAGCCGAAGATCGGGAAGATCGACCGGGAGGTCTTCGAGTCCTTCCTCCTCGCCCGGCTCGGGAAGAGGGACCCGAGCGTGATCGTGCCGCCGCAGACCGGTGTCGATGCAGGTGTCGTGGACCTCGGGGACGGGCGTGTCCTGATCGTCGCCGAGGACCCCATCTTTGCCATCCCCGGCCAGCCGTGGGAGATGTTCGGGTGGTACACGGTCCACATCGGGGCAAGCGACGTGGCGGTCATGGGGGTGCCGCCGCGGTACATGACCTATTCCCTGCTCATGCCTCCCGAGACGGGCGACCCCGTGTTCCGGACCATCGTGGACGCCATCCACGTGGCCGCCCTCGATCTCGGGATCGCCATCGTCGGGGGCCATACCGGCTACTACCCCGGGTTCGCCGCCCCCACCATCGGCGGGGTGACGGTCTTTGCCGTCGCAAAGAAGGGGAGCTACGTGACCCCGGCAGGGGCCCGCCCCGGGAACGTCGTGATCCTCACCAAGGGACCGGCCATCGAGACGGCGGGCATCCTCTCGGTCCTCCGGGAGCGGGAACTCGTGTCCCGGTACGGCGGGCCCCTCGTCCGGCAGGCCCAGGCTCTCTGCAAAAAGATGACCGTCGTCAGGGACGCCCTCACTGCGATGGCGGCGGGCGGAGTGACCGCGATGCACGACGCGACCGAGGGGGGCGTCATCGGCGGGCTCTCCGAGATCGCAGAGGCGAGCGGGGTCGGGATGGAAGTGGACGAGGCCCTCTTCGTGTACCCCGACGAGGTGAGGATGGTCTGCGAGGCCTTCGGGATCGACCCGGTCGCGGCCATCGCCGAGGGATCGCTGCTCGTCACCGCCGAGGCCGGGCGGGCGGGCCGGATCCTCGCCGATCTCGCAACGGCCGGTATCGATGCATCGGTGATCGGCACGGTGAACGTCGATCCGAAGGTTCGGGTAATGAAGCGGCTGGACGGGAGTGAGGTGCCGCTCCGGGTCCCCGACCAGGACCCGTTTTGGCCGGTTTTCTTCGAGAGCGTGGGGTAGGGTCCCGCCGGCCGGGTTACTCTTTTCCCGGAAGGGGTATGCCCGCCGGGCAGTCGAGGTTTCCCTCGATCTCCCGGATCTTCTCCAGGTCGGCGGACGTCGAGGGTTTCTGCGGCACTGCGCGGCACCCCCCCACGGCCTCCGTGGAGGAAATGAAGGTCCCGATCCCCCGGGCAATACGGGTGATCTCCTCCTTGTCGAGGCCTATCAGGGGACGGTACACGGGAAGCCCTGCCGAGTCGTCGAGCACGAGGAGGTTCCCGAGGGTCTGGGAGGCGACCTGGCCGAGCGACTCGCCGGTCACGATCCCCTTCGCCCCTTCCTGCCGTGCGAGTGCCTCTGCGACCCGGTACATCCTCCGCTTGCAGATGAGGCAGGTGAACCGCTCCAGCCGGTTGCGGACCAGCTGCTCCTTCGCGCAGGCGAGGAAGGAGTCCGGGAGGACCCGGAGCCGGATGTCCGGCTGGTAGGCCCGGAGCACCTCCACCACCTTCTCTGCCCGGGCCCGGGCATCGTCGCCGAGGAATCCCTCGAGGGCCACGAAGACCGGGATGATCCGGCACCCCCGCTTCATCATCATCCATGCCGCGACGGGAGAGTCGATCCCGCCGGAGACGAGGGCAACGAGGCTCCCCTCGACCCCGAGCGGGAGGCCCCCTGCCCCGTGGATAACTTCGGTGTAGAGGTAGGCCGCGTCCCCGCGGATCTCGACGTGGAGCTCGAGGTCGGGGTTGTCGAGGTCAACTAAAATGTTCGGGAAACCCGCCCGCACCAGGTTCCCGAGTTCCACCGCCTTCTCCTGCGAGGTGAAGGGATGGGTGCCCACCCGTTTCATCCGGATGGCGAAGGTCCTGAGGCTCCCTGCCCCCCGCTCCCTCGCGAGGGAGAGGAGGGTTTCACCAAGGATGTCCAGGGGACATCGAACCACCGGCGAGAAGGAGACGATGCCGAAGACCCGCCTGAGCCTCTCCGGATCGACCGGTCCCTGGACCCAGATCCTCCCCCGCTCCGACCGGATTTTGCAGCCGGGGAGCACCTCGCGGATATTCCGGACGAGGACCTTCTCCCACTGGCGCCTGACGTAGTCGGACTTGAGAAAGATCTCTCCGTACCGGACGAGCCAGAGGTCGGTCATGGGCGGGATTGCTCTTTCAGGAATTGATTCTCACCCATTATGGCTATTTCCCCCGGGCTTTCCGCCCCTTTCCCCGCTGGTCAGTGCTGCCTTCCGGTGAGGGCGGCTGCAATGTCGCCCTCCCGCAGCGGGTTGTGGCAGTACGGGCACTGGAAATCGCACTCCACGCCTTCGTACGGGCAGATGGTCATGGAGAGGTCGGCGAGCGGGTGGCCCTTGGAATGGATGGTGAACTCCTTGTACCACCCGAAGGGTGCCCGCCGTACCTCGATCCCCCGGGCCCGCAGCTGATCCGCGAGGCCGGCGAGGACGGCGAGGGCGACCTCCGGCCGCGCGAGGGTGTTTGCCAGGTGGGCGTAGGGGAAGATCATCACCCGGGCGACCTTCAGCTTCCCGAGCCGGTCCATCACGTCCTGTGCCGCGTGCTCCGCCACGTACCCGGGGTTCCGCTCGTCGAGTTTCTCGACGCAGCAGAACAGGACCACCCCCTCCTCCATGGCGTCCTCCCTGACCGGGTCGGGCTCGGCCATCCTCGTCCTCTGCGTGGCCCGGTACTCCATGCGCGTCGCATGGATGGCGAGGATCCTCACGGGCACCTCCCCACGAGGGTGCTGATGGCCTCGCTCGTGACGAGGCCGATCACCTTCTTCCCGCCGTCCACCACCGGGAGCGCGGAGATGGCGTGGGCCTCCATGCGGGCGGCCGCCGCGTCGACGGTCTCGTCGGGGGAGGTGGTGACCACCTCCCTCGTGATGATCTCGTCGAGCCGGGCGAGCCCGCAGGCCACCGCCCTCGCGATGTCCCAGGAGGTGACGATGCCTGCGAGCTGCCTCCCCCCGTCGAGGACCGGCAGGTGGTTCACCTCCTCGCGGATCATCAGCTTCGCCGCCTCGTCCACCCCCGTTCCCTCGGGGATGGTCGCGACCCGGGAGACCATCACGTCCCTCACGAGCGGGTGGGAGAGGAACATGCCCGCCAGGTAGGCGAGCTGGCCCCCCTCGAGGAGGAAGGCGTCGTGGCCATGGCGGGACCGGATCTCGCAGTAACGGGCGTCCCGGTCGTTCGCCGTGAGCGCCGAGACGATCTCCTGCTGCTGGTACGCCGGGTAGAGCCAGTCGGAGCTGATCCCCACGACGAGCACCTTCGCCCGGACCGGGGCGAGCCCCTGGATGAGGGACCCGTCCCGTGCAAGGTCGAAGTAGTCGATGGCCTTCGTGATGTACAGGTAGGAGTTCGCGTCAAACCGCCTGGTGAAGCTGTCCCCCTGGTGGTGCAGGTAGCTCTCCACCTGGAACTCGGTGGAGAAGTCGAACCCTGGCTCCTCCCTCGCCTGCAGCCGGCGCCCGAACTTCGCGTGCATCGACTCGTCGGAGAGGTAGGTGATGTGCCCCACCATGCGCGCCACGGCGAGGCCCTGGACCGGGCTTTCCTTCCCGTAGTAGTCCCCGCCGTTCCAGGCGGGATCTGCCATGATGGCCCGCCGCCCCACCTCGTTGAAGGCGATCTGCTGGGCTGTGGAAGCCCCCGAGGCCGCGATCACCACCGCCTTCTTTACGAGCTCCGGGTAGTCCACGCACCACTGGAGGACCTGCATGGCATAGACCCCCCGGCCACCGCGAAGAGGTGGGGGATCCCCAGGTGGTCAATCAGCTTCTTCTGGACCGCCACCATGTCCCGGATCGTGACCACGGGAAACGCGATCCCGTAGGGCTTCCCCGTCTCCGGGTTCACCGACGACGGGCCGGTGGTCCCCTTGCAGCCCCCGAGGACGTTCGAGCAGATGACGAAGTACCGTCCGGTGTCGAAGGCCTTCCCCGGGCCGATGGCGATCTCCCACCAGCCCTTCCTCCCGTCCTCCTCCGATATCCCTGCCGCGTGGGCATCACCGGAGAGGGCATGACAGACCAGGATCGCGTTGGACCGGTCGCGGTTCAGGGTGCCGTAGGTCTCGTACGCGATCCGGAGGTGCGGGAGCCTGGCCCCGCTCTCGAGGAGGATCCCCTCCGGTACCTCGACGAGCCGCGTGGCGACCTTCCCCACCGATCCCGCTGGCATGGTCACACCTTCGCGAGGGCCTGCTCAAGGTCGGCGATGATGTCCTCGATGTCCTCGGTCCCGATGGAGAGCCGGACGAAGTCCGGGGTCACCCCGGTCTTAGCCTGCTCCCCGGGGGTGAGCTGCTGGTGCGTGGTGGTGGCCGGGTGGATCACCAGGCTCTTCGAGTCCCCGATGTTTGCCAGGTTCGAGAAGAGGGCCAGGCTGTCGATGAACTTCCGGCTCGCCGTCTCCCCGCCCTTCACCCCGAACCCCACGAGGGGACCGAACCCGCCCTCCAGGTATTTCTTCGCGAGCCGGTGGCTCGGATGATTCGGGAGGCCAGGGTAGTTCACCCAGGCGACCTTCGGGTGCGTCTCCAGGTACCGTGCGACCGCGAGCGCGTTCCCGGAATGCCGCGGCACCCTGAGATGGAGGGTCTCGAGGCCCAGGAGGAAAAGCCAGGCATTGAAGGGCGAGAGGACCGCCCCCGTGTCCCTCATGAGCGAGACCCGGATCTTGAAGATGAAGGCCACGTTCCCGAGGCCCGGGAAGTTCCCGAAGGTGTCCCAGTACTTCAGGCCATGGTAACTCGGGTCCGGCTCGGTGAACTCCGGGAACTTCCCGTTGTCCCACCGGAACTTTCCCGAGTCGACGATGACCCCGCCGATGGAGTTCCCGTGGCCGCCGATGTACTTCGTCGCCGAGCTGGCGATGATGTCCGCCCCGTGGTCGATGGGCCGGACGAGGCCGACCCCGGTGGTGTTGTCCACGACGAAGGGTATACCCGCATCATGGGCGATCCCCGCGATGGCCTCGAAATCGGGGACGTCGAGCTTGGGGTTCCCGATGGTCTCGGCGTAGACCGCCCTTGCCCGGGGTGTGATGGCATCGCGGATTGACCCCGGCCCCGACGAGTCCACGAAGATGACCTTCCTCCCGAGCTTCGGGAACGTGTGGTGGAAGAGCTCGTACGTGCCCCCATACAGGTTGTCTGCCGACACGATCTCGTCCCCCGGCCGGGTAATGTTCAGGAGGGCATAGGTGATGGCCGCCTGCCCGGACGCCGTGGCGAGGGCCCCCGTCCCCCCCTCGATGGCCGCGATCCTTTTTTCAAAGACGTCCGTCGTCGGGTTCATGAGCCGGGTGTAGATGTTCCCGAGTTCCCGGAGGCCGAAGAGGTTCGCGGCATGCTCGGTGTCCCTGAAGACGTACGACGTGGTCTGGTAGATCGGGACCGCCCTCGACCCGGTCACCGGGTCCGGCACCTGCCCTGCATGGAGTGCCGCCGTCCCCAAACGGAATTTTTTCTCTGCCATGGGTATCTCCTCTCTTCTCCCTACTTCAGCACCGGTATCTGGTACTTCTCTGCGATCTCCGTGAACGCGTCCGCAAGGTAGCGGACCTGCTTCCAGCTGAGGCCGTAGGTGTTCAGTTTCCAGGTCCTCGTCGCCCCTGCAAACTCCCCGACGATCCCCCTCGACGAGAGCTCGTCGCTGAAGAAGAAACCCCGGCGTTTGTGGGTCTGTGCGACGGTGTCGAAGCTCCCCGTGGTGTCCACCTTCGTGAGGGTGTGCCTTCTCGGGTACTCCGAGAGGACCTTGCTCCCGCCGATCCGGAGCAGGGCGTTCGTGAAGAAGTTGGACCTCTCCACCTCCTCGTCCCAGTGGAGCACGCGCTCCTTCACCGCCGGGAAGGAGGCCATCATGGTGAGGAGCGTCCCCCCCATCAGGGTGCACCCGAGCATCTCCACCTCCTTGATCCCGAACTTCCGCTTCGTCACGTCCCCGACCATGCCGGTGGTACGGAGCACCTTCGGGGCATACTCGTCGGTCACGGCGAGGACCCCCGAGGGCGCCACCGCGGCCATGCTCTTGTGGCCGGACCCGACGACGAAGTCCGCCCCGATCTTCTTCCCGTCGACGGGCATGACGCCGACGGTGTACGCGCCGTTGTACAGGAACGGGATGCCGTACTGGTGCGCCACCTTCGCGATCCCGGCGATCTCGTGCTCGTTCGCGAACTGGTAATCGAAGTGGTCGATCATGACGAGGGCCGGCAGCCTCCCTGTCTCCCTCTGCACGTCCTCGATCTTCTGTGCCGTCGCCTCGGCCGTGACGATGTTCTTCCCGTTGATCGGGACCTCCTTCACGACCCCTCCCGCCTCCTCGACGGCGAGGAACTCGGTGTAGTGGGCGAGGGCCGAGACGATCACGGGGTCCCCCGGCCCGACGAGGGAGGAGGCGACCGCCTGGAACCCGCGCCGGGCGCCCGGCACGACCCGTGCCTGGTCCATGGAGAGCCACTTCGCGAGCTCACCGTGGAAGTCCGCGATCCCCGGCTTCGTGATCTTGTCGAGACGGAAGGGCTTGCGGCAGAAGTCGCAGGTGGAATAGCCGTCCCCGTAGGAGATGAGGGCCTTCCTCGCCTCCGTGGTGAGCCTCCCCGCTGCCTGGATGGGGTGGATGTTGATGGACTGCTCCTCGCGGGACCTCACGTCGAGGGTACCCGCGATCCTCGTCACCTTCGGGCTCCCGGTCCCTGACTCGAGGTCCGCCACGATGGCCTTCAGTTCGGCGATATGCCGGCCGAGCAGGGCCTCCTCCCCGGGGTCGAGCCCGTTCGGGAGAGACCCCCGGAAGATCCCGCGGATTTCCTCGAGGGTGAAGAGCGCCTCGAAGGTTTTCTGTATCCTGATACTCATGATGACCTCACGAACCTTCACGATTGTGAACCAGCATACTGTCGCATCCCGGCCTGATAAAGATACCTATCATGCATATACTTGATTACTATTTATGACTGCTAGGGATATTTCTCCCGTCGCCCTGAACCGGGGCAGGGCCCGGTGGCAGGGCTTCTCTCCCTGTCAGGGCGAAAACGATGAATTCGGTGCATGAACATGAACTCCAGGAGAGCCAGGGCCCGGATTCGAACCGGGGTTGAGCTGATCTGCAGTCAGCCGCGTGGCCACTCCGCCACCCTGGCATGGGTTCACAATTGTGAATTCCCATGATACTTCACAATTGTGAAATGATAAATCTTTCCCTGTTCCTGCAGGATGCAGGGCCGGCACCCTGTGGCAACCCTTATACCATCATGACCAACAGGTAAAGGAGAACCGCCCTTCGATCCGACCCGACTCGGGCCGGGAAACCCGGCGGAGGTGGAATCATCACCGAGGAATATCTGGGGCTGCACGAACGGATTGCCGCATTCAAGGAGAAGCGGGACGCCATCATCCTCGCCCACAACTACCAGGTCGGCCCTGTGCAGGACATCGCCGACCTTGTCGGTGACTCGCTGGAGCTCTCCCGGGCGGCAGCCACGATGGAGGGGAAAGTGATCGTCTTCTGCGGCGTGGACTTCATGGCCGAGACCGCCGCGATCCTTTCCCCGGAAAAGACCGTCCTCCTCCCGGCGGGCGACGCCTGCTGCCCGATGGCAGAGATGGTCACCCCCGGGGAGCTGCGCCTGCTCCGGGACCGCTACCCCGGTGCGGCGGTGGTTTCCTACGTGAACACCACCGCGGAGGTGAAGGCAGAGAGCGACATCTGCTGCACCTCGGCGAATGCCGTGAAGGTGGTGAACTCCCTCGACGAGAAGCAGGTGATCTTCGTCCCGGACCGGAACCTCGCCCGGTACGTGGCCCGGTTCACGGAGAAGGAGATCCTGCCTTGGGAGGGGTACTGCATCGTCCATGACCGGTTCACGCCCGACGATGTCAGGGCGGCGCGGGAGATGCATCCCGGGGCAGAACTGCTCGTCCACCCCGAGTGCCGGCCCGAGGTGATCGACCTTGCCGACGGGGTATTCTCCACGTCGGGGATCATCCGGCATGCCTGCGGGAGCGACCGGGAGGAGTTCATCATCGGCACCGAGGTCGGCATCCTCCACCGGCTTGGTCTCGAATGCCCGCGGAAACAGTGCTTCCCGCTGTCGGAGAAGGCCGTCTGCGTGAACATGAAAAAGACTGACCTCCGGAAGGTTCACGACGCCCTTGCCAGCATGGCCCCACGGGTCACCGTTCCGCGGGAGATCGCCGTCCGGGCCCGGAAGGCCATCGACCGGATGCTCGCCGTCCGGTGAAAAACAGTCACCGTACCAGTTCCGCGACGGTCGCGACGAGGAGATCGATTTCCTGTTCCGTGTTGTAGAGAGCGGCGCTCGCCCGGACGGTCCCCCCGGGAAGCCCGAGGTGCTCCATCAGGAGGCCGCATCCGTGATCCCCTGCACTCACGAGGATATCCGACTGCTCGTCCAGGTGCACTGCCACGGCGTTCGGGTCCATCCCCTCAACGGTGAAGGAAACGATGCCGGTGCGTTTTTCCGGGTCCCGGGGCCCGTGGACCTTCACCCCGGGCAGCCCCCGGAGTCCCTCGACCAGCCTCCCGGCCAGGCATGACTCGTGTGCCCTGATCCGGTCCATGCCGATCCTTCCCAGGTAGTCCGCGGCCGCCCCGAGGCCGATGCCTGCCCCGACGTTCGGCGTGCCGGCCTCGTACATCTGGTACCCCTCCGCGAGGGTGTACCCGTCCCGGGTGACCGTCCCGACCATGCCTCCACCGACGAGCAGGGGCTCGGGCAGGGGATCCTTCATCCAGAGTGCGCCGATACCGGTCGGGCCGGGCAGCCGGTCTCCCTCGATGCTGAGGAAGTCGCAGCCGAGGTCGCCGACGTCGACCGGCAGGCGAGGGACCGAGTGGGTGCCGTCGACGAGGAGGAGGGCCCCGTGGTCGTGGCAGATGCGGGCGATCTCCCTGATCGGCACGATACTCCCCAGCACCCCCGAGACATGGCTCACGGCGACAAGGCGGGTCCGGTCATTAATGATCTCCCCGAGCCGGGCAAGGTCCGGCGCATGTCCCTCCGTGACGGTCAGGATCCCGCACCCGACGCCCTGCGAGGCGAGCCTCATCCACGGCACGAGGTTGCGGGATTCCTCGAGGGCCGTGGTGATGACCTGGTCGCCCTCCTCCCAGGAAATCCCCCGGGCGACCAGGGTGATCGCCCCGGTCGCATCGCCGGTAAAGACCAGTTCCCCTTCCTTCGCCCCGATGAACCGCTTCAGCTTCTCGTGGGCGTCCCAGTACTTCTGGGTCGCGATCTGGGAGAGCCGGTGCACCCCTCGTCCGACGTTTGCGCGGTAGTGCCGCTCGTACTCGAGCATGGCGGCGAGTACCGGCTCGGGACAGACGTTCGTCGCGGCACTGTCGAAGTACACGAGATCGGTGATGAGGGGGAAGTCGCCCCTTACCGAAGCCCCGGGCTGCCCCGTCGCCTTCGTCGGCACCGGGGGCAGGGCCGGGGCTTCCCGGCCGGTGCGCCCGCGGTGGACGGGTTTCAGCTGTTCCCCTTCCAGTTCGATCCCGTGCTTCCCGCAGAGTTCCCGCATCTTCGGCGGGAGGTCCCTCCACCGCCAGAGGCCCCACTTCGCGTATTCCGGGGGCAGCCCGTGCTCCGAGGCCCACCGGTCAAGGACCCTGTCCCACCGGTTCGCGAGATCGGGGTGCATCCCCCTGAGGAGCTCATGCTCGCTTTCGAGCATGGCCGGGCAGAGGTAGCACCCGATCCGCTCGATACCCTGGTCGTAGAGCGGGTTAACCGGAAGGTCCCGCCACCAGAGGTAGAGGAAGACCTCGAGGGCGCGCCAGTTCCGTATCGGGGAGATGTTCAGCTGGAGCGGGTTTGCGGGGTTCTGGCTCGTCGCCTCGAGGTCGGCGCGGTTCCATGACTCGTACCACCGGTTGCCCTGGACGGTGACGCAGGGGCCGGTGGTCGCGAGGTGGAGCCGGAGCGGGTGGAGCTTCAGGAGCTTGCAACACCAGCGCATGTCCTTTGCAGGCGGGCCGGCCTTCTCCACCGCCGCCCAGAAGTCCCCGGCCTTCCGGATGACTTCGACCCCCTGTTCCTCGACGAACTTCACGGTCCCGGGGAACTCGATGCCCGTGTCAATAAAGAAGGCCGACGGTATCCCCGCCTTCCGGGCAAGGGCCATCGCCGCCATCGAGTCCTTCCCGCCCGAGAAGGAGACGTTCGCGCAGGGCCGGTCCTTCAGGTGCTGCCTGATCTCCCTCACGGCGTTCCTCTCGAGGTTCTTCAGGTGGTACCGGTTCCGGTCGACGGCGACGTCCCACCCGGGGTCAGGCAGGGTGCAGGGTTGCACGGTCACCAGTTCCCTCACCCGGAGCTGGCCGGCTCTCAGCACCCCGGTTCCGTACCTATCCCCGCGCTTCACCACCACGGTCCCATCGGGCTCGGTGCTTCGGACGGGGAACCGTTTCCCGCCGATCCGCCTTCCGCCGGTGTCTTCCGGGGATGCTACCCTGCCGAGGTCGAGGACGCCACGGTTCGCCCGTCCGATGACAAACGGGAGCCCGCCCGGGGCGAGATCGAAGGTGGATCTCCGGGCCACCGGGTCGAAGGAAAGCCACCCGAACCGCTCGCCGTGGATAATCACGAGGTCGTTCCGGTCAACTCCGCCCGCCTTGTTCAGGAGAACGATCTTCGGGAGGGGCAACGGGCCGAACCTCGTACCAGCAAGGTCCCCGAGAAGGGCCATGTCGGCTGCAAGGGCGGGACGCACGTCGTAGGGCGCCTGGAGGGGGACCGCTCTTCCCTCCGCCCCGCAACCGCAGGTCCGGGCGATGAGGGGGACGTTGCACCGGTCACACCAGTAGAGGATCTTCTTGACGGGCGGCTCGCGCATGGCTGAAAGGAGTGGGCGGTGCCAGCCCATAAGGGCAGCGCGGGCAGCCCGGGGGCGGGATGTCAGTGCTTGGGCCGGGACTCCATCTCGATGACCTCGCAGCCGCCCTCGTCGTTGTAGTGGAGCACGATCTCCTCGGCACGGCGGTTCCCGAGCCGTTCAGCGACCCGCATGAGGAAGGTCTCGATGAGGTCGGGCGGGACGCACCCCAGGCTCTCCCTCCCGTCGAGGATAAGGTCAACGAGGTAGCCGAGCTCGTCGTCGGAGAGCCGGCCGAGGCGGCCCGAGAAGTCCTCCGCGTCGCGGGAGAAGTGGTTTGCCACCGGCGGGAGGATGGAGAGGAAGGCATGCCCCGATCCCGAGCAGACCTCATTGCTGCACTCGGGGGCGAGTTTCGCGAGGATCTCCCGGTCGCGGGCAGACAGTTCCCTGGGCATGGTTCGCGGTCCCTGCGGGTTATTCGACGTGGATGATCTGGACCGGGCAGGCGTCGGCGGCTTCGACGGCGCACCCCTCGAGGTCCCCGGGGACATTCCCCTCGGCGTTGCTTCCCGCCCGGTTCGGCGGGGTGATCTCGCTGAAATGGTCCCCGGGGTTCTCCTCGAAGAGATCGGGGCAGAGCCCCCAGCACGAGGCGCAGCTCGTGCAGTCGTTCCGGTCGATGGTGACTTTCATCCGGTTTCCCTTCCTCGTGGCTTTCAGAGAGAGAGGAAACCGGGTACTCATAAACCTGCCGAACCAACGCCAGCCCGGGAGAGGGGATCCGGCGGTCCCGCTTCCCTCCCGCCACCCCAAACCTCAAGAACCGGGAGGATCTATCATACCCCGAAGGTTCCATGGGAAGCACCACTGTTTCAGGATATGCCCTCCCCGTCCTCGCCCTCGTCCTCGCCGGGTTCATCGCCGGGTGTCTCGGGGGGCAGGCCCCGCCGCAACAGCTCTCGGGCGTGGAGGTGCGTGAGTACCAGGGTCAGCCGCTTTCGCCGGTGACCGGCTGGAGGGAGAACTCCATCTCCGGCCCGCAGCACGTCAACATCACGGACTACCGGCTCTCGGTGGACGGTCTCGTGGCCGAGCCCCGGAGCTTCACCTACGGGCAGGTGCTCGGGTTCCCGCGTTTCGAGAAGGTGGTCACGCTCTCCTGCGTCGAGGGCTGGGACGAGACCATCCTCTGGCAGGGGGTGAAGGTCTCGGACCTCATCGATGCCGCCGGGGCCGACCCCCGGGCGAACACCGTCATCTTCGCGGCGGTGGACGGGTACACCTCCTCGGAGCCCCTCGACTACCTCCGGGAGAACGACATCCTCCTTGCCTACGGGATGAACAACGTCACCATGCCCGTTGAGCGGGGTTACCCGTTCGCCCTCGTGGCAGAGGACCGGTGGGGGTACAAGTGGGTCAGGTGGGTGACGGAGATCCGGCTCTCGGACGACCCGTCGTACCGGGGGTACTGGGAGAGCCGCGGGTACTCGAACAGCGGCGACCTGAATAAATCGTTCTTCACGGACTGATCGAAATGGCAGCCTGGAACCTGAGGCGGGCGGCGGGGTGGCTCCTCCTCGCCCTCTCCCTCCTCCTCGTCGTGACCGGGCTCGGGATCACCGAGTACCAGGCGGTCACGGCGGCGACCTTCGGCCTGCTCGGGAAGGCCCTCTCCTTCCAGCTCCACGCCCTTCTCTGGATCCCCTTCATCGT
>Ga0335071_10002521_pt1 | contig 19630 bp, 19 predicted proteins | sample Lox_Sample_15_FD_206724 | JGI IMG/M metagenome (GOLD analysis project Ga0335071, IMG submission 206724) | Soil microbial communities from Loxahatchee National Wildlife Refuge, Florida, United States - Lox_Sample_1.5 | ecosystem: Environmental > Terrestrial > Soil > Wetlands | place: USA...
CGAGTCCTGAAATGGTGCAGCTCGTCCAATTCCCTACGTCTACTGTACCATTGTAGGTTCTGCTGGCCAGACCATTGAAGACTTTGTACCCCGCCACCGTGGATTCCTGGTTCGCATCCCAGGCCAAAGTTACATTTGCTCCCAGGGCGGCAGGAACTAATACGGGATAAAAACTGAAAAAAACCGAAAGGACAATTGCGCATGCAAAATAGTAGTGACGCTTTACGTTAATAGCCCTCATTTCTCCCCAATCCCAGTTGGTTTGACATCTTCCGACAGCCTATATCGCGTGAGTCTGTTTCGTCTCGAGATAGCCCAGCATGGTCTGCTGCAGCTCGTGAAATTGAACCGGCTTGTAGAAGCAGGCATGGGCCCCCGCTTTCTCGAATTCCTGCATCTTGGAAGATCCGGTAAGTCCGATGACGAATATGTTGGGAAACTGATCCCTGACAATGCGGCACAGTTCAAAGCCTGTCATCTCGGGCATGAAACCGTCTGTGATAACAACGTCATAGGGGGATTCTCCAAGCATCTTCAATGCCTTTCTGCCGTTATCGGCTGAATCCACCAGATGCCCCAACAGGGACATGAAGATGATCAGAAGCTCCCTCATGCCTGCATCGTCGTCTGTAACAAGTACCCTCATTTATCTCTCTCCTTGTCCTCTTCCCTTCCCGGCGAGTGGATAGAGCAAGGGCTGTACCAGGCTGCAGAAATATTTATAAATATTTGATATTATTAATATTATTATATTGTAGCGCTCCGTTAGGGATCTGTCTTTTAATCAGTTGGTGGAGGGTATATCCTACAGACAATTCCAATACATCGGGGGAATATGAGGGGAATACGGCTAAAACATTAGCAAGATGTGGGGCGGGTGATTTTTCCTTCAGTTCTGTCTGAAATCCAATGGATTGATGCCATATTTTTCCAGAAGCTCATAGAGATCAGCCCTGTATTTCCCGGCGAGCCTTGATGCCTGGCTGACATTGCCCCGGCTGATTTTCATCAGTTGGACAAGATAATGTCGCTCGAAATTCTGCTTGGATTCTTTAAATGGTTTGAATGAATGCTCTCCCATCTCCTGACCCGGCAGGATGATCATCTCCTCGGATATGACATCCTCTGTCGACATGACCACGGCACATTCGATTATGTTTTCGAGCTCTCTCACGTTGCCTGGCCAGGAATAGATCATGAGCTTCTGCATTGCCGGGGGCGAAAGCGATTTGACGTGCCTCTTCAACTTCCCTGCCACTTTGTCCAAGAAATGCTCGGTAAGCAGAGGAATATCCTCTGTCCGTTCACGGAGGGGGGGGAGCTTGATCGGGATGACGTGTACGCGATAGAAAAGATCGCTACGGAAATTCCCTTGTTTGACTTCCTGTTCGATGTCTTTGTTCGATGCCGAGACGATCCGAATATCAACCTTGACAGTTTTATGGGCTCCCAGCGGATAGAATTCCTTCTCCTCCAGTGCCTTGAGGAGCTTGCCCTGCATTGCCAGCGGGATTTCGGAGATCTCATCCAGGAAGATGATCCCGCTATCGGCCTGGACGAAAAGCCCCTTTTTGCTCGTGCTGGCACCCGTGAAGGCCCCCTTCTCGAAGCCGAACAGCTCACTTTCCAAAAGGGTTGCGGGGATCGCTGCGCAGTTGATCGAGATAAACGGATTGTCCCTTCGATCGCTCAGCTGATGCAAAGCCCTAGCAACCAGTCCTTTCCCAGTCCCGCTCTCTCCACTGATGAAGACGTTGGAGCCAGTCTCCGCGGCTAGGGCCACCGCATCGAACACCCGCTTCATGGCCTCGCTTCGGCCAATAATGTTCTGCCTTTCGAAGTCGGCTTTGATCATGCTGCGGAGACGTTTGACTTCTTTTGACAACCTCGATTTGTCGATGCCGTTTTTAATCTGCATCAGAAGCTCGCGGTTATCGAAGGGCTTGGTCAGGTAGCTGTAGGCCCCTTCTTTCATGGCCTCCACGGCGCTTTCGATCGTCCCGTAGGCCGTGAGAATGATCACCGGCAGATCGGGGTCGACGTCACGGAGGCTCTTCATTAAATCGATACCGCTTCCTCCTGCAAGCCTCAGATCCAGCAGGGCAATATCGAAATTCCCTTCGGAAATCCTCTCTTTTGCCTCCTTCATCTCGGATGCCGTCACCACGGTATACTGTTCCGATTCGAGGCGCATCTGCAGCACCCTGAGAATGCTGACATCATCATCAACGATCAGGATTCTTTCCATCTTGTATCTTACCTTCGTTTCGGCACAGCCCGCCGCCTTTCCTCCAAGCTTCGGTCGATTTCCTTCATCTGCTCGCTTTGCTTCTGCAGGATCTCGATCTGCTTCTCGAGCGTTTCGACCTGCTTCTTCAAAGCCGCTGTAACCCTATCCCGCTTCGTCATTTCAGCGAACAGAGCAAGGATGACCTCCGATGGTTCCCGGTGTCTGCTCTCGGGATATTCTTTGACCAACTGCCGGAAGGCATCTGCTGATTTTTTGTAATCCCGCTCCGGATTTTGTGGGTCGGCATAAAGACAGCCGATTCCAAAGAGGGCCCCATCCGCCGCCTGCGGGTAAAGATTGATAACTTCCCTGTATTTTACCAGAGCGGCCGGGTAATTGCCGCGGGCCAGATTATCATCTGCCTGCAGGTATTCCGGCCTGGCCATGAATTCCTGAAGGCCGGTGCAAGCGGAAATGCCCAGCCCGATTACAACAACACAGGCAACGAGAAGGTGAATGTGCTTCCCGTACCGAATTCGCTTTCGGCCCATACTCGACCTCCATGCGCATTGATGATGTGCTTCACGATGGCGAGCCCAAGTCCAGTTCCGCGGACTGCGCCTTTGCTGTCATCGACGCGTTTAAACTTCTCGAAGACCTCTTTTAACCCCCATTCGGGAATGCCCCGGCCCGTATCGGAAACCGCGACCTCGATGTTCCTCGCTTCGGCATGAAGCCTTGCGGAAATCGTGACACGGCCTCCGCCTGAGGTGAATTTCAGAGCATTGCTCAAAAGGTTATCGATGACCACTTCGATCTTCTCGGCGTCCATCCTTATCAAGGGAAGATTCTGAGGGATTTGTGTCTCAAGGTCAATCCCTTTGCTCTGGGCGAGAGGCGAGAACCGCTGCATGGTTTTCTCCATGAGCGGCATCAGGCTGGAATCCTGAAAGGAGAGGGGCATCATGCCTGCCTCCATCATCGAAAAATCAAGAAGCCGATTGACGGTGCGAATCAATCGCTCGCACTCTTCCAGGATGAGGTTCTGCAGCTCCCGCTGCTTGTCCGGCAACTCGGCGAAGGTCCCCTCCTGAAGCATGCTCGATGCTGCATTGATGGCGGTCAGCGGCGTGCGCAGTTCGTGGGATAGATGACCGATGTAATCGATCTTCATCTGATCCAGCTCCCGGAGCCTGTCGCACATGGTGTTGAACGCCATGGCTAGGTCACGGATCTCCGGAGGAGATTGGATATCCAGATCGTCGCTAAAATCGCCCCGTGCAACGGCCTTCGTCTTTTCTCGAAGGTGGGAAATGGGGATGCTGACGGACCGGGTATTGATCACGGAGACGACGATCACCATGATGACGGCGAGGATAAGCGATATCAGGATCACGTCTGCCGTCTGCAAGGAGATCGCTTTTATCTGATTGAGTTTTTCTTCCCTTTCCTCCGAGATGATTCTCGCGAGTTCCCGCAATCTCAGTCCTGCCTCACCCACGATCTGTTCTTGCTCGGACTTGTAGTGGATAAACTCTGGATCTTTATCGTAGTTCTTGCTTATCCGGGCTGCCATATCGTTAAAGAGAGCGCCGTATTGAGTGTGAAGCGTTTGGATTACCCCTAGGAGGTTTTGCTTTCTTTCCGTATCTGCAAGCGGGGCTAACTCAGCCAACCTATTGGTGAAATCAGCCTCCAAATCTTTGGATTGCTGGAAATAGCTTAAGTCCCGCGAAACAAAAAACTTTTCTTCCGCTGCTCTGCTTTTGTACAGGATTTCCTGACACTCTTCCGAAAGATTAATCATCCGGGTGTCATTTGTCGTGACAGTCCGGATGAACTCGTTGAGATCATTCAGATTGGAGATGGTATAGGTTCCGGATAGCAGAACAACGAAGATTATTACAAGGTAACTGCTGATCAGCCGAGACAATATGGAAAAATTTAACATACTCACACTATGTGGCCATTTGTGGAAAAAGCATACAATGATCTGTTTTATACAATAGTTATCAGGAAAAAATGTGTTTGTGCAACATTTCTTATCGCGTGCGCACAGAAGGCCGTTACGCGACAATAGACCAAATATAATTATGAGAGATGCAAGCAGCAAGTCGCCAGACAGGACCTCTACACAGCCGGAGGGAGAGAAAAATGTAAGGGCGGATGCCGATCGGGACAGCCAATTTAACTTTCGGCCCATTTGTGGTACGAAATTTGCCTTTTTTTTGGATCAGTATATCCTTCCGTCCACGAGGTCTTGAACCCCGGGCGGGTCCTTGAGGAAAAAAGCGATGGCAACTCGGATACGGGGCGTTGATCTCGTCATGAACGCGCCCAGTCCGGAAAAGCGCGAAAAATCGAAAGGGATGCCCGGCGGCGAGCAGCCCCCTATGCCGGCATCCGCCACGCAGCCTGCAGGGGCAGAAGACCCCTACGAGTACGCCTACCTGGACCTCCGGGGCTGTCTGGAGCAGATCCGACAGGACATCGTGCAGACCGGGACGTTCGACCTCAAGTCGATCTATGACCGCATCACCGTGATTGCCGGCAACCCCGAGGCCCTGTTCGGGCTCTACAGGCACACGAGCCTCTATGGCAATGAACAGGATTACATCCTGAGCCACCTGATCAACGTCATGATCTATAGCATGCGCATTGCCCGGAAGATGAAACATTCGGAGGAAGACCTGGTCGACATTGGCCTGGCGGCGGTTCTCCACGATGCGGGCATGTTCAAGGTGCCGCAGGAGATCCTTGCGAAACCCGACCGTCTGACGTCCGAAGAGGCCGCGGAGGTCAAAAAGCACACCTGCTCCGGGGGACATATCCTCGCATGCTACAGGGAGCAGTTCCCGCTTCTTGCTTGCGTGGCCGAGCAGCATCACGAGCGTGAGGATGGCAGCGGCTACCCGGCGGGATTGGACGGTGAGGCCATGCACGTGTACGCCAAGATCGTGGCGCTGGCCGACACCTACGAGGCGATGACTCATGACCGCCCGCACCGCAAGGCCGTCTCGGTCAGGTCGCTGCTCAATTCCAAGGAACGGCCGAAGTTTTCGCGGGAAGTCATGAAGGCGTTCCTCGACGCGATACAGCTCTACCCGATCGGCAGCCTGGTGGTCCTCAGCACGGGTACCGTGGGCAGGGTGATCGATACCAACATCGATAATCCCCTCAAACCCATCGTGCGGGAGGAAATGGACTACCAAGGCCGGCGGGTAAAGGACAACCGGGTGCTCAACCTCCGGGACCAGAAAACACTCGTCTGGGTGACAAAGGCCCTCGATGAGGATGACCTCAGGGCCGCCGAGATCCTGAGCTGGGGGTCACAGTAACAGCAAGGGGAAAAACCGCAATCGATCACTGTCGGTTCGGTAAAAAAGGCCGCTCCTGTAAGGGGCGGCTTTTTGCGCTTGATGCGATAGTGAATGGAACAACCCACCGTGGCAGGCAGGCGGTGCACTCGCCAGAAATGTTGCAATCGGACCCGAAACAGCGTTATGATCTGTCACTCGAACAGAAGCTACTTGGGGATGGGATACGGCCGATCCCCGGAGACCAAACATCAGCAGGAGGTTCTGAAGATGGAAACGAAGCTGAGCAGAAGGGACGTTCTGAAAGCCGCAGGCGCCACCGGCATGATCCTGGCTTCCGGCGGTGCTATCCTTTCGGTAACTTCGGCAGCGGCATCGGCACAGGAGCTCAAGCCGATTGCGCTGAAGACTCCCAAAGGTGGCAATTCATTCCTGCAGCTTCTCGAGAAGAGAAGCTCCTCGAGGGAATACAGTTCCGAGCCCTTGCCCGTGGATGTCCTGGCGGGCCTGCTCTGGGCGGCCTTCGGGATCAACCGCCCGGAATCGGGCAGGCGAACGGCTCCTTCGGCCGTCAATCGCCAGGAAATCGACATCTATGTAGCAGCGGCAAATGGCCTTTACCTCTATGATGCCAAGTCCAGTGCCCTGAAACCGATTCTGGTCGACGACATCAGGGCTTTGACCGGGCGCCAAGCATACGTGAAAGAGGCCCCCATCGGCATCATTTTTGTGTCGGATTACACCAAATTTGAAAAAGGCACGGAAGAGGATAAACTGTTTTATTCGGCGGCAGACACCGGCTTCATCAGTCAGAACGTTTACCTGTACTGTGCCTCCGAAGGCTTGGCCACGGTCGTGCATATGGTAGCCGACAAGCCGGCCCTCGCGAAAGCCATGAAGCTCAGGCCTGAACAGAAAATCATTCTTGCTCAGTCCGTCGGGTATCCCAAAAAGAAGTAGAAAAAGACAAGAAGGAATCGAAGAAACGCGGAGGCCGTCCTCTCCATCGGGGACGGCTTCTATTGTTCTACTGCGAACCTTTTCTTAATCCTTTTGGATGATTTCCTGAGATTCATCCCACTTCTTCGAGCCGTTCAGATAGTCCTTCAGCTCCGGTATCATGATTCGGGTCAGCTCTTCCCCGTACACGACGATCGAAACTTCCGCCAATGCCCTTTTCTGTTGATCCGTCATTGATTTGATTTCCATACGTCGACCTCCTTCCCGGTCGATTACCCCATTCTGTGCCCTGCTAAAGAAGCTATCGGCAAGTAAAATAAATGATACAGCAAGATAGGTGCCACGGGTTCTTGCAGGAGGTCGTCGGGTCCAACCTGTTGAATCGAAGCGGATTTGGAGAAAACGGGCCGGTACCGTCCGACGAAGGGTTGTGACCTCCGTGTCGCGAGTGGGGATCCATGCAATCCGCACGGCCGAGCCCTGCGTGACAAGTAGAGAATTTCATAGGGACTTTTTGGCGACACTTTATTCGTGTCGCAAGACGGAAAGGTCACTGACGTAAATGGTGGGGGGATGAGGAGGTCTTGCATCGGAAGGCCACTGATTCTGTCATGGAGTTCCGCGTTGCCCGAACTAATCCAGGGTAAGCTGCCCGTTCAGGAACGAATCCACCGTCTTTTTGTGACCGTTCAGGGCTTCCAAGAACGTGGGATACTCTTTTTCATAGAGGGGTTTCTCAGCGGCTTTATGAGAACCTTGCTTGTTGCAGTTAAAGATTTGGGTTACGTAGAAGTCCTGTTCGTGCGGAACGTTATCGAAGGGAACCTGAAGAGCCACACTTCGCAAAAATATTCTCAAGGGGGTGCTGGGATCCACCTGTGTGGTCAAGACAAGGTAATAGCGTCCGGGCCAATATGCGGCGATGACGCTTCGGCCCACGACGGGAAGCTCCGGGGAAGAGGTATGGTTGATCCAGCGCGCCTTCATGCTTTTTTAAAGAAAAAATAGATGAGCCCGCGACGAAATGCAAACGTATTTTCCCGCCTCCCGATAGCTGCAGAGATATCCATTGACATCGAGCCTGTTTTTCCCTAACAAATAAAAGAGTAGCTCTCGACCGAGCCGTTGCTTCATGTCATGCACCTCTTGCGATTCCCGTTGCGATGTCCCTATGATCTTCAACCCTGTTGTCACGGAACCGTTTCCCTGCTGCTGATCGCTTCCCTTGTTGTCTGAAGCGGCATCTCGAACGTCATGCTCAACCATCAATCAGGTACGGCCCTGTCCCGTCGGAAAGGAGGTTGCGGTATGTTAAGAAAGGCATCGCTGGTGAAACAGATCTATTTGACGGTGAATCACGAGGTGGGTGTGCTCAACAGAATGGCCGATTACCTGGCGGATCGGGGGATCAACATCGAAGCGGTCGCGGGTTATGAAATCACCGGGACGGACAAAGCCAGGGTCATGCTGGTCGTCGAAGACACCCGACGCGCAACGGACCTGCTGAAGCAGAAGGGCTTTGCGTCCATCGAGGAGAGGGAAGAAATCCTGGTGGAGCTTGAAAACAAGCCCGGGGCGCTGAAATCCGTCACAAGCCTGCTGGCCGCCAAGGGGATCAACATCCGGCAGATCTACGGGACGATGAGCACGGAGAAATCCCCCGTCCGGGTGGTCCTGGCGACCAGTGACAATCAGGCAGCCATCGTGACATTGAAGAAAGCCGTGGTGAAATAGATCCTCACGGCATCGGAACCAGAACCGGCCTCCGGTGAGCAGCCCTTCGTATGCCCGAGTTCTTTATTTTTTCTGTCTGCCTGGCCAGAGCACGAAAAACGGGCTCTTGATTTTCAACGATTTGAACTTGTCCTCGACTTCCGTCCGGATCAACTCGTCGTATGTCTGGACAACCACATACTGGGCATAATCGAACATGAGGATCATGCGGCTCTGGCTCTCGAGGGCGTGGCGCTGCTCGATGGCTGTTTCGAACACAGCCTGGTGCTCGGCAAACAGCCACATGTGGCGCCTCATCAGGATCAGTGCGTAGACGGCCTGGGGCAGCGGGATGCGCTCGTCGTAGCACTCCTTGGCATACTTGGAGAAAAGAACATGGGCTTCCTCAAACGGTTTGTCCGTCCCGAAGAGTTTCCGGAAATTGCTGTAGAAGCCCAGCGCCAGCTCCATGGCCTTGCTCTGGGGCATCTCATGGAAAACGGGCGTCTTGGGGTTGATTTTTACGTTTTTATACCACTGCTCGGCGATGGCCTGGGCTTTGTACTCGATGGTGTCGATCAACTTCGTGGTATGCGTTGTCATGGCCTGACCTCCTTCCTTTCAGCCATAGTGGGAATCCCGGTCACGGGTCTGTCGATCCGGCATTGCGGGTCAGCTAGGACGAGCCCTTGTTTTTGCGCTTGAGGGCGTCCTCCGTCAGCTTTTGCTCGGTGATGTCTTCCAGGGTTTCCACGGCGCCCACCAGGTCTCCCCTGGAGTCACGGATCACGGCTGCTGTGAACCGGAGCCAGCGCCCGCTGTCGCCCAGATCGGGAAAGAAATCCGTTGCCTCGTAAGCCTCGTCGATGAGATCGGATTTGCGATATTTCCCTGAATACCACTTGGAAACCTTCTCCACTGCGCTGTCCACCAGCAGGTCGGCCATGCAGGGCCTTTCCTTCGCGTAGAAGGCGCGCCACTGTTGTCGGGTTCCAATCACGTCTTTGGTCTTCAGCTTGCTCAATTTCTCCAGAGCCCGGTTCCAGTAGATGATTTTATGGTCTTTGCCAATGACGAAGGCGGGAATGGAGAAGCCCTCGACAATGCTATAGAGCCGTCCCTCGTTCTCGGTGAGCTTCTGCTCCGCTGCTTTGCGATCGGAAATGTCTTCCAGGGTCTCGATGGCCCCGACCAGAGCCCCCCGGGAGCTCCGGATGGGAGCGACGGTGAACCGGAGCCAGCGTCCGCTATCGCCCAGGTCGGGGAAGAATCCCTCCGCCTCGTAGGTGTCTTCCAGCAGCTTCGACTTGGCGACACCCCCGTACCATTCGGGTATGGTTTCCAGGGTCTGATCGACAAGCAGATCGGACATGCAGGGACGCTCTTTCGCGTAAAAGGCCCGCCAGTGCTGGTTGGTCCCGATCATGTCTTTTGCCGGGATCTTGCTCAATTTTTCCAGCGCCCGGTTCCAGTACATCACCTTGTGGTCGAGCCCGATCACAAAGGTCGGGATAGGAGACCCCTCAATGACCTGGTAGAGCTGCCGTTCGCTTTCCCTCTGCGCCAGTTCAGCCGTCATGCGTTCAGTGATGTCCTCCAGGGTCTCGATGGCACCGACGAGCTTGCCACGAGCATCCCGGACCGCAGCAGCCGTAAAGCGAAGCCACACTCCCTTCTCGCCCAGGTCGGGGAAGAAATCGGTAGCCTCGTACGCCTCTTCCAGGAGATCCGATCTGCTGTATTTGCCTGCATACCATTTCGGGATCCTGTCCTCGATCCCATCGATCAGGAGATCGGCCATACAGGGCCTCGCTTCGGCATAGAAAGCCCTCCACTGCTGCTTGGTCCCGACTACCTCTTTCATGGGGATCTTGCTCAGCTGCTCGAGGGCCCGGTTCCAGTAGAGGATCCTATGATCCTTGTCGAGAACAAAGGCAGGAATGGAGAATCCCTGAATAATGCTTTGCAGCAGATGAGCGGACTCTTGAGAACCATCGGACAACACCGGCTTTGCTTTGCGTTCTTTCCTGCTCCCCCCGGGAGTCTTTTTCTGAACTGCCATCTTCTTCATAAGAAGCCCTCCTTTCATGAAAAGCCCCTCTTATCGACCCGGCATCATGCCCGGGTCCGGTTTCGACCTGGTTTTATTCCTGCCCTGCCGTAAAAGACGGAACGTTTATGATTTGACCGGCGCTTTCGTTTTCACGCGCGTCGATAGGCCCGATGCATTTCCGAGGTTTGTCGAGGAGGAGATCGAGAAAAGGAGGTTCCGCGTCACTTCGATGACAGGATGCACGCAATCTCATCGAAAGGCAATGCGAGTAGATATTTAGGAAAATGCTAGGTTATTCCTAATACTGAAAAAAGAATGGCATCCTTCGACGTCGGTTCCTGGCGATTGTTTTCAAGAAATTCGTGCTCTTTGCCGATGGATAGCGTGTGGGCTGTCGGAGAGACGCCCGAACCTTGTCGAGAGGCAGGAATGGAACAACATTCCCTACGTGCCGAGAGCCGATGATTCAAAACATTCCTCCCATGGATCGACTGCTTCGTCCTGCCGTGTGTGTTCTCCTCGCAAGCGGCGCAGCCGCTGCGCAGAAGGACATCACGGCTTGTCTGGAAAAGATCTTTCCAGAGAAGCACTGTCGGCTGATCGTGCACGAGGCTCGCACGCCGCACGAGATTTTCTCGACCATCAGGAATGAGCGAGTTCACCTGATGTTCCTGATTCTCCACAGCATGGAGTACATTGCGCCGAAGAAGGCCATCATCGGACCGTCCTCAGATGCGGGGATGATCCGCCTGCTCCGGTCCGTTTGGAACGTCCCGCTTGTCACCATTGCCCGCTGCTCCGTCGAATGCGGCCGTGAGGAAGAGATTGTCGAATGTGGGGCGGATCATGCCTTGCGATGGCCCTATGAGATCATGGGGCTCAAGGACAGAATCGCAGCCATGACATCGGTCTTCTACTCTCGCAACCGGCTCGATGGGGCGGAGATCCCGGAGCACGTAAAAAATCAACTCCGGAACTGGGATGGACTTAGTGCCGTGGCGTTTGAGAGCTTCAAGAAATACGGCCGAGTCGTGATCGGGATCGAGAGCGATGAAGCCGACCCTCGGAGGTCGAAACTTTCCGCCATTACCTGCAACCCCTTCGGCGGGTGGCCGGATCCGAAAATCCTGCACATGGTGCTCTCTTACGATCCGGAGTGTGAGATCCTCATCCGGTTTACAGATGCTTGCGGGAAAGTGCGTACGGAGCGTCTGCGTACCGGACCCGAGGGGAATATTCCGAGGAAGGCCCATAAGATCAGCTTGCTGAACGATTATCTTCGATCCGTCAAGGTTCAGCGAGTCATGGCGCCAATGCAGGAACGGGGATAAAGGATAAAGGAAAAAGGAAAGAGGAAAGAGCAGACAGACAAATCCCCTGCATCCTCATTGCTCAATGGGAATACAGGGGGATTTTCTTGCCGTGAGGCCTCTGAAAAGACCTCTTTCCTGATCTCCCTCGCCCCTGGCGGGAGAGGACCGGGGTGAGCCCGAAGCCGGATGCCCGACTCCTGTCCGACAGCGGTTTATATTGTCAGAAAATAATTCTGGCAGGCCTGGGCTATCGCCACGCGATCCATCCGGGGCTCCTTCTGGAGATATTGCGACTTCCAGAGGATCTGTTGAACGATGTCACGGGGGTAGCATGCTCGCAGAGGTTCCGAGTACTCTGCGCTGATGATCCGGATCAGATCATCTGCTACGGAAGTGTCATACTCGAGCTTGTATTGCGCGCAGACGCGCCGGAAGATCTCGCGGAACTGCTCGGGAGTGACAAAGTCCACTTTGATCTTGGTCTGGATGCGTCGCAGGAACGCTGCGTCCATCATTTTGGCTGGGTCCAGGTTGGTTGCGAATACAACGAGAAGATCAAAAGGGATCTGGATTTTCTTGCCCCCGGCCAGGGAGAGGAAGTCGATCCGGCGGTCCAGAGGGACCACCCAGCGGTTAAGCAGCTCCTCAGGGCTGACGCGCTGCCGTCCGAAGTCATCCACGACAAGCAGGCCGTTATTGGCCTTCATCTGCATGGGCCCGTTGTAGAACTTGGTACTGGGATTGTACTGCAGATCCAGCATCTCAATGGTCAGCTCGCCGCCGACCATGATTCTCGGGCGGTGACACAGCACCCAGCGGCCGTCCTGGTCGGAGGCCGGCGTCTGATCTACCCGTTTGTGCACAACGGCATCGTACACCGTGATGATCTGACCGTCCACCTCCACAGCGTAGGGAAGCCAGATCGGGTCCTTTTCAAAAAGCCGCATGAGCGTTTCGGCGATCGTAGTTTTGCCCGTTCCTGAGGGCCCATAAAGAAAGAGGGCTCGCCCTGAGGAGATCGCTGTGCCGAGCTGGTTCAGGATACGGATGTCTAGCACGAGGTCAGCGAAGGCCTGGCTCACGTCCGCAGGCAAGAGGTGGATGCCGGTGACGCTCTGTGCATGGGTCCGGCCGATGTAGTCTTCGAGAGAGACCGGTGCGGGGCCGACGTACTGGTTGTGGGCCATCAATTCCAGGGCCCTTGTTTTTCCCGATGAGGTTGTCGTGAAGCGGTGCAATCCCCCGTTGATTCCGGTGACCTGGAAGAGTTGTTCTTTTCGAAGCCGCTGGAAGAGCTCCTCGGCGATGCCCACGCCCAGCCCCATGTGGCGCGCCAACTCATAGAGCGACATTTCACCCACCTGGTAGAGAATCTTGAGCGCAAGGTCTTCGAGAAGGTTTCTTCGGATGCCTGTCTCCTCGATGGATTTTGTTGCCGCCAGTACTGTCTTTTCCATGATGGACCGCCTCATTCGTTCATGACCGTTTCGTACCGTGGAGCCTTTATCACTTGCCTGTTTGAATTCATACTAAAATCTGTGAAGCCCTACAGGGATAATCGGATGATTATTCGACGACTGAAATAAAAAGAGCCTCCTTTTCAGGCATGACGCCCGAGAAAAGACAGCAAACCCCGTGCCGAAATGCGCGCCGTGATGAAAGAAAAGGGTCCTGCGCATCATGCAATCCCGTGGCGAACCCCTTGCCCTTGCTTGCGAGTTTTCATGCAGGCAAGAAGAAAAAATGCTAAAATAATATGAAAAACAGTGATGTCCCGAACGGATGTCCCGGGGATCCACAAGCGATATGATCCGTTAAACGCAAAGGAAAGTCTGATACATTATGGGCGATATGATGAAAATTTTCAACCCCGGCACAATCGCGCTGATCGGTGCCAGCGAGAAGGAAGGCGCCCCGGCGACGGGACTGTTGCGAAACCTCCTTGCCTCTGAGAAGAGAACGATCTTCCCGGTCAACCCGAACCGAAAGACCGTCCTCGGTCTGTCCTGCTATGCCACCATTGCCGACGTTCCCGAGAGGGTCGACCTTGCCGTCGTTGCGACGAAAGCGGCCATGGTGCCGCAGGTCGTCGAGGAGTGTGGCAAGGTTGGCGTGGGAGGGCTCGTGATCATTTCCTCGGGCTTTCTGGAGGCGGCGGAAGAGGGGAAAAAGATGGAAGAGCGCATCCGCGAGATCCGCAAACGCTACGACATGCGCATCCTGGGCCCCAATTGCCTGGGTTATATCCGCCCCAACGCGGGCCTAAATGTCACCTTCCTGGGAAGTGTCCCGGACAAGGGCAAAATCGCCTTCATCACGCAGAGTGCGGCCTTCGGGAAAACCCTGCTCGACTGGGGGATCGGCGCCCACATCGGGTTCAGCATGTTCATCTCCCTCGGCTCGACGCTGGACATGGACTTCGGTGATCTGATCGATTTTCTGGGCAACGACCCGTACACGCGAAGCATCGTTATCTACATGGAAGATACGCTGGGCGATGTGAAGAAGTTCGTCAGCGCCGCGCGGGGGTTTGCCCGCAATAAGCCGATCGTCATGCTTCGACCCCCACAGATCGCTGGGGACGTGCAGACGGGGCTCACCCACACGGCCATGCTGGCGGGTCCGGACGAGGTGCATGACGCAGTCCTGAAGCGCGTGGGTGTGGTCAGCGTGAAGGAGCCTCAGGATCTCTTCAACGTGGCAAGCGTCCTGGACTCGAAGTATCATCCGCGGGGGCCGAACCTGGCCATCATCACCAACGCGGGCGGCGTGGGCATCATGGCGACCAGCCGACTCCTGCGCTCGGGCGGAACGCTTGCCGACTTCTCGCCGGAGACGATGAAGGCCCTGCAATCGGCCATGCATCCGCACTGGCGGCAGGGGAACCCCATTGATGTCTACCGCAATGCCGACGTGGACCGGTATGCCAGGGCCATCCAGATTTGTATGAACGATCCGGGGACGGACGGGATACTCGTCATTTTCACGCCGCAGGAAGGGGCCCGGTCGGGTGATCTGGCCAGGGCGATCATCGCCGCCGCAAACGATGCGCATAAAATCATCATCACCGCATGGCTGGGCGGCAAGGAAGTCCGGGAGGGCCAGGACATCCTTCTCGCCAACGGGGTTCCCGCCTATGAATCGGCCGAAGACGCCGTCCGGACTTATCTCTACATGTGGAATTACGAGCGGAACCTCCAGCTGCTCTATGAGACGCCGTCGGAGCTGCGTGTCGATGAGGGTCCCCCCAAGAACCATCTGAAGACCCTGATCCGGAAAGTCTGCAACGAGGGCTCGTACGTCCTCAACGAGGAGGAGTCGAGAAAGTTTCTGGTCAACTACGGGATCCCCACGATCAAGACGCACACAACCCTCGATGTCGGCGAAGCTGCCTCGGCCGCCGACGAGTTCGGCTATCCCGTCGTCCTCAAGGTTGATTCCCCGGACATCATCTTCCGGCCCGACGTGGGAGGCATCATCACCGGCATCAGTTCGGAAGTCGAGCTGAAGGACGAATACCTCAAGCTGTTAGAGAGGGTCAGGAAGCTCTCGCCGCAGTCTGCGATCACGGGGATCACGGTCCAGAAGATGATCGAGATGATTGACTACGAGCTCATCCTCGGCGCAAAGAGGGACAAGGACTTCGGCACGGTGATCCTTTTCGGTATGGGCGGGGTTGGGGTGCAGATCTTCCGGGACTTTTCCCTGGGGTTGCCCCCGCTGAACCAGACGCTGGCGCGCAGGCTCATGGAAGAGACTGAGGTCTACAGGATGCTCAGGGGCTACAGGGGGAAAGTGCCGGCGGACCTCAACCAGCTCGAGAAGATCCTCGTGAGCTTTTCGAATCTGATCGTCGATTTCCCCGAGATCCTGGAGATGGACGTCAACCCGCTGGCCATCAGCAACGGAAAAGCCTGCGCCCTCGGTGCCAGGATCATCCTCGACCGCAGTTGCCCGATCCACAGCGTTCCCTATCCCCATCTCATCATCAGCCCCTATCCGACGAGGCTCATGGTACCCTGGCGCCTGCCGGACGGCATGGAAGTCCTGTTGCGGCCCATCCGGCCCGAGGACGAGCCGCTGCAGCACGAAATGCTCAGCTCCCTGTCCGACGAGACTCTTCGGGCGAGGTTCTACCAGACCATCCGGAACATCACCCACGAGATGCACATACGGATGTGCAACATCGACTATGACCGGGAGATGGCCATCGTGGCCGAGATCAAGTTGAACGGGGGGAGGCGGTTCATCGGGATGGTGCGGCTGATCATCGAGCCGGACTTCAAGAAGGGTGAGTTTGCCGTCATCGTGCACGACGACTATCAGGGAAGGGGCCTTGCCTACAAGATGCTGGACATGGTGATCGGAGTGGCGCAGGAAAAGGGGCTGGAGGAGTTCTACGGGTATGTCCAGCCGGGAAACAAGAAGATGCTGAAGGCCTGCAACAGACTGGGCATGACCGGGGAGATGATCCCCGAGGGGCTGATCCGGATGAAACTGCGCCTGAAATAGGACCGCTGTTGCGGGCTTGTCTTCCGCAATCACCCTTCGGGGTCAGTTGCCCGATCCATGCCGGGATTCCTCATCGCTTCGACAATCGGTTCCAGACCCTGCTCGATCGAACAGGTACGGGAATCTGAAAATCGGAGAAGGCAAAGCCCTCCTCTTCCAGATATTCCCTGGATCTGCTACCGCTTGAATACCAGGCCGGTGCTCTGCTTACTTCCTGGCAGCCTTTGCTTTTTTGGGGGCGGCCTTGGCCTTCGATGCGGCCGTTTTCTTCCTCGTTTTCTTTTTCATCGGCACGTCGCAGCAGATCAGCTCACACGTGCTGCACCCACAGGGATCCTCAACGGCAACAACCATTCCGCACTCCTCGCAGCTGTACAGATCTCCTTCTTTTGCTTTCGGCATCGCGTTGTCCTCCTTCGGCCTGTTGTTCGTACCATGGGATGAAGACATCAAGGCCTCAACGGTGTAGGATCAAGACCCCTTGACTTCCTTCATTTTCTTTTCCGCCCGGGCTTCCAAATCCTTGAGGCGGACCAGAAGACCGTCGTATGCTATCCTGCTTTTCTCGATAGCCGCCCCGTATTCGTCTTTGATCCGCGCGGCAACGTCATCTGCCTTCATCGACAGCTCTTCCCGGGTTTCCTTTCCGCTCTTGGGAGCACAGAGAAGTCCAACGACTGCGCCGGCCAGAGCGCCGACGAAAAGACCCTGCATCCAATGACAACACCTGTTTTCGGACATCTTGACACCTCCGATTCTGATATTTGACGGGTGATGGGTCCCGTTCTGCGCCACCGGATTCATATGATGCGTTACTATATTTAATTTTCTCTTTTGGCACTGTAATAACAATCAAGAAATGACTGATTGAGCCCGTGCAAATGCCTTACGCTTGTCTCAGGAAATGGATGGACCCGGGGCGCAGCGAGTCCCAAATGGATAGAGATCAGGGTTATCGAGATGCAATATCAGTCTTTCGCTGATATCCTGTGGACATGTATAAGGTTATATTATTCTGAAGTTGGAGGCTTGACAGGGGGGTGTTTCGATGAAACGGTTTGCCGTTGTCACAGTGATCCTCGTCATAGTGGTGGCCGCGCCAAGCAAGACGTTCACCCAGATGCAGGAGAAAGGTGCCGTGAAAAAACAGACCCAAATCGCGCAGGTGAAAGCCGGGCCTGAGGCATGGGAGAATTTCAAAAAGCCTGATGATGCAACGCTGAGAAAGATGTTGACCCCCCTTCAGTACCAGGTCACCCAGAAAGAGGGGACGGAGCCTCCCTTCCGGAACGAGTACGACACCAATAAGAGGGAGGGAATCTATGTCGATATCGTTTCCGGCGAGCCCCTGTTCAGCTCCCTGGACAAGTATGATTCGAAAACCGGATGGCCGAGTTTCACAAAGCCTCTGGAGCCGGGTAACATTGTGACCAAGCAGGGCAGAGGCTTCTTCGGTGTTCGCACCGAGGTGAGGAGCAAACACGGTGATTCTCACCTCGGGCATGTCTTCGATGATGGCCCCCCGCCGACGGGGTTGAGATACTGCATGAACTCGGCGTCCCTGCGATTTATCCCTAAAGAGGACTTGGTGAAGGAGGGCTACGGCGAGTATCTAAAGCTCTTCGAGAAAAAGCAGATAAAGTGAATTTGAGGCAGTCGCAAAGTCTTCCATGGGGCGACAGTCCTTCCGAAAGGAGCAAAATTCTGCGATGAAACTGCAAATCATGATTCTCTTCCTGTCGGCGGGCATCCTGCTGTTTGGCACGCTTACTACGGGAGTTCGGGGTGCCGGGGCTGCATCCGGTCCGGGTCTCGAAAAGGCGACCTTTGCCGGGGGGTGCTTCTGGTGCATGGAGCCAGCCTTCGATAAACTCCCAGGTGTCAAATCGGTTGTTTCCGGATATACCGGAGGTCATAAGCCGAACCCCACCTACGAAGAAGTCTCCTCCGGCGTAACGGGTCATGCAGAATCGATCGAGATTGCCTACGATCCGTCCGTCATCAGCTATTCTACACTGCTCGACGTCTTCTGGCACAACATCGACCCTACGGTGAAGGACCGCCAGTTCTGCGATACAGGCTCCCAGTACCGCTCGGCGATCTTCTATCACAGCGAGGAGCAGAAGCGTCTGGCCGAGGCATCGAAGAAGGCCCTCGAGCAGTCGAAGCGCTTCCCCGGTCCCATTTACACCGAGATTGTCCCGGCGGCGACGTTCTACCCGGCCGAGGACTATCATCAGCGGTATTATCAGATGTCCTGAACGATACTTGAGTTTACACGGTGGCAGATTCTCCCGGACCGCCGGCAGGTTTTAGGCCGCCAGTTTCTCAGCCAGGTTCTTTTCCTTGAATAGCTCCAGCCCATCGCGGAACGTCGCCATCGGGGTTCTTCCCTGGCAACGCTTCCCCTGATGCGTCCTTTCGTTGTTAAAGCGATTCATATACTCATCCAAATCTGTTTGCAAGGTCTCAAGGTCGCTGTAGACCTTCTTGCGGAAGGTAACCCTGTAAAACTCGTTGAGGATGGTCTGGTGCGCCCTCTCGCAGATCCCGTTGGTCTGGGGGCTCTTCACCTTGGTTTTCGTGTGATCGATCTCGTTGAGCTGCAGGAACAGCTGATAGGGGTGTTTATCCGGCGTCCCGCAGTACTCGGTGCCCCGATCTGTCAGCACTCTCAGAACCGGCACGTCGTAGTGTTCGAAGAAGGGCAGCACCCGGTCATTGAGCAGGTCGGCCGCGGTGACAGGCACCTTAGCCGTGTATACCTTGGCGAAGCTCACAGAGGAATAGGTGTCCACGACGGTCTGCTGATAAATCCGGCCCACGCCCTTGAGGTAGCCCACATAAAACGTATCCTGGCTGAGTAGATAACCGGGATGGGCAGTCTCGATCTCGTCGGGATGGGTCTCCCGCTCGCGTTTGGCGGCCTCCAGGGCCACGAGCTGGGCCTCGGTGTAGACGATGCCCTCCTTGGCCGCTTTCTCCTCCAGTAGGGCCAGGCGCTTTCTGAACCGCTCCAGTCCATGTCGAAGCCAGATGCTCCGGACGCCGCCCGAGGAAACGATCACCCCCTGCTTGCGCAGCTCATTGGCGGCCCGGGTCTGCCCATAGGCCGGGCACTCGTAGGCCATCTGGATCACGGCGGCCTCGATCTCGGGCACAACCCGGTTCTTCAGGCAAGGCTTCCGACGGGTCTTCTCCCGAAGTCCCTCGATGCCCTGCTCCTCATAGGCTTTCTTGATGTCGTAGAAGTGTTGGCGGGACACGCCGTTGATCTTGCAGGCCTGGGAGACGTTCTGCAGGTACTCAGCTAGCTCTAGTAAACTCTGCTTCCTTCTGATAAGCTTCTCTTGGGTGGTCATGATATCAATCCTCCTGATATGATTGTTGCCAGCAATCCAGGAGGAATCTGACCACCTTACTACTGTACTGTCAACTCAAGTCCGTCTTGTTACAAATCATCCATCTTCGGTTACAGGGTTACGATCGCTAATTCTCGGCGCAGAAATGAAATACCATGCTGGCCAACCTG
>Ga0335071_10002522_pt1 | contig 19627 bp, 17 predicted proteins | sample Lox_Sample_15_FD_206724 | JGI IMG/M metagenome (GOLD analysis project Ga0335071, IMG submission 206724) | Soil microbial communities from Loxahatchee National Wildlife Refuge, Florida, United States - Lox_Sample_1.5 | ecosystem: Environmental > Terrestrial > Soil > Wetlands | place: USA...
AGGTCTACGGATGGTTGGGGTCGATCTTCAGTGAGGCGAATAGAAGAGTTTTGTTACCCGGTTTGTGACTGCCGCCCTCAGGCTCGACAGTGACGAATACCGCATCGATCTGGGCAAGCGTTTTCGGGTCGTCGCACTTTAGAACCCAGCGTTTTCTGGTGCCGTTGTCTTCATAGAAGATCCCCAAGTTAACGGCCCGCTGGAGGTCGGGGCCACGGCGTCCCCAGGCTTGGAATGCGCTCGCCCGTTTGACTTCCGTCTGCTGATCGAGATCGTAGGCATAGAAAATCAGCGACTTGCCGCGTGTGTAGAAGATTCGCCCGTAAGGCTTCTTGGTTTCGCCGGTCCCGGCTACGTCATAGATTTCCGCGATGTAGAGATCGCGGGCACCGATTACGTCCCGGATATCGCGATCATGGGCGAGAAGTTCATCTTTCTGATCGACTGCAGCCTGCTGTTCTTCGAGCTGACGAGTGAGTTCGTTGACCTTGGCCTGGGACACCTTGGCAAGGGTAGCGTCGTTATCCGACTGCCGGGCCAGTGAATCCAGCTTTTCTTGCAAGGAACGGGAGTTGTTCTGTGCGGATTCCAGCTTCTGCGCCAGTTCGTTCTTCTGTTGACTGAGGTCTTCCCTGCTCGCATCGCCCGCACGGAGATTACTTTCAAGGTTGCTTTGCGCCGCTTTCAGTCCGTCGATTTCCGCAGACTGCCGGGCTAGCTGGTGCCGAAGATCCGCGATCATCCTGTCCCGCTGAGCGACTTCCGCGCGCGCGACCTCGCGGTCGTGGCCGGCGTCACTGAGTTGTTCTTCGAGAGAGGCCTGTGCGAGCTCGGGTTCCTGCTGGAGTGGTTGTGTTTGAGGCGCTTTGGCGGCGTCAGTCGCGCGATGGAGACCGACCCGATAGGCGAAGAAACCAACCGCCACAAAAAGCAGAATCCCGGCGGCGTAGAGCGTCCAAACGTTCCGCCACGCGGAGTCGCTGGAGAACGGGAGGATGCGGTGAGGGAAAGAGGAAGAACCGTTGTGGCGATCGGTCCGGTTAGTTCCGTCCGTTTCCTCATTCGCCAGACGCTCGAACAACGCTTTTTCGGCTTTTTCTTGAGACCAGTTGTCGTCAGTCGCCGGCAGGTCTTCCGGCGCTTCGGTGGCTGCGATCGCGGGAATCACATTTTGGACGATGGATTCGTACTGCCGCAGCGTTTCGCGGCAGGACGCACAAACAGCAAGATGCTGCTCCAGCCGTTTCTGCTCGTCATCGGATAGCTCGCCGGTAGTCGAAGCAGCGCAGAGTTCTAGGAACTCGTCATGGGGTTCGCTTGGAGACAATGCCCCTGCTCCTAGATTAGACGATCCCGGTATCATACTGCTCTTCCGCCCGGCAATTTGCCAGCAAAAATCAGTTTTCGCAGCCGCTCCAGACCCCGGAACGAATGATGCCGGACATTTCCCTTGGTCTGGCCGAGCATTTTCGCAATCTCATCCAGTGTGTAGCCCTCAATGAAGTGCAGGCGAAGTGTTTTCTGCTGGTCTTCCGACAAGGTCCCAAACAACTTTTGCAGGTCAATTCCGGCTAGGAGGCGATTCACTAAATCGTCCGATCGTTCAGAACCTTCCTCGGCGAAGTCCAGTCGTGTGTAGAAATGTCGGGAGTCTAGATAACGACGCCGTGAGATAGCACGTCGATAGGTCAGTTGCATCATCCAGAATTGTGCTGAGGCTTTGGAGCTGTCAAATGTTCCACACAGGCGATCAATCAGAACAAAGACATCCTGAACAAGATCATCCGCTTCCGATGCATCTTTCAGGACTCGCAAAGCCACAGCCCGAAGCGTGCGCGAGTGACGTCGGAAGAGTAAAGATAATGCTTCTCGGTTCCCCGCCAAGAGCTGTTTCAGCAGAACCTCGTCCGGCGGATCTGAAGACCGAGAGACTGGAACATGGGACATCGGCCCCTGCTCCGAAGAAACTTGTAGTCCGGGAAATCGAATTGTTACTGAGGCGTCCATTCGTGTTCTGGACCGGCTGGGGGAACGAAGAGTCCGATGTCTGGCATGCCAGACACATTTCGAGCGATAGTACCTCCAAGATTGGAGCATGTCCAGCGGCAATGCTCTTCTGGTGCAGTTGGGAAGGCGAATCCGAGCACATCGAAGAAGAAAGGGTTGGACTCAAACTGACATGGCCGTTAATTTGGATATGAACAGAGGGCACATCTCGGACATCGAACTCGGCAAACGCGAAGTCGGAATAATCACGCTCCAAGTCATAGCCAGAGGACTTAATACGACGATGGAGACTCTCCTCCGAGGTCTATGATTCATCAGTTGCAAGAACAGACGACCCAAACTCCTCCTCTACTTTCTGTTTTCCGGCACACATTCTGCACCATGGTCCCGCATCATCTGCTTTAGTCGATCGCCCTACGGCTTACCGACAGTCAGCCATACTTTCGATTTGAGACGCGGTATCGGAGCCGAGCTCCTGCACATACCCAGTCCACTAGAGAGTCTCAGAATGGCAGTCCCCCAGCCGAATAGGACGGCTGTCTTCGATTTGTCACAAAACCGTTTATCGGGGTCTGCAACAGGCCCAGCTCCAGCACCTCATGAGAAGTTAGGGAGTTGCCGCAGTATCAGCCTCCGAGGCGTTTTCAGGGCAGAGTAGATCGTGATGCTGCTGACTTTCCGAACTCTTTGCGGAGCCTATTAAACAGGGGCTCGTGCTGAATAGTCACCTGTTCGTAAAACCGATGCATTTTTTCGACCCGCCCATCACCTAACTTTGAAGAGAGCAGATGATGAAGCGACAACGCGCCGATAATCGCTTCGCGAGTCAAGTCGTGCACCAGTCCGACATTTCGTGAAAGAAGTTCGTCATCTTGGGATCTCGATCCGTGCATGACGTCGGATCTCAGGTCATATGCACGCTGGGCATCCCGATAGGCGCGTTCGACCCTGCCCGTGCCTAGTCCGCTCGCGAGAAGTGCCACACGCTTGCAGAAATTGTGTGTCATACCTTTGTATAGCCGCTCCGTGGCGGTGAGCCTCTCAAGTGCCGCAATCCACTTAACAATCTGTACGCCCCCCGATTCCTCGAAAGAAGCGTCCCCAAACCATCTCAGAGCATCGAGAAGTCTTGTAGTGGACTCGTCCCGATTTCCTGATAGCCCCTTGTTTAGTAGATCGGCAGCAAACGTTCTAATCCATGGGGCCACCATTGCCGTTGGGTCACCTGCAATTAGCGCGCCTTCCAATGAGCGGCCGTGCCACGTCCATTTCACGTCATTGCCGATATCGGTGAGAACACAAGCCTCACGGTTTCTCGATGGTGCAGTATGCGGAAGTCTCATCAACCTTGCGTATCGGAGGCCGATGAATGCCTTTAGGAGATTTATCGCCGCTTCTATGATCTCCTCCGCCCTTCGACGCGAAACATCGGGAGCACAACGTGGGATTGTCACTGATGCTACCCATCCGTATTTCTCTCCGTTCTGTGAAAACAACTCCAGTGCTTTCTCGTCCGCAGTCTTCTTGCCCGTCTGAATGGCTTGGATGAATCCGTGAGCGAATACCTGAAACTGTTGGAATGTTACGGGGCCCAGAGCAAATTCATCAGGAGGGGCCGCGGAGTCCGGATCGGGTCGACCGCAATGTAGAAGTACACATGGGAATCGATATGAGGCTTCCACATGCTCGGTTTCGGAGGCTGCGACATAGGTTCTGAGGGTCTGCACGAGTTTTTCATCATCGGTGATACCGTCAACTGCAACCTGCAGAATCTTCTCAGAGGTGATCTCTGCAATGCGTTTTCGACTCAGATCGTGGCCATTAGCAGCTTCACTAATCAGTCTCGCGGCCATCCGCCATATTGCGTCAATTCCAGATCGGCGACAGCTAACCAGTTCACGAGTGCCAGGTCGGTAGATGTGGCATAACTTGTCTTCAGGGTGTTTTTCGTAATGGCGTCGAATCGCTTCCATGTTTTTTTGCTTCAGAACCTCTTGTTCGAGCGTAAACATGAACTCGACCCCCTCTATCAGGCAGTCGTAGTCATTAACATAGTCGGCGACGGAATCTGAGCTCGATAGGCTCATGCGGTTCCTGACGGGTCCATACAATACGCACAAACGCGCATCGACAAATCTATGCTGCCATAATTCCAGGACTCGTTCCAAACCTCTCGATGCGTGCGAGATTATCTTTGCGGCTCAACGAATTATTGTTCGCGGAGTAGTCTCGTTAAGCGGGCTTCTCGTAAGGACTGACGGCGGGCGGTCAAGGACTCACCGGGAGTCAGCAAGCTAGCGATGAATCTTGATCGATGAGAGGCGACGGATTCAACGGCGGTGCGAGAATATTGGTATGGCAGATCGATACAGGAACTTCGCCGACCTCGCAGCTCACGAAAAGGAAGGCTTGGACTTCCGAATTCGATTGGATGAACGCCACGGTCGGGCCGCCGTTATCGCGCCACACGGAGGCGGAATTGAGCCCGGTACATCGGAACTCGCAGAGGCGATCGCCGGCGACGACCTGTCTTTCTACGCGTTTGACGGGCTTAAGAAAAAAGGGAATGGCGTCCTTCACATCACGAGCAGCCGCTTTGATGAACCTCATGCGCTGGCTCTCGTTGCCGCATCGCCTGCCGTTGTCGCAATACACGGCGAACTGGACTGCCCGGATCAAGTCGCTTTTCTGGGCGGCTTGGATAAAGAGTTGGGAAAACGCATCCAAACCGGGCTCGAAGTGGCAGGCTTTGTCGTCAGAATTCACGACAATCCAAACTTGCAAGGTGTCGACAAGACAAACATTTGCAACCGTAGCTGCAGCGGCCAAGGCGTACAGCTGGAGCTAAGTCGGCGGTTGCGCGATTCATTCTTCACCTCTCTTGACAGACACGGCCGCCAAAAGCGCACGCAGCAAGGCGACAGATTCGTTGATGCTATGCGCATGGCAATTCTCGGAGGCAACTCTGGCGCGGTGTCCATGGCGGGCAAGACTAATGATAGTTAAGCCCTTGGCCCCGTCCCCACGCTTCGGCATCGTCATGCCGACAGTTCGTATCTGAGGATCGTCTCTGACGGTCTGAATTCTCTATCACTGAAGCGCCCGCAGCTTGTCTTCGAGCTGGTAAGCCTCCGCGATCCCCAGACGCACGAGGTTTTCCAACAATCGGTCGATGTCCCCTCTCGATGCATGGTCTGCAACAAATAGCCGCGGGTCAAGCGTAAGGACGGCATCGATCAAAGCGCATAAGCGCCGACCGACGCCCTGATCAATCCAAAACGCCTTATCCTCCGGGAAGGCTGCCAGCCAGCTCTTGCTGGCGGCGACGATCAGCGGCAGATGGGCTGTTCGCGGCTGGACTTCGAGCAAGTTCAGTAACACAATGGCCGCGAGCAGAAACGTGCCGCTTTCGGCTAGATCCTTTAATGTCGGGAGAAACGGGTCCAGGCGCTCGATTGCTTGTGGAAGCAAGTAGCACTTTGGCGGCGCCAAGTTCGCGTAATCGTTGAACAGCAGAGCCGCCACCGCCGGCCCTAAATGGATTTCCGTCGATGTTGACCGGTCGCGCGCATGATACTTCCACATCCTTCCTGTCATCAATTTCTTCGCCAAGGTCGATCGTATGTGCACGGCTTGCTCTTCTTTCAGGGTCAGTTCGTTGAAATACAGGATGTCCGCATCGGGCAGAAAGGTCGCCGTAATCTCGTGAAATGCTCGTTCCTCAGCGTCCATAATGGGCATGAGCGCAATTTCGACGATTTGCGCCGAGGTAAGACCGGGCAGGCAATAAGCGAGCAGCTTGAAAAACGCGACATTCCATTCCCGTGGCGGACTCTCCAGCTCGTCTTCCTCGTCGAGCCCCGATCCGTTCATGATCCTGGTCCACGAGGCATAAGCATTTACTACGTCGCGGAGCCAGGGCCGTTTGGCGACGTCGAAAACTGCCGTGGCTCCCTTGAGCCACAGCGCCGCCGAATGATAATCCGTGCGGACTTCGCTTTCCGGTGGCCGTTCGACAATCTCCTTCCTCCTTCCCCGTACCGTTACATAGCGATCCCGCTTATGCGGGCGGTCTTCGGCAAAAGGCGGCCAGGCCGGTTCGTCTCGCTTTCCGCTCAACCAGGCGAGCTCGGCCTCGATGGCGTTTTGCACCTTCTCACGGTACTTCTGAGAGCGGGCGGCTGCTTCGGTTTCCTCCAGTCTCCAATGCGGGCGCGGCTGGACGCAGGCCGCGAAGGCGCAGCGCAGCACGGAGCGAACAAGGCGCTCGTCAATCTCCGCGAGCACACCTACTGTGAGCGCAAAACCGTGCGCGGCTGCGGGACTTTCGTCGCCAGCGGCCTGGAGCAGGCTCCGCACATCCTCCACCTCGAAGCGGTTCTTCAACATCAACACCATGCCGACGAAACCCAGCGCAATCGGGTTGAATTGCAAACCGGTCTGTATGTCCCAAACAGGGTCCTTCTTGGTCCTCAGCGCGCCCAGGAAAGTCTCGCGCATCCAGTCCCCGTGTTTTTCGACGAGCGCGGCCCCGCCGTCGCGCACGCCAACCAGCGCTGCGATGATGATCGTGTCCCTGCGCATGCTATCGCGGTCTTCATCTTTTCCTTGGGGCTCGGCTCCCGTCGATTGCGCCCACTCGACCCCAGAGGCCGCGAACCCTGGCGACGACAGAGAGAGATCGTTTAGCGCGGCCCTGATCTGAATCTGCATGGTTTCGCGCGCCCGCCGCTCGCGAAACTTCTCGTCCTGCAGGGATTGAAAACGCTCGCTTTCCGAAGCAGGGGAGACGTATTCCCAACCCTCGGCGCGACCATCTTTCGTTTGTAGGGAGCGCTTCTGCCAGTTCTTCGCATCGAGAAGGTTGAGGGCATGGACGGTCATAAACGCGGGATCGAGCAAACCGGATTTGCTTTTTGGCGGGCCGAGCCGTGCGGCCGCATGCTGCAGTCGTTCGACGATCAATTTTCGGTTCTCTTCATCGAACACGTATTCCTGAAGGAGTCGATCGAGCATCAGGCGTCGGGAAGGCCGGGCTTTAAGGCTCGCAAGATCGGCAAAGCCAACCGGTTCCTTTTGCAGCGGCTTGAGCCCGAGAAAATCGGGGAGCTCAATATTGTCCCGCGGCGTCCTCTGTCGATCTATGCAGAGCAGTTCGGGACAGCCCAGAAAGGGTATCGCCGCGGCACGCGACTTCGGCCAATGAGACAACAGCAAATCGACGGCGACCAAGAGATAGGCAGCCGGCGCCTTCGCGGGACCCAGAACATCCGCAAGCACTTTGTCAAAGTCTTCTCCCGCTTCGATCCGTCGATGAGCCCAGGCTTCGAGAGCCATGAGGGCCGAAGTCACAACAGCCGTGTCTGACCCCAACTCTCGCGACCAGCCGTAAGACTGAACCCAGGGGAAGGCTCTCTCGCTGCCGTCGAGCGATGTGATCTTCATTGCATTGATCCCGAAATCCCGTCCACCTGTCTTCAACGAAATCGCGTGATCAACCAACTTTCGCACCAGGCGCAAGCCGACTTCGGGCGCGTGGATGAGCAGTTCCAGGAAAGGACCCTGCGCAGGCGATGCCGGAATGAAATCGAGATCGCGATAGCCGAACGGGCGCGGCGGCAGGTGACTGCGCTCCCGCTCGTTCTTCTCATTTTTCGGAATCAGGATTTCGGCGGTAAGCTCCGCGAGTTCCTCCGGAGCCGCCTGAGCCAAGGCGCCGCGGAATTTGAGGATTTCCGATGCCCGCTCGCGGTCCGGGTTTTTCCTCAAAGTTTGCAGATATGCCTTGGCGAGCTCCGGCGCATGATTGCAGAATAAGAGGAAGTCGGTGGTGAGCTCCTCCCTTAGGGCACCGATCTGATCGCGCGTTAGTTCGCCGTTGAACAAATGTTGCCCCTGAACACCGGTTGTACGCCGCTCATTGTCAATTTCCTGGAGCCAATAGTAGAGCCACGGCACCAAGATTGGGGTCAACGGATCTTTGCCTAACCTTCCCCTCGACCATGCGCCGTACAGATCGACCACGTCCGGGATGGCAGTTGGCGGCAAAGTTTCGCCGAAACTCAATAACCACGCGATCAGCCGCATCCAAGACGGACCGCTTGGGATGTTGAAATGGGCGGGTATGAGTTTTGGATCAAGGCCAGCCGCTATGAGTCTTTTCCTGGCCGGTTCAACCTCAACGGCCATGACCACGCGAATGAGTTCGCGCAGCGCCCGTGCCTTATTGTCGAGCAGGTAAGACTTGGCTCGGTCCAACAGGGCTGCGCCGATCTCCGACCGGACCAGGGCCAGCATAGCCGCCCGGCGCCACGAGCCGTGGTCTCCCGCCTTGCTCAAGGCATCGATGAACGATTGCCAAAGCGTGCTGTCAGGGCCGCGCTCGATCGTGATGCGCGCCGCCAGCTCCACGCCCCTGATAAGATCCGCAGGCGCGGGACGGTTTAGGGGCAAACGTTTGATGAGCGCAGGATCGGAGGCGAGAAGGTTGGCGACGGCCCAGTCGCGAAGGACGTCGTGGAGAAAAGTCATGCGGTCATTTCCCAGATCGCGCAACGTCTCGCTCCCCACCAAGGCACTGACCGCCGCAGCCGGAAACTCACGAGTGTCGAGTTGCGCGGTACGTGAAAGCGCCTGCTCCGCCAGCGCCCTGAGCACCCGGGCGCGGTCACGATGGTCCTTGTCATAATTACCGTCGGCGCTTTGCCACCATTGCTCTGCCATGTCGATCTCGGTGCGCAGAACCGGTGCATCCGCCGGGCGGTTGGCGAGGCGTGAGAGGCGAAACAGGTTGCGGGCCACGTCGCGTGCAGGATGGTCATCGGCTAAGAGGGCCCTCAATTGTGGCGCCGCATTCCCCAATTCTTCAGTCTCGGACTCGGACAATTCATCGATGACGACAGGCTCTGCTCGACCCAATTGGTTGATGACCTCCCCTGGCAACCAACTTGGTTCAATAAGACCGAAATCACGCCGCGCGGTCGCGATCACGGACATGCCGGGGATTTTGGCCGATTCCCGGACCAGATCAATGGCAGTCAAGCGTTCTTCCGGCGAAAAAAAATCGAGATTATCCAGGAACAGTACCCCGCCGCCGCTGACTGCGAGATCAACCAGGAGTTCATGCGCCGTGCCGTCAAACCCGAGCACGCCTTTCAGCGCCAACCAGCCTTTTGGTATCGTGCGGCCTGGGCTTAGAACGATGACTCGCGCCTGTTCGGATATCTGCTGCGCGAAATGCTTTAACACGGCTGATTTTCCGACGCCTGCATCGCCGCGAATTTCAACGTGGCGGCCCTGATCCATAGCCGTATGAACCGCAGCGACGCGTTCAGGGCGCGTCAACATCGCGCCGCCTACCCGATCGCCGATGTCAGCCAGCGCATGGCGAGAGGCTTCCGCCAGAGCGGTGAGCGCCGTGAAACTGCGCCTTTCCTCGGCGAGGCGGAAGGACGTCTTCTTTAGCTTTTCGACCAACACCTCACGTGTAATGTCGCCGCCGGAGGATGCGATTTCAATCGAGAGTTCGGTGAGAGCTTTCCATAGATCACCGGCGCGGGGCGTGTCGTCGGGATGTAGAGCACGCGTCGCGCGCTCCTTCGCAAGTTCGGCGGCAGCCGAGCCGGTCGCCGTAAAGTCGAAGGGCAGGATCTGAAGCCGGCTTAACAAACCCCAGACGATTTCGTCATCATGAGGGGCGCTGGCCTCCTGAAGATGCGCCCGAAAGGTACTTACAAAACTCCGCATCGCATCGTTTGCGGAACCAGGCCGCTTGATCCGGTTCATGAAGGTCGCCGCGTCCCCCAATTGCCGCGCCCAGGTCAGGATCGTCTGATAGGGTCCCTCGATCTTATGAGAGGTTTGCGCAGTTGCGATGGCAAGTTCATACCGCCCCTTCAGAAATTCCGGTTTACTCGCGACCTTTGCGATCTGGCCCACGACATCGCGAAAGACTGGATCGGTCGGGGCGAACGTAATGCTCCGTTTGACCTGGACTTCGAGGACCGCGGCATTTCCGTGTGCGTCATGCGCGTCAACAATGACGTCATCCAAAGGATGCCCCTCGGCTCCCCTTTGGAGTTTTACGCGATCGATGGTGGTTCCCGGCAATCCGCGGGGTTCGGCGCCGACGAGCAGAGATAGTAGAAACGAGGCACTGACTTGGCCTTCGAAGTAGCCGCCTGCGGGTCCGGTGGATGCCGGGCTCGTTCCGCCAGGGACTACATTGGCAGCCACACCAGGTTTGATGAAGCTCTTCATTCTTGGACAGCGTTAGTATCCGTATCCGGCTTCGACCCACCACCGACACGAGGCGTTTTCACTTCAGCTCTGCTGGTATGGGCCCAATGAAAGCCATCTGCTTTTCTCATCCATTCTGATTTCGGTGCTTGCGCTCATGCGCTCTCTCTCCTGCGATCGTCAGAGACTTAGACCAGCGATCCAAAAGAATCAAACTTCATTTTGAAACGCCTTTGTTCGAGCTTCGCCTTGATCTCGTCCGCTGCCACAACCGTGAGTTTTCCGTTGTGGATCGCCGCAAGCAGGATTCCGGGTGTGTTGATGATCGCAAAGCCGCCGCCAGCAATCATCCTCTTCCATTTCGGATCCTTCGACTCATCGGTCGCAATTGTCCACCCGCGCGCCTTGGCGAGCGCGAGACACGCGCTCTCACCTTTGCCCAGTGTTGCATTGAAGTTGACGAACAGGCTGAGTTCGCCCGCTTGATCCAACTTGATCTCATCAAGATGTCCCGCGGCAATCGCCTCATCAATCGCAGCTCTTTGGTCAAGATCCTTAATTTCGTCTAGGACTTCTGTCGCTGCATGAAACAGAAAGGGAGGGATCGTCTTGAGCAGGTCCAAGCGCCCGACCACGGCCAGGTTGATCAAAATGCAAGTGTCGGTCGCAACGTCCATCGTACGTCAGTTCAGTGAGGAAGCATCGGTCCTTCCGCCGTGTCCACTGGCTCCGCACTTCTCGAGAACGCGTCGATCTGGTGCGGTGGCACCTCAAGCGTGGCCCCAATTTCCCGTAACTTGGCTTTGCTGATCTCACCGAGGCGATACGCCTCAAGCGCCAGCATCAGCAGCTTGTGCTGAAAGTTTCCGCCCTGAATCTGCTGCTCATGACCGCTTTGCTTCCGCAGCAGATTGCGGAAATCGCAAGCAGCGTCCTTCCGCGAAGATAATTCCTCGCGTTCTTCCTCGGATATGATCTTCAGCGATTTCAGGCGCCAGAGCGCCGATTCATAACTAACACCGAAATAAAAGGCGAGATGGACGACGTCGTAGAATTGCACGGAGAATGGCTCGGCTCCTGAGCGTCGTTGCGCTCTCACCGACTCTCCTTCTTCGTCGTAGATCTCCTGAACCTGGAACAGGTCCCGGCTCTTGCCAACTCGCGTCAGGTATTCACGAACTCCCTCTTCGGGCAAGAGCAGTGCTGCCGCAAAAGAATTGGCCCGTATTTCGTTGAGTTTTTCGCGCTCCGCACGCCGGCTTATAGTTGCCTTCTCCTTCCGATCAAACAACAAATGTCCGTATTCATGCGCGTAGGAGAAAAGCTGTCGTTGCTCGCTGTGGTCTGCGTTCACCAGGATGGCAAGGCCGTTTTTGTCATCCGCTAAGAAGAGTCCGGAAATGCAGTCGTCGAGCGGCAAACGACCAACCCTTACTCCTTGGCCTTCGACAATTTCTGGCAGATCAGGTAGCGGCGCGGCCCCGAGCTTCAGCCGTCCTCGTTCGTAGTCGGCTACGATGTTGCCCTGCTGAATTGCTTCCCACTTGTTTCCCGGTGCCGGAAGTTCATAAAGCACGGGACTCACAAACTTGCGGTCGGCCCCTACGAGCTTTTCAAGTTCAGTAAATTGGCGGCACAGTTCCGACCAATGACCAATCGCCGCGTTGAGCTGGTGATTGCTAGCCAGTTCGGGGTCAGAGCGAAACAGAACAGTGACGGAATCCAGATCTTCGTTGAACACTTCCGCAAAGAGATCTTTGGGATCGAACCCCAATTCACGGGACAGTTTCATGAGTTCGACACTATCCAGGGAACGATTACCCCCCTCGATCTGGGCCACCGCAGGCCGAGGGATGCCCAGCAAATCGGCCAGATCTTGCTGCGTCAGTCCGCGATTCTCACGAATCCGCCGGATCCGGCGCCCGAGTTCATTTGCATCCGGTGACATGGCAGCGGTTCCTTTCTATTCAATGACTTACATAGACCATCTTGTCAGATAATCAAACGCTTGTCAATGTAATAAACACTGTAGTAGTATCTAAATCGAACACATTATTCCCCACTTCGGAACGTTTCAAAGCGGGACAAATGAAGGATTCAGAGTATGAGTTCGGCGACCCAGTCATCTGTTCACCAAGGCCGTTTGGTATCTCCCCAAGAATTCGCTTCCTTGTGGGATGCAATCGTCGTCGATCAGCAGACGAAAGACTCGCTGCTCTCTCAGGCGATTCTCAATTTCACCCTGCGCCCCAAGGTCGACCGCGCCGTGATCCCGTTGCATGGCATTATTCTCCTCACTGGAAAGCCTGGCACTGGCAAGACATCGCTGGCGCGTGGTCTCGCCTCCCGCACGGCCCAGAGCCTCAACGGTCAAGGCTTGCGTTATATCGAAGTCGAGCCTCACTCGCTGACGAGTGCAGCCCATGGAAAAACACAAAAGGCTGTCACCGAGTTGTTCAGTGTCACGATCGCTGAATTGGCCATGCAAGGTCCGACCTTCGTTCTCCTCGACGAAGTGGAAACCATTCTTGCCGATCGCACCAAACTGAGTCTTCAAGCGAATCCGATTGATGTGCACCGTGCGACCGATGCCGCTCTGGTACAACTTGATCGTCTGGCCTCCTCCTATCACAACCTATTACTGGTTGCGACCAGCAACTTCCCCGAGGCCATCGATTCTGCATTCATCTCGCGCACGGATCTCTTGTTGACCATGCCTATGCCCAATGCTTCCGCTTGTCGCGAAATTCTGGAAGACACAGTTCGTGGCATGGTAACAGCATTCCCATCTCTGAAGAAATTGTTGAGCGACTCTGACCTTGAAGCTGCCGCAAAAGCAAGCGTTGGACTGGACGGTCGGCAAATCCGGAAGTTGGTTGCCGCTGCTTGCACCTTCGACAAAAGAGTGGCAGCAGATCCTTCCAAGCTCACGGCGAAAGCGATTCTCATGGCCGCAGAGCGGGTGCAGAAAGGAATGGAACTATGACGGTTGTGGCGCGCACGTTCTCATCCATACCCAAGCGCTCAGCGGTCGACACCTGGTCCGCCATCGTTAAACTGCTTGCGCCGAAAGCCAGCAGCGCCGCTCGGAAGGAATTGGAGTCGATTGCCGGAATCGCGAGTTCGCTGATCACGCGCGAGGCGATGACCGCACCCATCGTGGTTCACGGGTGCGGACCTCGTGTTCGGATTTATTGTCTGTATAACGAAGACGCAATCACTGAAGATTCCGCGAACGAAATGGAACTTGCGTTCGACGCGACCGACGGCGACTGGATTATGTCGCTGCCGTGCCCGCCTGAGGATCTCTCTTGGGTGTCAAATTCGCTCGCGAAAAAGTCGAAGCGGATCACGGCACGCGATCAGGCGGAGCCGTATGACTCCGAGGACAGTGCCACTTCTCAGACCCAAAGCAGCAAAGCAGTGAGCCTCAACATGGAGGCGTTTTTAAAACCATGAGCGTATCGGTTGCCGTCAACACCTACACATACTCGGTGACTTATCTCGCGGACAATATCCTCCGCAGCCTTCAGGATGTTGTCCGGCTGAGTGGCTTGGACCCTGAGAAAATCGCGAACCAGTGGGCCAGTATCCAGAAGGCTCTAACGACCTGGATGGAATCGAAACACCTCCAGAAGGTCATTCTCGAAGTCTACGATCCGAAAACCCAGGATCTGGTCGTCCGTTGGGATCTGGAAATCGAGTATGGCTGGAACGACAACAATGGGCGGTTCTGGGTGGACACCGAACAGCTTAAGACGGCAATCAAGAAGGCTGGCGTGTGGCCCTCCGATTGTAAGTACGACATTATTCTCAGCAACAAAGAAGGCCGACCCGATGTGGACGGATGGGGCCCATGTTCCCTGCGTTCAACGTCGGGATTTGTTAAGCAGAGCCTGGGCACGACCATCGAGCACAGCGGTCTGGGTGCCGCAGCCAGTTACTATCGGAAGAGGACATGATGTTGACGATTGACGAAGCATTTCGCAAATTCAAGAGTCGTCTGGAACTGAACGAGAAAGAACAGAAGAATGCCTCGTCGCGTCATCAGGAGGTCCGTGAGCACATGCGCTCGCGGTTTGATATTGATGACGACTTCTTGAGCGGCTCCTACCGCCGATACACGAAAACCAAGCCACTGAAGGATGTCGACATCTTCTGCGTTCTGGGAGACGACGAAGCGCATTTTCGCAAGGAACATCCGTCGAATGTCTTGAAGGCTTTCCAGGATGCGCTGGCCCACAAATATGGAGCCTCGGCCGTGAGCCGCCAGCGGCGTTCGGTGACGGTGGATTTCGGAGTCGTGGTCGATGCCGAAGATAACACCGACTATCGAGTGGTGAGCATGGACGTAATTCCCGCATTCCCGGACGGTGAAGACTACGAAATCCCGGACGGAAAATCGGGCAAATGGATCAAGACCAATCCGAAAATCCACGAGGAGAAAGCAACCGCAGCTCATCAGGGCTACAACAATGAGTGGAAGGGGTTGGTACGTATGGCAAAGTACTGGAACAATCACCACGGCAAGCCGGTGAAGCCCTCCTTCCTGATCGAAGTGATGGCACTCGAATGTCTCGCGCCTCCGTTTGGAGGAAGTTTCGATTACGAGTTCCAATCGCTGTTTGCAACGCTGGCGGACCGAATCCATGACACTTGGGAAGAACCCGCTGGCCTCGGCCCGCCCGTCAGCGACATGATGGACGCGAACGAGAAAAAAATTGCCGAGACCGCGCTCAGGCAAGCGGCGCGCCACTGCACGCTGGCAATAGACCTGGCACGGCAGGGAAAGAATGGAGAGGCACTGAAAGCGTGGCGGAACCTCTTTGGTCCTAAATTCCCGCTCTCTTGAATCCCGTCAACCGGTTTGGATGACGATTGACTCTTGATAACCGCCCGCAGTGCGGCGCTCGTACGCGACGACTTCACCAAGAGCGTTCAGTCGTTGCCCAATAAACAACGCGACAGAGGCAGGGCAATACAGAATCAAACCGATCCGCTCGGCGTGCGAGCGGATACGAAACTCGCGCATAAGTTCCTTTATCTTTACCGCGATCGCGGTTGCCTCACTTGCGGACTTTACTGCGGTACTGCTTGCACCAGTCGCCGGCCTGACGTCGACCCAGAGTTTGAACGCTTGGGTTTCGCTCAACAGCTTCCGAACGTCATTTCCGGCCTCGCCCGTGAGCGAGACTGAGACGAGCAGATCCTTGCCCGGTCCTTCGATCGGAGTTTCCGAGATGTTCAGATCAAATGGAGACGCTGGCGCATCCGACCGCCACAAGTGGGTTTCTCCAGCGGTGGGCTGTTCCACACGCAGTCGAAAACCACCAGCCTCGGGAAGCGACCTCCCCACCACCAGTAAAGCGGACAACGGCAGTTTTCCGCGAAATTCAATCAGATTGGCGCCCGGCATATCCGCGAGTTGGCTTTTGGCACGTTTCAATTCCGGGATCAATGTGTCCGCCCACACTTGCTGGTTGGGAACGCTCCTCGAGTCGATGTCAAAGAATCCCGTCCAATTCAGTTCGATCGTGGGTGGGATATCAAAATAGCGTCGATCCCATCCGTGAATGATCAATGTTGCCTTAGGAACCTCGGAAGGATTTGCCCGCAGACCGTGTTCTACAATTGCCCTTTCCAGTTCCAGTTTTCCAATACGTTTGTTTTCGCCTCCCGCCTGAATCCAACCACGAACAATTCCAATCGCAAGTTCCTGGGGCACTTTCCCCATTCGCAGGCCGTTTAGCTTCATGCGCTCGTCGACGCGCTCTGTCAGTTCTTCCATTCCGGAAAAACCCAGCCGCAACCGTAAAGCGCGGCAGAATTCGGATAGTTCCCCCTCAGTTGCGCCTAATTCGTCTGCCCACAGTTTTCGCAGCTTTCCAGCGTTGCTTTTTGGCCCGCCGGTAAAGAAGTCGTTCGACAGACAAAAGCTTTCGAGCAGGAATTCTCCGAGATCCTCGGTCGATGCCCAGTTGCTGACCAACCACACCTCGACGCCTCCCGGTTCCTTGTCCTTCAACATTCGCCAACTATCGAATAATTTGTGAAGAACCGAGCGCGCATCCGATGCTTGCACCTCTATTAACTTCGATCCGGAATACGCCGCGCGGTGATCCACATGAAATTTGACTTGAACGAACTTGGCTGCCCGTTGGGTGTCCCTGGGGTGCAGCGTGACATCGTCTGCCGCCCCAGCCTGAGGGTGCTCCACGTAGCCGTGGATGTATTGGGAATCGGCCGGCAACAACTGTAGAAGTTCGAACCAGCTGTAGATATGCTGATAATCGTCTCCAGCGAGCCGCGAAGCGCTCTGTTGTCCCATAACAGAAGTCTAAGCCATTCGACGGACAAAGCGAGAATACCGCGCGCGGAAGAAATGAATTTGTCCGCGCTATCATTAGTAGTTCTGTTTCTAATCAGACCTGATAAGGAAATTCTATGGTTCGCCATCCCGACAAAGACCAAGAGGGCCAACTCACGAACCAGTATGTTGAGCCGCATAAAGATGTGAAGAAAGAACGGCCGCACGCTCTCGTTCCAAAGGAGAAAGGTGACGGTGCCTCTATCGAGCATCGGGAGGAATCTTTGTCGCCGACTCGGCCGGCGAAGGTTCGAAAGGAATACGGGTTCCGACTTCTAGATCCGGCTACAAACAAAGTCGCACAGGATTGGCAGTGGCTCAGCACACGCGAAGCGCGAGAACACGTCATTCGGCAATTCATGAGCAGCGGCCAATTCATCATCGAACGGAGCGAACGCAAAACGCCAACGTAGCCGCGACCAATAGCAATGTGGCTTCATTGCGCACAATGGAGATGTACTGAACTAAGCCATCCGAGGTGAGGAAGTGAGTGAGAACTGGGAGTATCGGGTCGAAGAGATCCGAACCGTGGATGCCGGAGGAATGACACAGGTCCTCAACAAGTTGGCGGAAGATGGTTGGGTGCTGGTCGCGGTTAGCCCGCCTCTCCACTATTTTCGGCGTGCCAAGCCGCACTCTGCACCGCAAGAGAAGGACTGAAGATACGGCGCGCGAAGCTTAGAGCGGTTTGATTGCCAACGGGGGACTTGTTTGTCGGCACGCACACAAATGTGATGAATAGTCGCCAGACGCACTCTGCCAGCTTGTCTGTAGAAGGAGGTCAGGTGTCCGAGTCCCGTAACAACGACCCCTCCGAAGTGCAAACCAGCAACTCTCCGGATCTCCAAAAGACAAAGGATAAGAAAGGGAGACTCGACTACACAGTACGAACATTCGTTCCTGAACAATGGGGCGAAGTAGACCGGTTTGCGACCTTTTTTGCGGCCTCCTTCCCAGAAGCAACATCGGTCGAACGCCGTGCTGTTTCAGGTGTACGGAACCATTTCCGGAAGTCCCTAGTTTTGAGAGCAGTAGCAAGGCGTCTCGTTTCTGCGCTCGCAATCGACAGAGAACAGCTAAGCGAGAAGGGATTTACGCCTGCTCACAACGCAGAGGAGTTGGGCGCCATAGTCGAAAATGTCTTTACCGAGTTATATTCCGCGGTCGATTGCGCTAGAAAAGTACTGAGCGGACGGTTTCCCGTGCGAGGGATGCCGGATTCTACCAGGCGAGCGTTCTCACGCGCTCGGAGCGGAGTTCTGGACAAGGTACTTCCCCCGGAATTACTTTCAGCGTTCAAAGAAGCTCATTGGTTCGATCCACTGCGAGTATTGCGAGACGAGATCACACATTCAGACCTGGGTTCAGTGAGTCAAGACAGCGCAACGGGAAGCGTGTCCTATATGCATACTGGCTTGGGAACTAGGGATAAGGCGTTCGTTATCAACGACGTGTTCCGCCGTATGGACACCGACTTGGAAGCAGTAAATCTGTTCTTGGGCAAGGTCTTCCACCATCTGAACACTCTTCTTAAGGATGTTCCAACAGTTCAACTTTGCGGCATCCATCAGGGTAGAGCTCTAGTTCGAGAGATCCGTCCAGAGCCAGAAATCAGCTTCGATAGTGGGAAGTGCTTAGCCGTAACATGGATAGAGGTCGACGGCAAGCCTGCGTGCCCTCTTCTCTGCGGAGCATATTGGACGGCGAAATCTGGGGGACGTGGTGCCACCTGAAATCATGCACACATTTGGCCCACGAGAATCTTGTTTAAGAGTGGATCTGAGGCTGCTCTGAAAAATAGAGGGCTGATCGGCCGTAAGTCAGTCTATTCTCGTTGATCCCTTTTCTTCGTTACACCACCAATGCACTGCTTGGATATTGTCCGGGTGATCGTCTCTCCACGCTCCGCCCATTCCCTTCGGATTCTTGTGGTCTGGAACGATGTCGCTGTAATCCGTGAATTCGTCGTGGCAGATCGCGCATACGCCGCCCTGCTGCCGAATCTTCCGGTTCAGTAATTTCCGCATCTTGGCCGGTGACCGCAGTTCCCGGTAGCCTCGCGGATGATGCGGATCCTCAACTCTCTGAACTCCCAGCCTGACCAGTTTTGGCTTGGAGCAAAGCTCTCGGCCACAGCAAGAGACTGATCGGTGGATGGGGCATACTTCATTCGTGCGGAGTCTCATGGAAGTTCTCCTGATAGACGGTGGAAGTGATCTGCGATTGGCGCGGCGGCTGAGAAATCAGTCGAGGGATCTCGACTGCACAATTCCTGCCCGAGGAGAATCAATGCCGCACTTAACGAACGTGATCCAGCAGAGTTCGGCCGGACGCGAGGCTATCCGCCGCCCATGGAATCTGGGAGCAGGCCTGTCAGCGGACCGTCGCGACCCTGGGCGATCATGGTCCAGCAGCTGAGTTGATGGAGTGTGCAGTGGCGCAGGTCTCGCGCTACCTCGATCACGTTGGGGCCGCTGGCTCGTAAAAGCACGGCCCTGTTGATGGTCGTCTTCTGCCGCAATCTCCGTCGTCATGCGGCCAAACTCGGTCGGTGGAACTGGCGGGAGGAGCCAACGAGTTCGGGATTCACGCGAGTTCCTGGTCATGGATCGATTCGCATGAATGCACGATTGGATCTCGAAAGAATCGTCCGGCACCTGAGTCAACCAAGCACCACGGTTTTTGATGCTGCGGGCAGCGGGATTTGAGTCGAAGGAAATAGCCAGACTGCTCGGCACGACACCGGCGGCGGCACACAACAGTTTTTGGCGCGAAATCGCGAATCTACGAGAAGAGTTCGGAAGATCACACTCGAGGCGTTCGTCGGATCCTATTGCTTCTTGACAGGACAGCACTATCCGCCAGGAGTCAGTCTGTGATGGCGCACTAGGCCTCCTGCAAGAGCCACAAGCGAAGATCCATCCTCTGCAATATGCATCCCTCGACAAGTCCAGTCTGTAGGGCGGAAACCCGACAATGTTGACTCTCTCGGATCAATTCTGCTGACAAGGGCGC
>Ga0335071_10002523_pt1 | contig 19620 bp, 16 predicted proteins | sample Lox_Sample_15_FD_206724 | JGI IMG/M metagenome (GOLD analysis project Ga0335071, IMG submission 206724) | Soil microbial communities from Loxahatchee National Wildlife Refuge, Florida, United States - Lox_Sample_1.5 | ecosystem: Environmental > Terrestrial > Soil > Wetlands | place: USA...
CAGGCGAAGATCCCGGGCATCGTCGCGGCCGACGTCGCGGCGCGCGACGCGCGCCGGGCGGCGCGCCAGAGCCAGCACGGGTCGACCTGAGCCCGCAGCCGCGCAGCTCGACGGAGCCGCAGAGTGCCGCTGCGCTGGCTGGCGAGCTCCGCGATCGGCAACATCGCGCCGCTCGTGCCGGCGGAGTTCGGCGCGGTGGGCTTGACCCGCGGTCACGGTCCCGCCCCGCAGGAGCCGGGCCCCCGGACGTGCGCGGCGCCGGCCCGCGAGCCGGGGTCCGTGTCCGCCGCCGCTCGCGGACGGGCGGAAAGCGCGTGCGCGCAGGCGCTCCTCGCCCGCAGCACATCGCCACCGCTTCCCGTGCGGCGCCCGGTCACGCATCCGGGCGCTGTGCAGTGGCCGTCGCTGCCGCCGGGATCCTGATCCGGCGCGGCCGCCGCTTCAGCGCCTGACCGACCCCAAGCCACAACCTGCGGAGAAGCGTCGATGAATCTGGTCCGACTCGGCCTCGTCACTGCGGTCTGCATCGCTCTCCTGGCACCGTCGGTGGGTGTCGCCGACCGGCACGACGAGCGGGATCACGCGCACGAGCACTACGACGTGCGGCACGGGCACAACCACTACTATCCGGAGCGCGGGCTGCGGGTCAGCGTGTTGCCGCACGAGGCTCACGCCGTCGCCTGGGGCGGCGGGCACTACTGGTTCCACGAAGGCGTCTGGTACGGCCCGCACGGCCACGGCTTCGTGGTGATCGCGCCGCCGTTCGGCATCGTCGTGCCGATCCTGCCCGCGTTCGCGACGCTGGTCGTGATCGGCGGCGCGCAGTACTACTACGCCAACGAGGCCTACTATCGCTACCTGCCGGCCCAGGGCGGCTACCAGGTCGTGGCCCCGCCGGAGGGCGAGGGACCGGCGCCGGCGGGGCAGCCGGCGTACGCGGCTGGCGCTCCGCCGGCTGTGTCCGACAACGTGTTCATCTATCCGAAGAACGGCCAGAGCCCCGACCAGCAGGCGCGCGACCGCTACGAGTGCCACCGGTGGGCGGCCGATCAGACGGCCTTCGACCCGACGCGGCCGACCGGTGGCGTCGCGCCGGAGGCAGCGGCCATGAAGCGTTCCGACTACCAGCGCGCGCAGCAGGCCTGTCTCGAGGCTCGCGGCTACACGGTTCGCTGAGCCCGCCAGCGGTTAGTACGCCGGCCCGGGACCCGGTGCGCCGGCCGGCGTAGATGCGCCATGGCGGAATTCTGCGGTGCGAAATTCGGCTGAGCATGCCGGGCCCGCGCCCGCGGTCGGCATTGTGCGTCGCATTATCGAGTTGTAGTAGGCTTGCCGTTCCGGCGCCCGCCACTCCCGAAGAGACGCATGTCCGACGAACGCCGCGCCTCCCAGCTTGCGTCGCTGAAGATCGTTCGCCCGGCCGAGGCCTCAAGCACTGACGACGGCCGCGCGAGCCGCTGGCCGATGCTCGTCGCGGGCGCAGCGGCCGGTGCGCTCGGCGCCGCGGGCGTCGCCTGGATGCTGGTCGGTCGCGACCGCAGCAATGACCCGGCGCCGCCGCCGCCGGCCGCGTCCGCGGCACCTGAGCCGGCGGCCCGGGCGCCGGAGCCCGGCAGCCTGGTCGCGTCCGGCTACGTGGTGGCGCGCCGGCGGGCCACGGTCGCCGCCGAGATCACCGGCCGGGTGGCCGAGGTGCTGGTCGACGAAGGCATGGCCGTGCGCCAGGGCCAGCTGCTCGCGCGACTCGACGACACGCTCGCGCGCACGGACCTCGCGACCGCCAGCTCGCGCGTCAACTCGGCCACCGCCGCGATCGCCTCGATCCACGCCCAGCTCGCGGATGCCGAGCGCATCCTGCGCCGCACGCAGGACCTGGCGAAGGCGCACCTGGCGAGCGAGGCCGACCTGACGCATGCCGATACCCAGGTGATCGATCTGCAGGCGCAGCTGACCCGCAGCGAGGCCGAGCTCGCGACCGCGCGCTCGGACGCCCGCCACGCCGAAGAAATGCTCGCCAAGCACCGCATCATCGCCCCGTTCGCCGGCATCGTCGTCGACAAGAACGCCCAGCCCGGCGAGATCATCTCGCCGATGTCCGCCGGCGGCGGCTTCACGCGCACCGGCATCTGCACGCTCGTCGACATGGACAGCCTCGAGATCGAGGTCGACGTCAACGAGGCCTACATCTCGCGGGTCCACCCGGAGCAGGCCGTCAAGGCGACGCTCGATGCCTACCCGGACTGGACGATCCCGGCGCGCGTGATCGCGATCGTGCCGACCGCCGACCGCGCCAAGGCCACGGTGCGGGTGCGGATCGCGATCCTGTCCAAGGATCCGCGCATCCTGCCGGACATGGCGATCAAGGTCGCGTTCGCGGGCGCCGCGGCGAGCTGATGCTGACTGACCAAGGAGGGCTCATGGCTGACGACCCGTTCTCGTTTCAACTGCGGCAGGTGTCGAAACGCTTCGTGAAGGGCAAGGAGACCATCACGATCTTCGACGGCCTCGACCTCGATATTCCCGCCGGCGACTTCGTCGCGATCATGGGCCCGTCCGGTTCCGGCAAGACGACGCTGCTGAACCTGCTGGGCGGCATCGACCACGTCACCTCCGGCCAGATCGTGTTCGACGGCCGGCGCGTCGATGCGCTGACCGAGAACCAGCTGTCGGCGTGGCGGGCCGCGAACGTCGGCTTCATCTTCCAGTTCTACAACCTGATGCCGGTGCTGACCGCGGCACAGAACGTCGAGCTGCCGCTGCTGCTGACTAAGCTCGGGCGGCGCGACCGGCGCAAGAACGTCGCGACGGCCCTGGAGCTCGTCGGCCTCAGCGACCGGGCCGGGCACTATCCGCGCGAGATGTCCGGCGGCCAGCAGCAGCGCGTCGCGATCGCCCGGGCGATCGTCTCGGACCCGCAGGTGCTGCTCTGCGACGAGCCGACCGGCGACCTCGACCGGACCACCGCGGACGAGGTGCTGGGGATCCTGCAGCTGCTGAACGGCAAGCACGGCAAGACGATCGTCGTCGTGACGCACGATCCCGAGGTCACCCGCTACACGAAGCGGACGCTGCACCTCAACAAGGGCGTGTTCGTCGAGCGGACGGCGCTCGCATGAATCAGGCGCTGCTGGTCGCGAAGAATCTGGGGCGGCGCAAGCTCCGCACGACCCTGATGCTGGTCGCGATCTTCATCGCGTTCTTCCTGTACGGGGCGCTGGAGTGCTTCAATCGCGCGTTCCACGCGGGCGAGAGCGCCGCCGCCGCGGACCGGCTGGTCACCGTCAATCGGATCAATTTCACGATGCCCTTGCCCGTGAACTATGCGGGGCGACTGCGGCAGGTCGATGGCGTCAAGGACGTGACGTTCCAGTCGTGGTTCGGCGGCTATTTCCAGGACCAGCGCCAACCGCTGCTGATGTTCGCGGTGGACCCGCAGAACTACCTCGCCGTCTATCCGTCGATCCGGATGGCACCGGAGCAACGGCGCGCGTGGATAGCAAATCGTGCGGCGATCGCCGTCGGCGCGACGACGGCCGCGAAGTATCACTGGAAGGCAGGCGACCGCGTGCCGATCTCGTCGAACATCTATGTCAGGAAGGACGGCGCACGCGCCTGGGAATTCGACATCGCCGCGGTGTTCTCCGACCCGGACGACACTGCGCGCGAGAACATCGTGCTGATGAACCACGACTACTTCGACGAGTCGGTGACGTTCGGGCGCGACCAGGTCAACATGATCATCTTCTCCACGGTGTCATCGAAGCGCAACGACGAGATCGCGAAGGCGGTCGATGCGCTATTCGCGAACTCCGAGGCAGAAACGACCACCGACACGGCGGCAGCATTCAATCGGGCGTTCATCCGGCAGGTCGGCGATATCGCACTGATCATCACGCTCGTCATCGCGACCGCCTTCGCGGCGATCCTGATGATCGTCGGTAACACGCTGGTGATGTCCGTGCGCGAGCGCACGCGCGAGATCGGCGTCCTGAAGACGCTTGGGTTCAGTGGTTCCACGATCCTCGCGCAGATCCTCGCGGAGTCATTGCTGCTGGCGCTCGTCGGCGCCGTCCTCGGGCTCGCCGCCGCGAGCGGCGCCGCGGTGGCACTCGGCAAGCTCTTGTCCGGCTTCGGCAGCACCATGCACATGACGACCGGCGTGTTTCTCGGCGGCATCGGCTGGGCGGTGCTGCTCGGTCTCGTGACGGGCGCGATTCCGGCCTGGTCCGGAATGCGGCTGCAGATCGCCACGGCCCTCGGGCGGAGGTGAGCTGTGAGCATGATGCTCGGCCAGGTCGTCGCGATTGCCTCGATGAACATCCGCAGCATCCCGCAGCGCTTGTGGATGTCGCTCTCGACCGTTGTTGCCGTGGGACTCGTGGTCGCGGTGCTGCTCGCATTTCTCGCTATGGGCAATGGCTTTCGGCAGGCGCAGACCAGCGCGGGAGCCACCGACATCGCGATCATGGTGCGCGACGGGGCACAGAGCGAGATCAACAGCGCCGTGACGCGCGACCAGGCGGACCTCGTGGCAGAGGCGCCCGGGATTGCGCGCCAAGACGGGCACGCGCTCGTTTCGGCGGAACTGTACGTGATTGTCGATGGAGTCAGCCGGTCGACAGGGCTCCGGGCGAACCTGCCGCTGCGCGGGTTGCCGCTGGCAGGGGTGGCCCTGCGACACAACGTTCGCATCGCGGAGGGACGCCTGTTCCAGGCGGGCACCAACGAGATCGTGGTCGGTCGCAGCGTCACGCGCGAGTTTGCCGGTTTCGAGCTTGGCAAGACGCTCCGCCTCGGGCAGAGCGTTTGGACGATCGTCGGCATCTTCGAGGACGGCGGTACGGTCCGCGAGTCGGAGCTGTGGGGCGACGTTGGCGTGGTGCAGAGCGTCTTCAAGCGTGCGAACTTCTTCCAGACGATTCGAGCCCGGCTCGAGTCCCCGGCGGCGCTGCCTGCGCTCAAGGCCTATGTGGATGCCGACCCGCGGCTGAAGCTGGTGGTCGAGACCGAGGCGCAGTACTTCGCCGAGCAGGCGAAGCAGTCCAGCGACCTGATCCAGAAGCTCGGCTGGCCGCTCGCGATCATCATGGCGATCGGCGCGCTGGCGGGCGCGCTCAACACGATGTACAGCTCGGTCGCGAGCCGCGGCACCGAGATCGCGACGCTGCGGGCGATCGGCTTCGGGCGAGTGCCGACCTTCGCCGGTACGCTCGCGGAGGCGCTCGCACTCGCGGTCGTCGGCGGCATCGTCGGCATCGTGGCGGCGACCTTGCTGTTCCAGGGCTACACGGCGTCGACGCTGAGCGCGAACTTCACGCAGGTGGTGTTCACGTTCAAGGTGACGCCGGCGCTGTGCGTCAGCGCGCTGCTGCTCGCTCTGGTCGTCGGCGTGATCGGCGGCGTATTCCCGGCAATTCGCGCGGCGCGCCAGCCAATCGCCGGCATGCTCGGCGATCAGTAGCGCGGGGACCCGGACAGCGTCCGCCGGGCCAGCACGCGACCGGCGCGCACGAGGCAGAGAGGGGAGCCGATGGCGCGAGCGATGGGGGAGGGGCCGCCGCGCGCGGTCGTCGGCGGCGCGTACGCCTGGTACGTGCTCGGCGTGCTGTTCATCGTCTACGTCTTCAACTTCGTCGACCGGCAGATCATCTCGATCCTCGCCCAGGACATCAAGGCGGGGCTCGGGCTCGGCGATGCACAGATCGGCTTCCTGTACGGCACGGCGTTCGCGATCTTCTACGCGCTGTTCGGCATTCCGCTCGGGCGGCTGGCCGACAGCTGGTACCGGGTCCGCCTGATCGCGCTCGGCCTGACGGTCTGGTCGGGCATGACTGCCTTGTCGGGCTTCGCCGGCAGCTACGCGCAGCTCGCCGCGGCACGGGTCGGGGTGGGGATCGGCGAGGCGAGCGCCTCGCCGGCGGCGTACTCGCTGCTCGGCGACTACTTCCCGCGCGAGCGACGCGCGCTCGCGCTCGCCATCTACTCGGCGGGGCTGTTCGTCGGCGCCGGCCTCAGCCTGCCGCTCGGCGGCTGGGCGGCCCACACGTGGTCGCAGCACTTTCCGCTGCCGAACGCGCCGCTCGGACTGGCGGGCTGGCAGGCCGCGTTCCTGGCCGTCGGCATACCGGGGCTGCTGCTCGCGCTCTGGGTCGTCACGCTGCTCGAGCCGCCGCGCGGGCTCGCGGACGGGGTGCCGACGCCGGCGCGGCGGCCCGACGCCTGGCGCGAGTTCGGGCGCGAGGTCGCCGCGATTCTGCCGCCGTTCACGCTCTGGAGCGTCAGCCGCTTCCCGGGCGCGCTGCGGACGAATCTGCTGCTCGGCGCGCTGATCGCGCTCGGCGCTGCGGCGCTGGCTGCGCTCACGGGCGACCGGCTGCAGTGGGCCACGGTCGGGCTCGGCAGCTACGCGGTGTCGTCGTGGGTGCAGAAGCTGCGCGCGACCGACCGGCCGACGTTCGAACTGCTGTGGGGCACGCCGGCGGTCATCTACGCGCTGGTCGGGTTCGCGTGCATCACGTTCGTGACGTACTCGCTCTCGTTCTGGATGGCGCCTTACGCGATCCGCAGCTTCGGCCTGCGTTCGGACGTGGTCGGTGTGATGATCGGAGTGCCGGCCGGATTCGGGGCGGCCGCGGGTTGCATCGCCGGCGGCCGGCTATCGGACCTCTGGCGGCGCCGCGACCCGCGCGGGCGCATCTACACGTGCATGCTGGCGCTGGTGCTGCCGCCACCGCTGATCCTGGCCGCGGTCACGACCCCGGACGTGCGCGTGCTGTACCTGCTCGCACCGCTCGTGCAGGTGGCCGCGAACATGTGGCTGGGATCCGGCGCCGCGGCGCTGCAGGACAGCGTGCTGCCGAGGATGCGCGGCACGGCGGCGGCGACGCTGTTCATCGCGACCTCGCTCGGGCTCGCGATCGGGCCTTATTTCGCGGGCCGCGTGTCGGTGCTGACCGGGTCGCTGCGGCTCGGGATCCTGTCCATCTTCATCGTCTCGCCGCTCGCGCTGTGGGTCTTGTGGCGCGCCAGTCGCGACCTGCCGGCGGCCGAGGCGGCCAAGGAGACGCGGGCGGCGGCGGCCGGGGAGCCGCCCGCCCCGTGAACGACGCAACACCCGGGCGCGACGGCGCATCGGCCGGCGGCCGGCGGCGCGTGGCCGGGAGGATTCCATGCCCAGCGCTCCACGAGAACGGACCGGCGCCATCGGCGACGTCACCCGACGCCGGGCGCTGGCCTTGCTGGCCGGCACCCTGGCCGCAGGGTCGGGGACAGGTGCCGACGCGGTCGGTAGCGGGCGGCGGGTGACGCCCCGGTTTCGCGTCCGGACGTTGACGGCCGGGGTGCCGCTCGAACGGCTGGACACGCCGGGGCCGGTCGCGGGCGCGCTCGAGTTCCTCGCCAGCGCCAGGCGGCGGGTCGTCGAGGCCGGCTACGAGGTGCAGACGATCCGGGTCACCCTCAATCCGCTGCTACGCGACGCGACGCGCGCGCAGCGCACCGCCGCACTGCCGGCGCTGCATGAGCTCGACCAGCTCGCCGCGGATCACGGCGCCATGCTCGGCATCGGGCCGGTGTTCGGCCGGGGGGCGTGGGATCCGTCGATCGCGCCATGGGCCGTCGAGCTCGTCGCGGCGACACGCGTCACCTGCTTCAGCGTCGAAGTGGCCGGCGAGAACGACGGTCCGCGGGATGGCGCGGCGCGCGTCGCCGGGGCGGTGATTGCCGCGCTCGCCGCGGCGACTGCCGACGGCAGCGCGAACTTCCGGTTCGCCGCCGCGGCATCGATACCGCCGGGCACGCCGTTCTTCCCGGTCGGCTACCACGACGGCGAGCCGTCCCTCGCGATCGGTCTCGAGTCCGCCGGCCTGGTCGGCGAGGCCTTCGCCGGGGCCGCCGATCACGTCCAGGCGACGGCGCGGCTGCAGATGATCATGAATGGCGCGCTCCGGCCGGTCGAGGACCTCGGCCGCCTGATCGCAGCCGCGGCGGGACGCCGCTACCTCGGCATCGACGCCTCACCGGCGCCTGGCGTCGACTGCAGCATCGTGCGCGCCCTCGAGGCTCTGGCGCAGCAGCCGTTCGGCGCCCCGTCGACGCTGCAGAGCTGCTCCGCCGTGACCGCAGCGCTGCGGGCGCTCGAGGTCTCGACCTGCGGTTACTCGGGACTGATGCTGCCGGTGCTCGAGGACCCGGTGCTCGCGGCACGCGCGGCCGAAGGCCGCGTGACGCTGAGCCAGCTGCTGCTGTGCTCGAGCGTCTGCGGCACGGGCCTCGACCTCGTCCCTCTGCCGGGCAGCGTCACCGCGACCGAGCTGGCGCGGATCGTCGGCGACGTTGCGACCCTCGCGACGCGCCTTCGCAAGCCGCTGTCCGCGCGGCTGATGCCGGTCATCGGCAAACGCGCCGGCGACGAAGTCCGGCTCGACGATCCGCGACTCTGCGCGGCGCGCGTCTTGCCGCCCGGCGGCTGAGCCGGCTGCCATCCTGGCCGCCGGGCACGCCGCCTCAATCTGCTACGCTCCGTCGCGACGTCACCGCAGGCGTCACCGCAAGCGAGGCCAGACGAATGCGAGCGCTCTTCGCCCCGATCGTCCTGGTCGCGGCTCTGGCGGCCGCCTGGACCTGGCCGCCGTCGGCACGCTTCCTGCGGGGCGGCCTCGAGAACAACGTCGCGTACCTCTATCTGCACGGCATCGTGGTCGGCCAGGACTCGCACCAGGCGATCGCCTGGTACACCCGCGCCGCGCAGCGCGGTTTCGCCACCGCCGAGTACAACCTCGGCTACATCTACCAGACCGGCCGCGGCGTGCCGCCCGATCCGCGCCGGGCGGCGCAGTGGTACGAGCGCGCCGCGGCCCAGGATCACGCGGAGTCCGCCAACAACCTGGCCATGATGTACACGGACGGCTCGCTCGGCGCGCGCGACCTGCCGCGCGCGCGGGCCTGGCTCAGGCGTGCGCAGGCGGCGGCCTCCGGGGAGTCCGCTGCGACGCTCGCCGCGAATCTCGCGGCCCTCGAGCGCGACATGTCCGCCGATCAGCTGGCCCGCAGCGACGCGCTGCTGGGGACGTTGCCGCACGCGCGCTGACGCGACCGGCCGCGAGGCGTGGCCCCGGCGCCGGTCGCCTCCGCCGCTACCTGCCGATCTGCGCGCTGACCGCGTTCTCCTGCTGGTTCAGCGTCTTCAGTTCCTGCCGCGTGATGTGGCCGTTGTTCTGGCTCGCCATCATCCGCTCCTCGTGGCGAATCTGGCGATCCTCCCGGTGGGGCGCGGCCGCCTGGCCCTTCGTCATCTCGCCTTCGGCGACCTCGGTCCGGATCCGCCGGTTCCGGTTGGCGAGGCGGTGATTGGCCTGGTCGCGGCGCGGGTGCTGCCGCTTCCACTGGGTCTCGGCCAGCCCCGGCGCGGCGACACCGCTCAATGAGATCGACATCAGCAGTACGGTCACGGCCGTGCGCGTTGAGGTCAGCATGGATTTCCTGATGGCAGTTGAAGTGCGCCGCGACTGCCGGGGCGGGCGGCCCCGGCGCTTGCGAGGTACAACGTCCCGAGCGCCGCGATGCCGACCCCCGTGAACGACTCCTCACGGATCGACGCCGGCCCAAAGTGTGAAGCCGGTCACGGTTCCCGCCCGGCCGCCCGCACGGGGCCCGTGCGCCGCCGCCACGAGCACTCACGGTGCGGATCGGCTCAAGAAGTGGAAGGCGCGGCCGATATGGGGGAATGCGGGGCACTCCGCCCCGCGGCCTCAGGAGCATCGGCAGCATGGACGTCAGCGGCGCATCGAGCCTCAACGCCTTGATTCAGCTCGGTCTCCAGTCGCAGCAGCAGCCCGCGATGCCGGCCGCGGCACCGGCCACCGCAGCCGCGGCCGCGGCCCCCGCGGGCGACCCCGATGGCGACGGCGATGGCAGCCGCATCGGCACGCAGCTGAACGTCACGGCCTGAATCGGGGCGGTCAGCGTTCGCCGTCGCCGCGCCGGGCGGTGCCGACGGGCGGCGCCTATTCCGCTGCCGCCGGGCCGTGGCTCACCGACCCGGCGGTCGAGCGAGCGAGCCAGACCAGCACAATCAGCGCCAGTACCAGCCAGCCCGAGATCCAGAAGAACTCCAGCGCCGCTTTGGCGTATGCCTGCCCGGTCATCGAGCGGGTCAGCACCGCGAGCGCCTGCGGTGACGAGAGCCCGAGGCTCTGCAGCTTGGCGACGGCGGCGCCGAGCGTCGGATCGAGCGCACTCGAGTGCTCGGCCAGCCGCGCCTGGTGAAATGCGGCGTGCCGGTCCCAGAACGTCGTGACGATCGAGGCGCCGAAGCTGCCGGCCGTGATGCGCAGGAAGTTCGATACGCCCGAGGCCGCCGGCACCCGCTCCGCCGGCATGCGATGCAGCATGATCTGCAGCGCCGCAACGAAGAAGGTCGCCATCGCGATGCCCTGCACGAGCATCGGCGCGACCAGGTCGCCGACGGCCGCGTCGGTGGAGAGCCCCGCGCGCATCAGGTAGGACGTGCCGAACGCCGTCAGCGCGACCGTCACGAACCAGCGCGCGTCGAAGCGTCCGAGCAGCCGGCCGACGAACGGCATCAATAGCACCGCGACCACGCCGCTCGGCGCCGCCACGAGCCCCGCCCAGGTCGCGGTGTAGCCGAGCTGCGTCTGCAGCCAGAGTGGATAGAGGACGATGTTCGCGAAGAACACCGCATAGCCGAGGCACGTGACCGCCGTCCCGATCGTGAAGTTGCGCATCCGGAACAGCGTCAGGTCGACGATCGGGTGGCGCTCGGTGAGTTCCCAGATCAGGAAGGCGACCAGCCCGATGCCGGCCAGCAGCGCAAGCACGACGACCAGCGGCGACTCGAACCAGTCGGCGTCGCGGCCCTTGTCGAGCAGGATCTGCAGCGCGCCGACCCAGACGACCAGCAGCAGGATGCCGATGCGGTCGACCGGCAGCCGCCGCGTCGGCGTGTCGCGTGCGCCGATGTAGCGCCAGCAGATGAACGCGCTCAGCATGCCGACCGGGACGTTGATCAGGAAGATCCACGGCCAGCTGTAGTTGTCGGAGATGTAGCCGCCGAGGATCGGTCCGACGATCGGTGCCACCAACGTCGTGATCGACCAGATCGCGAGCGCGAGCGCGCGCCGCTGCGGCGGAAATATCAGCAGCAGCAGCGCCTGCGAGCCGGGGATCATGGGCCCCGAGACCGCACCCTGCAGGACCCGGAACGCGAGCAGCGACGGCAGGTTCCACGCGATGCCGCACAGCAACGACGCCGCCGTGAACATCGCGATCGCGAGCACCGAGGTGCGCACGATGCCGAAGCGCTGCATCAGCCAGCCGGTCAGTGGCAGCGAGATGCCGTTGGCCACCGTGAACGAGGTGATGACCCAGGTCCCCTGGTCGGTGCTGATGCCGAGGTCGCCGGCGATGGTGGGAATCGACACGTTGGCGATGGTCGAATCGAGCACCTGCATGAAGGTGCCGAGCGCGAGCGCGAAGGCGGTGAGCGCCTTGGGCCACGGCGCGAGGTCGCCGAGCCCGGCGCGCGGCGCCGCGGGACCGTCCGGGCGGCCGCCCGCGGTCACGGCCGCGGCCGCGCCCCGGGGCTCGCCGGGCCGCGGCTGTTGTAGTCGATGATCTCGCGCACGCGCGCCTCCACCGCCGGGTCGTCGGCGACGTCGAGCGATGGCGGGCGCTGGCCGCCGCGCACGTCGGCCGCGACCAGCGGGCCGGAACGGTCCTGCACGTCGACCCGCACGACGGCGGAGAGCCCGATCCGCAGCGGATGGGCGTGCACCTCGCCGGCATCCAGCAGCACGCGGACCGGCACTCGCTGCACGATCTTGATCCAGTTGCCGGAGGCGTTCTGGGCCGGCAACAGCGCGAAGGCGCTGCCGCTGCCCGCCGCGAGACCGGCGACCGTGCCGTGATAGACCACCTCGCTGTCGTAGATGTCCGTGTGCACCGTCACCGGCTGTCCCACGCGGATGCGCCGCAGCTGCACTTCCTTGAAGTTGGCGTCGACCCAGACGGTGTCGAGCGGCACCACCGCGAGCAGTGGCGCCCCGGCAGCCACCCGTTCGCCGATCTGGGCGCTGCGGCGCGCGACGACTCCGGTCACCGGCGCCGTGACGCGCGTGCGCCGCAGCGCGAGCGCTGCGTTGCGCAGCCCCGCCGCAGCGGCCAGCACCCGCGGGTGGGTCGCGACGCTCGTGCCCCGGAGCTGCGCCGCCAGCGTGTCGCGCTCGGCGCGCGCCGCGGCGACCGAGGCCCTGAGCTCGGCGACGGCGTCCGCGGCATGCGCGAGGTCCTCGCTCGATACGGCGCCGTCCGCCAGCAGCGGCGCGCGCCGACCGACGTCGCGTTCGCTGCGGGCGAGGGCGGCCTCGCGCTCGGCGAGCTGGGCGCTCCGCTGCGCTTGCTGCGCGAAAAGCGCCGCGACCTCCCGCGTCGCGCGCGCGAGCTCGGCCTCGGCGGCCGCGACCGCGATGCGCGCATCACTGGGATCGAGCTCGACCAGCAGCTCGCCGCGCTCTACGGTCTGCGTGTCGTCGCCGGCGACGGCGACGATGGTGCCGGCGATCTCGCTGGTGATCTGCAGCACGTCGCCCGCGACGTACGCGTCGTCGGTGGACTCGTAGCGCTGCAGCACCACCAGCCAGTACACGGCCCAGGCGAGGGCCGCGACCAGCAGCACGGCGCCGAACGCGAGGAACGCGCGCCGCCGCCCGGCCGGGTTGCCGTTCGGGGCGGAGGGCGGGGCAGCGGAGTCGCTCACGGGAGGACCTTCGCCGAGGCCGGGGGCGCCGCGAGCGCCGGCTGGCTGCCGCCGCCGAGCGCGACGACCAGCGCGACGCGGGCCTCGGCTTCGAGCGCGCGCGCCGTGACGAGGTCGCGGCGGGCCGCGATCACGCGGCTGGTGGCTTCCAGCACCGCGAGCTGATTGACGAGACCGCCGCGGAAGCGCTCGTCGGCCAGGCGCTCGGCCTCGGCGAGCACCGACAGGCGCTCGGCGGCGTCACGGCGCGCATGGTCGAGGACGGCGGTCGTCGTGATCGCATCCGCCACCTCGCGGACCGCATCCAGCACGATCGAGTCGTACTGCGCGATCGCCGACTCGAGATCGGCGCCGGCGCCCCGGTACTGCGCGCGCAGCAGACCCGCGTCGAAGATCGGCAGCCGCACCACCGGCCCGGCACCGTAGGTGCGCGCCGGCGCCGACAGCAGGTCCGCCAGCGTCAGCGCCGCGAAACCCGCGAACGCCTGCAGGTTGATGTCAGGGTACGCCGCTAGCCGTGCCGCGTCCTCGCTCGCTGCCGCTGCCTCGACTCTGGCCAGCGCCGCGCGGACGTCCGCGCGGCGCGCGAGCAGGTCGCCGGGCACGACGCCCGGCAGGGGCGACACGCCGTCGTAGGCGATCGCCGGGCGGCCGATGCCCGCGTAGGCGGCCGGGCCTCCGCCGCTGAGCGCCGCGAGCCGGTGCACGCTGAGGTCGACGGCGGCGTCGGCTTGTTCGCGGTCGGTCCGCGACGCCGGCAGCGCGGCGTCGGCATTGCGCAGCTCGATGCCGGTGTCGAGGCCGGCGGCGACGCGGCGGCGCGTCAGCGCGGCGAAGCGCGCGTGGGTGTCCTCGGCCGCGCGTGCGAGCTCGGCCAGCGAGTAGCGACGATCGAGTTCCAGGTACGCGCTGACGAGTGCCCCCTGAATGGCGAGCGCCGCGGCCTGCGCCTCGAGCGCGCGGGCGTCGGCATGACGCTGAGCCGCCCGGATGCGGGCGCTCTGCCGGCCCCAGAAGTCGAGCTCGTACGACAGCCCGAGGTCGAGCTGGCTGTCCCAGAAGGTGCCGCCGCCGTAGGGTGGCGGAATGATGTACAGAGCGCTGAAGCGCTCGCGCTTCACGTCCGCGGAGGCGTCGACCTTCGGCCCGCGCGCACTGCCGGCGGCGAGCGCATCGGCACGCGCGCGCTCCAGACGGGCGAGCGCGTCGGCGAGCGTCGGATTGTCGCGGGTCGCCTGCACGACCAGCGCGTCGAGGTGCGGATCCCCGAACACCTGCCACCAGCGCTCCGGCAGCGGCGGCGCCGCCTCGGCCGCGAGGCCCAGCGCCGATGCTGTCACCGGCGCCGGGTGCTCGACCCGATGCGGGTCGAACGCGCAGGCGCCGAGCGCGAGTGCCGCCGCGGCGACCGGCAGCGCCATGCACGGCTTCATGGACGTGGCGCCTTGCGAGCCGGGCCCGCCGGCGTTGCGGCGACGCGCTCTAGCCGCTCCGTCAGGCGCCGCAAGAGCCTTGCGAGCGTCGCCACCTCCGCGGCGCTGAAGTCCTGCAGCGCGTCGTTGAGCCGCTCGACGACGATCGGCACCATCCCCTGGACGGCCTGCCGACCTTCCGGCGTCAGGTGCAGGCGCACGACGCGCCGGTCCTCTGCGCTGCGCTCGCGACGCACCAGTCCGCGGCCCTCGAGGTGGTCGAGGACGCGCGTGAACGCGCCGGTGTCATGATGCAGGTCGCGGCACAGGTCCCCGGCCGTCAGCGCCGGATCGTCGCGCAGCCGCATCAGCGTCACCCACTGCACGAACGTCAGGCCGTGCCCCTCGAAGGCCTCCTCGAGCCCGTCGCGCAGCAGCGTCGAGCCGCGCCGGATCAGGTAGCCGATGCTGTTCTCGACGGTGTAGGTGCGGGCGTCGTAGTGCTTCATGACTGCCTCGGCAATCTCTGCCGAGGCAGATTAATTCGCGGCCGGGCCGGCGTCAAGCGACCGCGCGGTGCGCGGCGCGATCGCCGGGTCAGGGGCGTCCAGGACGGGAGTCGCGGTCCGCTGCGTCGGCCCGGCTGCCGGGCTAGGGGTTCGGCGTGCCGCCCATCGCCTTCAGCAGGCCGATGTGCGCCAGCAGCCGGCGGCTCTGCACGTCGATCAGGGCGCGATCGGCGGAGAACGCCGCGCTCTGCACGATCACGACGTTGAGGTAACTGACCGTACCCGCGCGATACTGGTTCTCGGTCAGCCGCAGCGTCTCGCGTGCCGCGACCGCGGCGCGGTTGTCCGCGGCCTCCTCGTCGGCGAGGCCGCGCAATGCCGCGAGCGAATCCTCCGCGTCGGCGAGCGCCGTGAGCACCGTCTGCCGGTACGTGGCGACCGCACGATCGTAGTCGGCGCGCGCCGCGGCGCTCTGCGCGCTGCGCGCGCCGGCGTCGAACAGCGTCGCCGCCAGCGTCGGGCCGAGACTCCAGAACCGGTTCGGCAGAGAGATGAGGTTCTGCCAGGCGGATGCCTGGTAGCCGCCGGTTCCGGACAGCGAGAGCGCCGGGAACCAGGCGCCGACCGCGACACCCACCGCCGCGTTTGCCGATGCGACGCGGCGCTCCGCGGCCGCGACGTCCGGGCGCCGCTCGAGCAGCGTCGCCGGCAGCACGACCGGCACCGGCGGCAGCGCCGGCAGCGAGGTCACCGCGGCCAGCGTGAATTCAGCGGGGGTCTGCCCGGTCAGCGTCGCGATCGCGTGCTCGAGGGCGGCGCGCTGCACGGCGAGATCGGCGTCCTGCGCCTCGGCGTTGCCGAGCTGCGTCTCGGCCTCGGTGACGTCCGTGCGCGGCGCGACCCCGGCGGCGTAGCGATTGCGGGTGATCTCGAGCGTGCGCCGGTACGCGACGATGGTGCGCGCGAACAGCTCGCGCTCCGTATCGAGCGCGCGCAGCTGGACGTAGTCCTGCGCCAGCGTCGCCGCCACCGACAGCTGCGCCGCGGCGAGATCGCCGGCGCTCGCCTGTGCGGCCGTGCGGCTGACCTCGAGTCCGCGCCGCAGCCGGCCCCACAGATCGAGCTCCCACGACAGGCTGGCGGTCACCCGGTCGGTCGTATAGGTCGCGCCCCCGGGCGTGACCAGGCCGTTGCCGACGCTGAGCGAGCCGGAGCCGCTGGCGCTGCGGGTGGTCCCCGCGGCGATCGCGACGGTCGGAAAAAGCGCCGCGCGCGCACCGCCCACGGCGGCGAGCGCCGAACGATACTGCGCATCGGCGGCCGCGATCGTCTGGTTCGACCGCTCGGCCGCGCCTTCGAGCTGGTCGAGTACCGGATCGCCGTAGGCATGCCACCACGGGCCGCGCGGCAGCTGGTCGCCCGGCGCCGCGGGTTGCCAGGCCTCCTTGAACGCGGCCGGAGCCGGGACGTCCGGGCGGCGGTAGTCCGGTCCGACCGCGCAGGCGGCCACCGCCAGCAGCGGCCCGAGGCACGTCAGGGTTCGAATCGGGATCACGCGGTCTCCAGAGCAGTGGCGGCGGGCAGGGCGCGCCGGCGCGCGAGCCAGCGGACCCGCAGGCGGTCGAAGTAGAGGTAGACCACCGGCGTCGTATAGAGCGTCAGCACCTGGCTCAGCAGCAACCCGCCGACGATCGCGATGCCGAGCGGCTGGCGCAGCTCGGCGCCGTCGCCGCTGCCGAAGGCCAGTGGCACCGCGCCGGCGAGGGCCGCGACCGTCGTCATCATGATCGGCCGGAAGCGCCGCAGGCAGGCCGCGTAGATGGCGGCCTTCGGCTCGAGACCCTGCTCGCGCTCGAGCGACAGTGCGACGTCGATCATCATGATCGCGTTCTTCTTGACGATGCCGATCAGCAGGATCACGCCGATCCCGGCGATCAGCGTGAAATCGAAACGCAGCGCCAGCAGCGCCAGCAACGCGCCGACGCCGGCCGACAACAGCGTCGAAAGGATCGTGATCGGATGCAGGGTGCTCTCGTAGAGGATGCCGAGCACGAGGTACATGACGACGATAGACGCGAGAAAGAGCAGCAGCCAGCCCCTGATCGAGGCCTGATAGAGCTTGGCCGTGCCCTGGAAGCTGCCGCGCACGTTGGTCGGCACGCCGAGCTTGGCGAACGCGCGTTCGATGGCCGCCGAGGCCTGCGACATCGACACGTTCGGCGGCAGGTTGTAGGAGATCGTCGAGGCCGCGAACTGGCCCTGGTGATTCACGGCAAGCGGGGTGTTCGTCGGCCCGTACTTGGCGACCGCCATCAGCGGCACCTGCGCGCCGCCGACCCCCGCCACGTAGACGTTGCGCAGCGTCTCCGGGTTCTGCAGGAAGCGCGCATCGGCCTCCATGACGACGTGATACTGGTTGAGCGGGTTGTAGATCGTGGCGACCTGGCGCTGGCCGAACCAGTCGTACAGCACCGCGTCGATGGTCTTGGCGTTGATGCCGAGGCGCGCGGCGGCGTCCCGGTCCATCGTCAGCGTGGTCTGCAGCCCCTTGTCCTGGGCATCGGTGTTGACGTCGGCGAGCTCCGGCAGCTCCGACAGCGCCGCGCGCACCTTCGGTTCCCAGGCCCGCAGGTCCTCGAGCGAGTCCGCCTGCAGCGTGTACTGGTACTGGGCGTTCGAAGAGCGCCCGCCGGTGCGGATGTCCTGGGCCGACTGCAGGTAGAGCGAGGCGCCCGGCTCGTGGGTGAGCGGGTAGCGCAGCCGGTTGATCACCGTGTCGGCCGTCACCTTGCGCTCGGCGACCGGTTTGAGCGCCAGGAACATGAATCCGCCGTTGCGCTGGCCGCCACCCGTGAAGGCCACCACGTTGGCGACCGCCGGGTCGGCCTTCACCATCTCGACGAAGCGCTGCACCTTCTCGGTCATCGCCTGGAAGGAGATGCTCTGGTCGCCCTGGATGTTGCCCACCAGTCGTCCGGTGTCCTGCTGCGGCAGCAGGCTCTTGGGCACCAGGATGTACAGCGCGACGTTGAGGACGAAGGTCACGCCCAGCACGACGCCGACCACCCAGCCGTGATCGAGGAACCACCGCAGCGAGGCGGCGTAGTTCTGGCGCAGCGCCTCGAACCAGCCCTCGGTGAGCACCGCCATCCGGGTCCGCGGTCGGTGCGCTCGCGGGCGGAGCAGCTGCGAGGCCATCATCGGCGTCGCCGTCAGCGACACCACCAGCGATACGCCGATCGCGGCGGCGAGCGTCACGCCGAACTCGCGGAACAGCCGGCCTATCACGTCGCCCATGAAGATGACCGGGATGAACACCGCGACCAGCGACAGGCTCATCGCCACGACCGTGAACCCGACCTCCCGCGTGCCGCGCAGCGCGGCGGCGAACGGTGCCATCCCCGCCTCGACGTGCCGCGTGATGTTCTCCAGGACGACCACGGCGTCGTCGACGACGAAACCGGTCGCGATCGTCAGCGCCATCAGCGAGAAGGTGTTGAGGCTGAAGCCGCAGAAGTACATCACGCCGAACGTGCCGAGCAGCGACACCGGCACGACGACCACCGAGACCATCGAGGCGCGCCAGTCGGCCAGGAACGCGTACGTGACCAGGACCACCAGCAGGATCGCGATCACGAGCGTGCGCTCAACCTCCCGCAGCGAGGCGCGGATCGTCGGCGTGCGGTCGATCATGACCTCCAGGTCCATGGTTCCCGGGATCGAGGCGCGCAGCTGGGGCAGCACCGCGCGCACCCCCGCCACGGTCTCGACGATGTTCGCGTTCGGCTGCCGGTTCAGGATCAGCAGGATCGCCGGCTTGCCGTTGGCGATGCCGACGTTGCGCACGTCCTGCACGGAGTCGGTCACGGTCGCGACGTCCACCAGCCGGATCGCCGCGCCGCCCTGGTAGGCGACTATCGTCGGCAGGTACTCCGCGGCGGTCCGTGCCTGGTCATTGGCCAGGATCTGCCAGCGCCGGCTGCCGCCTTCGACCGCGCCTTTGGGCCGGTCGACGTTGGCGCTCGCGATCGCGGTACGCACCACTTCCGGCGAGAGGCTGGCGTGCGCGAGCGCGAGCGGGTCGAGCTCGACCCGCACTGCCGGCAGCGAACCACCGCCGACGGTGACCTGTCCGACGCCCTGGACCTGCGACAGCTTCTGGCCGACGATCGTCGAGGCGACGTCGTACACCTCGCCGAGCGTGTGCGTGGCGGAGGTCATCGCCAGCACCATGATCGGCGCGTCCGCCGGATTGACCTTGCGCCACGTCGGATTGCTCGGCAGCGCCGTCGGCAGCAGCGCCCGGGCACCGTTGATCGCCGCCTGCACGTCGCGCGCGGCGCCGTCGATGTCGCGATTGAGGTCGAACTGCAGCGTGATCCGCGTCGAGCCGAGCGAGCTGGACGAGGTCATCTCGGTGATGCCGGCGATCCGGCCGAGCGAGCGCTCGAGCGGCGTCGCCACGGTTGCTGCCATCGTGTCCGGGCTTGCCCCGGGCAGCGACGCCTGCACCGAGATCGTCGGCACGTCGATCTGCGGCAGCGGTGCGACTGGCAGGCCGTAAAAAGCGAGCCAGCCGGCGAGCGCGATGCCGATGGTCAGCAGCGTCGTGCCGACCGGTCGTTCGATGAACGGCCGCGACAGGGTCGCGGCATCCGATGCCGCCTCGGCGGCGGCCGGACCTGGTGCGGGACCTGGCACCGGATCGTCGCTCATGGCGCGGCGGCCTCAGCGGGCGCGGGGCCGGCCTGCTGGCCGAGGCGCCGCGCCAGCGCGTCGAACGCAAGGTAGATGACCGGTGTCGTGAACAGCGTCAGCACCTGGCTGACCAACAGGCCGCCGACCATCGTCAGCCCGAGCGGGTGACGCAGTTCCGCACCGACGCCGCGGCCGAGCATCAGCGGCAGGGCCCCGGCGAGCGCTG